>Ga0193743_1000662_pt1 | contig 26961 bp, 62 predicted proteins | sample L2c2metaG_FD_143038 | JGI IMG/M metagenome (GOLD analysis project Ga0193743, IMG submission 143038) | Soil microbial communities from a riparian zone of the East river system, Colorado, United States - L2c2 | ecosystem: Environmental > Terrestrial > Soil > Riparian zone | place: USA: East River...
ACGCCGACCAGTAGAAATTCATATGCTTGGCAAATGCCATCTCGGCCAGTGCGCCGTCGATGTCGGTTGCCCAATCGCTTTTTAGAGCATGCTTGTTTTTGTCGTAGCCTTCTTTGACGCTTGTCACGCGACGGGCACAGCCAGCGACCGATGCCTGCCATATCTCCGCATAGGTTAGGTTGATCACGATCGCGGTCATCGCCCGATCCTTTGGAATAGCGGCGTCGGGGCTATGGCGAGCCTTGGTTCGATGAGCGAGCACATATAGGACCACGTCGCCAGGGCATCTGCCTCGTTGTCGTCGTCGACGGGCCAGCCCATGGCGCGGCACTGGCGCATGACCTTTGGCTTTGCCTCGGCGCGCTTCGGGTTGCAGCCGATGAAGTGCAGGCGCACATCGCGGGTGTCGGCCTTGCGGATGTCATAGACGCCGCGCAGGTACACCACCGCGCCGATCACCGCTGGCAGGCCGAACAGGATCGTGGTGACGTCGTTCGTCGTCTTGCCGCCCTTGAAGCCTGCGAGCGGCGCTTCCCAGACCACGGTGCGCGGTTCGTATTCGTTGAGGAGGCCGTTGATCCACTTCACTGCGCCCGCGAAGATCGCCTCATGGCTGGCCCCGGCGCGCGCGAACCGATGCGAACCATGCGCGGGCTTGCCGCCCGGTTCGCCAACGGCCCAGCCAGATGTCGAAGCCAAATCGAGGGCGAGAACGGTCACCATCACCCGACAACCTCCTTCGCAGCCTTCGTTTCGTCGATCATGTCGGACCAGCGCTTCACAAAGGCGTGCAGATCGGCGAACGTGCGTTCCTTGAACTCATTGAATTCACCTTTCCAAAAATAGCTGTAGCCGCGCACATCCATCGTCTTCGGATCGCCATGCACAACCACGACCACGCTGCGGTCGAGGGCTGACACGGCGCGAAAGGCGATCTCTTGCCCTTCGGTTACAGCGCCGCCATCGGCTTTCCATTCAAGCATGATGAACGCGCCGTCTCGCTCAGCGAAAGCATCAACATCCATGAAGCCGATCCTCCCCGGAAAGCAGTCGTGAAACATTTCGATCTTGGGACGGAGCTTCCAATTGAAGCATCCGTCCTCAAGACAATTCCATCGCATCGGGTTGAAGCCGCCATTGGCCATTGTTCACTGTCGCGCTAGAGGCCCCGCAACAAAACCGCGCGAAGAAAACACCTCGAAGAAGCGAGCGGGCGCGTTGCCGAAATAGAAAAACGCCTGCCCCTGTGTCGGCGCGGCAAGCGTGCCATCCGGCGCGACGAACCGGATGCGCCCCTTTGGAAAGCAGACGGCGTCGGCCTGCGCCGCCAGCTTCTGAAACCACGCCGTATCGGTGTAATTGTGCGTCAGCATGATCGCCTGCGTGACGCGGCACGCTTGCACTTCCGCGATCATCTTGTCGGCGAACTGCTCGATGAACGGCTGCGCATAGGGCGGGTTGAGCCACACGTTGCCGTGCCACATCCGCATCAGCCCGTCGTCAGCAAGCGAGAAGTATTGCCGCGCCTGAACAACGGTTTGTGCCTGCTCGCTCGACGCGGGATCGAGATCGATCATGCCGAGCACCCGGCGGGCATCAGCGATGATCTCGGCGGGCGTGTACCATTCGTTTTCGCCAGTGCCCTCGGTGCCGCGAACGTTCTTCTCGCCCTCAACAATACGCAGGGCACGAGCCTTAGCGTCCTCCAATGCCAGCGCCATCTTGTCCTGATCGATGATGGTGCCGGTGTCGCCTTTGAGACAGAACGCCTTGCGCCAGCGATGGGCAGTCAGATCGCCGGGATCGGCGGCTGGCAAAACTCTTTCAGTGCTGAAAGAGTTTTTCTTCGGCCTATGTGCAGGCTTCGCCTTGCCGTCACGCCAGACGACATATTCCGCCTGCGCCTTGACCTTGGCCGCGATGGCATCGAACAGCTTCGCCGGGTCTTTCGCGCGCGCCCAATGCTTCTCGCCAGCCTCGGCAATAGCAACTGTCTGCAAGGCTTTGTCGGGATCGAACAGCGTGAGTTCGCCCGCGTCTGGCTTTCGTGCAACTGCGTTGTCCATCACGCACCCATCCGCGCCAGAGTTTCTGCCCCGGTGGCTTTGGCAAGCGCCGCAGCGCCGAGCGGCGTGTCAGCGAACTCGCCCAGCTTTTCCGACAGCATCTGGTATTCGCTGCGCTCGTCCTCTTCCAGGTCGGCGGTGACGCCCGCGACCTTGCGCTTGAGGTCGCGTTCCTTGATCTTTTTCTTCAGCAGCTTCTTGCTGATACCCTGATCGCTGGCGTGATCGTATTGATCGGCCTTCCTAATCCGCAATTGTTTGCACGCGCTCATGTACGCCATCTTCTCGGCCAGCAGATCGCTGTCGATTTTTTCGAGCGCGTTGACGGCTGCCAACACGGTCTCGGCTGACGGCTCGTTTGCGGTGGCTGGATTTGCCATTCGGGAACTCCTTTGAGGGGTCTGGATAGATATCCTGGCGGATCAGGTGCCGTGGAATGCCCGTGATCCGCTCGACCGCGATGACGCGTGTCGGTGGCACGCGCCGCCATTGCTTGATCGCGTCCATGCTGATCTTGCACGTCTTAGCGATGGCTTCCCGGAGTTTTGTCTCTGCGATGAGCAGGATAACGGCATCGCGTTTCGATGATCTCGACATTCGCGTCTTCCATCGGCTGCTACTTCAACAGTCGACATTGTTGCTCTCTGCTAAATTCATTCGTCAAGAATTAAAAAAAGTTCCTGACGAAAACGCGATGAGCGGTGCTCCTCGGTTGGCACTATCGACATACTCGGCATACGCGTTGGCACTTTCGACATATCGATCGACCATTTGGTCCTCACTGATCGACCATTTGGTCGACTGCGCGATTGTTGCCACATTCCGTTAGGCAACTTCCGTTAGGCGATTTATTTTCGCGGTTCCGAAAATCGGCTGGCACATTCGTTGCTACGCGCGGCTAAAGAAAGAAAGGAAGAAAGAAAGCAAGAAGGGAGCGCAATAGCGCGACCCCCTTGTTGCCGTGCGATTTATTTTCCGTTCGCTGCCCGTCGTCAAATTCCGTTAGCAACCGCGTTAGATCGCGTTCGCGGAAAATATTTCGCATCGATCGACCAAATGGTCGATACAAGCCGCAAAATTTATGGTTTTTTAATTTGCATAGACGCTGCGGGATCGGACCTCTGCACCAGAGGTTGTGTTCGAACTTTTTCAACTCAAATGCCGGGCCTGACCCGAAACAGCGCAAGTGCAGCAATTGCAGGGAGGTTTGCTATGCCGTCGAGCATGATCCAGTCGATCAAATGGAACGGCCAGCAGATCACGGTTCCTGGTGTCTACTCCCGGTTGCCGCTTGATGATTACCACCGCGGCGATATCTGTGACGGGCCGAGCGTGTCGTCGTCGACGTTGCGCACGTTGATCAACACCTCGCCCGCGCATGCATGGGCAGCTTGCCCGCTCAATCCGAGCCGTGCCGAGCCGAAAGAAACCGAAGCGTTCGCGCTGGGCAGAGCTACGCACCATCTGCTCGCCGCCGAGATCGGGTTCGAAAACGTGTTTGCTGTCAGGCCCGAGCAGATCGGCGGTGAAGCGTGGCAGGGCAATCGCACGGTTTGCAAAAAGTGGCTGGCGCAGGCGAAGCGCGAGGGCAAGACCGTGCTGACACCAGCGCAGGTCGAGCAAATACGTGGCATGGCGGTGAGCCTTGGCCAACACCCCCTGGTGCAGGCGGGGATTCTCAACGGGCTGATCGAGCGCAGTATGTTCTGGAGCGATCCGGAAACCGGGCTGTGGCTGAAGGCGCGGCCCGACGCGATACCATCGGATGACGGCGATTTTAGCGATTTGAAAACCTGCCTGTCGACGCTGTACCTCGACCTGCAACGATCGATCTCCGACTTCGGCTATGCGCAGCAGGCCGCATTGACGTTCGAGGGCGCGCGAGCGCTCGGCATCGAGGCGAACAGTTTCAATTTGGTCTGGATCGAAAAGACGCCGCCGTATTGCGTGCGGGTGCAGCAATTGCGCGATGAGGATATCGATCGCGGCAGGAAGCTGAACCGGGTTGCGATCAGAATGATCAGCGATTGCCTGTCGACCGGCATCTGGCCCGGCCCCGGCGATGATAGGCCAGATGCTGAATTTGTCGATTTGCCCGAATGGAAGCGCACGCAGATTGATGAACGCCTGCGCCTGCAACTGAGGGAGGCCGCATGAAATAAACCGCGCAGCGCTACGCCGCGCACCGCTGCGCCTCGCAACACCGCGCTTCGCCGCGCATCGCACCGCAACGCAACGTCCTATTCCAACGAGGTCGCACCGCAAACGCTTCGGCAACAGTCGGTCAATCCCTCACAGAGAAACCAAAGGATGAACACCCCATGAGAACAGTAGCCGTGACCCTTCAATCGATCACACCCTATTCGCAGAGCCGTCAGCATGAGACTCCGAAATTAAACGGCGAGACCAATGACGCGCATGAGCTGCGCACGTGGCGCGACAAGTGCAACTGCAACGACAAGGGCGAGATTTTCATTCCAGCGATGGGGCTAAAGCAGTGCTGCGACAGCGCGGCTAAGAAAAGCGGTCTGCAAATTCCAGGCAAGGGCAAGTCGACCTATGCCAAGTATTTTCTGGCCGATGTTATCTGCGACAACGATGTGTATCTCGGCGTTTACAAGGCTGATGTCGCTTCGGTTCGGATCAGCGCCAACGTCGATGGCATTCGCGGGAGCGGCAAGCGGGTTTGGAAAACCTTTCCAGTGATCCCGACATGGGTCGGAATAATAGCAAATTTCACAATCATGGACGACACCGTGACGCGCGAGGTGTTTGAACAGGTGCTCAAGATCGGCGGGGCCAGTATTGGCATCGGTCGCTTTCGCCCAGAGAAGGGCGGGTTAAATGGTCGCTTCAAGCCTACCAAATTCGAGTGGAGTTGAGCCGATGACGGTGCAAACCCTATTTGTGAAACGGCCAGAGACGGCAGACCTGACGCGCAAGATTATCGCGGTTCTGATCGGGACGAATGATGAGATGTCGGACGAAGCCCTGTCACAAATGGTTGGCGTGCCGGTTCGATCGGACACATATGCGCTGCGCGCTGCTTTGCGTGACCTGGAACGGGCTGACCCGCCCGTTCTGTTCCGTCGTGTCCGTAAATTCGGGTGGAAGCGGATGCGCGATACCGACATTGTCGTTGGGTCGGAGGGTGATCTCAAAAAGATCGCGCGTGGCGCTCGTCGTGGTCGCAAACGGTTGGGAAAGGTGGTCTTCGACCGCTTGTCGAACGGTGAGCAGCTTCACGCTGCCCGCAACAATACACGGTTTGCCGCAATCGAGGATGCGGCGACGACCGTCAAGCCCCGTCACACCTCCACGATTCCTGATCTGAGTTCTGTGCTGCAAAAGATAAAGGAAGTAAAATGATCGACCCGCGCCGCGCGTCTCAACGCAACGCCACGCCGCGCGTCGCCACGCAGCGCAACGTCTATAGAGATTTTCGCAGCGCAGCGCCGCGCGAGGCTTCACGACGCACCGCTACGCCGCGCAGCGCTTCGCAACGCATCGTCTATCGAAAATTGCCCGCGCTTCGCTCGGCACCGCAGGGCTACGCGACGCCACGCTTCGCAACGCTTCGCATCGAATTTCCCCGCCGCGCAGCACTACGCAAGGCCGCGCGTCGCATCGCTCGGCTTCGCAACGTCTATCAACCATTTTCCTCCGCCACGCAGGGCAGTGCCGCGCAAGGCTCCGCATCGCAAGGCTCCGCACCGCACCGCATCGTCCATCCACCCGCTCGGTTAGGCTTCGCCTCGCAACGCCGCGCTCGGCAACGCTCGGCACCGCTGCGCCACGCTTCGCAGCGCAACGATTTGTATTTAGGAAATTGGGATATCGGCCATGAGCGACGAAACGATGAGGGGTAATTCAATGGAAACGGCAATGGCTGACGAAGTGCCAGGCGTGAAGTCACGTGAACCGGAAGACACTGGCCGCGTGACGCGACGGATGCTCGCCGAAGGCCAGATCGAACGGGTGATGACCGAGCGCACCACCATGGTCCCGATCTCCGACTTTGGTTTGAAATTCGAGAACGCTTTCCAGATGGGCGAGGCGGCGAAATTGATGGCGACCGCCGGTCCGATGCTGCCTGAATGGCTGCAAGGCAATGTCGGCGGCTGCTGGGGCATCATCTTGCGGGCAACCGAGCTTGGCATCTCGCCGCTGACGTTGGCGAACTGGAGTTATTTGGTCGAAAACAAAGGCGTTAAGCGGGTCGCCTATGAATCGCAATTCTATCACGCCATCATCGAGGCCCGCGCGCCGCTGAAGGAGCGGCTGCAATACGAGATCATCGGCGAAGGCGACGATCGCAAGTGCCGGGTATGGGGCACCTTCAAGGGCGAGACCATCGTGCGCGAGCTGACCAGCGCGACGCTGGGCGAGCTGCGGCCCGGCAAAAACCAGTATGGCCAGACCAAAGGGTCGCCGTTGTGGGACCGCAAGCCCAACGTGCAGATGTTCTATGACACCTCGCGCGACTGGGCGCGGATGTTCTGCCCCGACATCCTGGGCGGCGTTTACGCGCGCGACGAAATGGAAGAGGCAGAGGAGCGCCGCATCGGTCCCGATCACGCCAAGGACGTTTCGCCGAAATTGCGCGAGCGCCTGCGCGGCCCGGTGGGTGAAGGCTTCGAGCATACCAAGTCATCGATCGAAGCGTCGATCGCAGCCGCGACGACGGTCGATCACAAGAGGTCCGGCAGGAGTTCCGCTGCTGCCGGTCAATCGGCGGATGTTGTGATGCCATCCGCCGAGGCCGCGTCGTCGTCGCTACAGCCCCCAGCTCATGACGACGGCGCGGCTATTTCTGATCAACCAACGGGAGCCGACGTATGAACCTCGCCAATGAAATCTCGTCGCTGGAAAGCGAACTGCAATCGCTGCGTTCGGAGAACGAAGTGCTGAAGCACAACAAGGCGATCATCGAATTTGAAAATGAGAGCCTGCGGCGCGCGCTGGCCAAGACCCAGCAGGATCGCGACAACTTCATGCGGCGCGCCGAGGCGATCAAAAGCCTGCTGGATCAGACCGGGGCCAGTCTGGTGAGCGGGATCAACAAGTATCACGAGAGCGAGCGGGAATTGCAGGAGCGGCGACTTGCTGAAGCCGATAACGATGACATGCCGATGTTCCTGACCAACGGCACCCGCACCGACGACACGGCGAAGGTGAATTGATCCAATGACCGAGCAGGCCCAGGCATATCCGCTGCACTGGCCGCCCGGCTTTCCGCGAACCAAATACGCGGAGGCCGGTCGCTTCAAGGTGTCGCATGATGCTGCGCTTGCGAATGTCGTCCGCTCGCTAAACCTGTTCGCCAAGGACAGCGGCAAGGTGATTGCCGACGCGATCATGTCCTCGAACATGAGCCTGCTTGAACGGGTTCCGGCCGACGCGGGCGTGGCGGTCTGGTTTCGCTGGGACGGCTTGCAACTGTGCATTCCCTGCGACCGCTATTCGTCCACGGCAGCGAACCTGCAAGCCGTGCATCACATCGTCGAGGCGCGGCGCACCGAGCTGCGCCACGGCAGCCTGCATCTGGTGCGGGCGAGCTTCGCGGGCTTCAAGGCGCTGCCCGCGCCGAAGGGCAAGCACTGGCGCGACGTGCTGCGGCTGACCCATGTCGGGAAGCCCGACGCCGGGGCGATCGAGAAGGCGTATCGCGAGCTTGCCGCCAAGCGGCACCCGGACAGCGGCGGCTCGCAGGAAGCGATGGCCGAACTGAATGCAGCGCGTGACACGGCAAAGGCGGAGATGTGCCCATGAATGATCACCCTTTCGATGAAGTGGCCCGCGAGGCCGAGGCCTGGGCGAAAGCGGGTCACACCATCTTTCAGAAATTCACCTGCGGTCGCTGCGGATCGCGCCAGACCATGGGCCAGCCGAACAAGTTTTTCACGTTCGGGCAATGCCAGGAGTGCGGGGCCGAAACCGACCTCAAGGCGCGCGGCTGCAACTACATGCTGATGGTCGACGCGACGGTGCACTAACGGGAGGGCGTGTCCATGGATTTTGTCGGCGGATTGATTACTGGCCTCGTCATCGGCTGCACCGTCGGTGCAATGGGCGTCGCGGCGGTCGCCGCTGGCAAGATCGAGGACATCAGGCGCGGGCGAGATGCATGAGCCGCACGGTCAATGAGTGGATTGGCAAGAGCGATGACGACCCGGTGCCGCCACGGGTTCGGCTCCGGGTGTTCCTGAAGTTCGACGGCGTCTGCTGCGAGTGCGGCGTCAAGATCAGGGGCCGCCGCTGGGTCTGCGATCACCGCAAGGCGATCATCAACGGCGGTCAGAACCGCGAGCGCAATCTCGGGCCGATCCATGAGGCTTGCGACAAGAAGGTGAAGACGCCGCGCGACGTCGCCGAGAAGAAAATCAACAACCGGGTGCAGATGAAGCATCTCGGGATCAGGAAACGAAAGGGCCGCCCGATGCCTGGATCACGCGACAGCGGCATCAGGATGAAGATCGGCGGCGGATGGGAGCGGCGATGACGGGCAAGCAGATATTTGTGCGGACGACGCTGACCCTTGCGCTGCCGCTGATCCTGATCTTCGCGTTTGTCGGGACGCTGCTCCATGAAATGCGGTCGGCGTTCTGGTTCGCTTGGCAGGAGGTCTGGTTAAACGTCGAAGCCTATCGCTATCACATGCGGCGGGACGACTACTGATGGCGAAGGCGATGCAACAGCGACCGTCCAAGCGCGAGCGGCTGCACGAAATTCTCGGGCTGTTCGGCGACGGCCTGATCACGGCCGAGCAGTTCGCCGAGATGATGCACGATCACAAGCTGACCGCCGACGACATCGATCTGTATTGCAGGGGCGAACTACAATGATCGACAAGCCGACATCTCGCGAGATCGAGAACCTGATTTACCGGACCCAATCGACCCGCGACAAGTGGCGCGACGATCCCGGCTATCCACGGGGCGTCGCGCGCTGCCTCGACATCGAGCTGCACGCACTGCGGCTGCTGCTGTTGGTGACGCTGATCGTCGAGGAGGAAGCCGACATCGCCGCAACCCATGGCATGGGAGGGATTACCGATGGATGAGCCAACACTGACGCCGCGCGCATTGTTGCATGCGGTGATTGCCGAAGTGGCGCGCGAGCGCGGCGTTGATCCAGAGCTGATCAAAGCGCGCTGCAATATCCCAAGAATCGTTCGTGCGCGCGCCCTGGTCGCCAAGCGGCTGATGGCTCGCATCGCCTATGCGCGGTTCGATGAACCTGAACAACGGGTTGCCGACATGATGCATGTCAGCCTTGGGACCGTGCAGATTTATCTTGGCAGGCGCGCGCGGTCCGACAGCAAGGTTACCCATCACAAGGAGGACGCGAGGTGAGCAAGCCGCCGGGACCAAAGGAAGCGGCGTTGCGGGCGCAGCGTGAGGCGCGGGTTGCCGCCAACAAGCGGCTGATCGACACCGAGCTGATTTCCGCCAAGCCGAAGCGATCGGCGGCGACGCAGAAAAGGATCAAGGACGACATCGAGGCCGCCGCAAAACGCAAACCAAAGAAAGGGAGGCAAACGCCATGAGAATTCCGAAAGGCACCGACATCCGCGTCGACACCAGCACTTCGCCGGTCGAGGTGCACATCGTCGGCAACATCACCACCAAGGCGCAGGCCAACGAACTGATCGCCGCGATCCGGCAGTGCGCCGCGCTGCTGGAGGGCGAGCGGCGCGTGCGCAAGCCGAAGGTCGAGGCAGCATGACCGAGATCGTCAAGGTGCAGTTGCCGCTGTCGACCAACGATCCCGATCAGCGCGACTTCGCGCTGGTCTATGCCGAGGGCCGCAGGTGCATGGTGCAGCAGCGGATCGATCCCGGCACACGCGCGGCGATGGGCGGCGATGTCAAGGCGTTCTTCGAGGCCGACTACAAGCGCGGCGCGTGGAAGATCGGCAGCCGCGTCGGGGACCGGCGGTGGTGAGGGTTTTTCCAATCCGGGTTCGTTATGCCCCGGACACCTTGCGCGGGAGGGCGCGAATGCCTCCCGCGCCCTTTCCAGAATGAGAAATCTCAAGGGAGACTAACAGCATGAAAATGCGCGATCTGGGTCTGAGTTACGAGGAGGCGGGGCACGGCGTTCAGTCGGCGATCCGCTTTGAGATGAGCCAACAGGGTTTTGCCGACGACGAGCATCCCGGCTCACGCGGGGGGCAGGACAAGATCGTCCATATGCTGAAGCACCTTCGCGTCGGTATCGACATGCGCGCCGCCGATCACTCGGGGCTGGCGGCGCTGCTGGTCGCCAAGGGCCTGATCACCGAAGCCGAGTACATCGAGCAGATGCGGCTCGCTGCCAACGAGGAATTGGCGCGCTATGAGGAGCACTGCCGCGAGGCATACGGCTTGCCGAAGGGGACGGACTTTCGGTGAGGAGGGGAATTGTAATGTCGAGGTCGCATCCATGACCGATGCCCTGGTCCAGGCGGTGCCGATCGGCGAGGACAATGCCGCGAGCGCGAAAGCGATCTGGCATGCGCTGGATTGCTGGGCGCTTGAAACAATCTCCCACCGGCTGAACCGGCTCGCCGAGGCGGGGACGATTCGGCGGCGCAAAATGTCATGGGGGAGCGGGGGGCGGTGGGTTTATTGGCGGGAGTTGCCCAGCGATGCGGCGGCTTAGTGATCCGCAAATGCGCATGCGTTTTTGCGTGCTTTGCGCGACACCGTGGAGGCGAAAGCGCCCCTTGGCCCTTAGAACTGGGCCTAAATGGTTGAAATGGTTGCTATTTTCTAGCTTTTTTAGTGGTCGTCTGGGGCCGAGTTCCCGTGTAAATTGAGGTGCGTTCGATGGGTCAAAATCTGAAGACCACGCGGCAGACGGCGACAGAACTGGCGGTCAATCCAGAGCAGGTCCGGCGGCTGGTCAAGGACGGCGAATTGCACCCCATCAACGTCGGTCGAGGGTCGAAACGCGAGAGCCTCCGGTTCGAAGATGACGACATCGCGGCATTCAAGGAACGACGAAAGCAGAGGACCGTCACGCCATGCCCAGCGTCTACAAACGCGGCCACTCGAAATACTTCGGCACCGACATCTGGATCGACGGTGTTAAGTTTTCGCGCTCGACTAAGAAAACAAGCGAGCGAGAAGCAAACACCGCCGCCATCCAAATCGAAAAAGACCTCCGCGCCTCTATAGCGGCGGCAGGCGTCTCGCAAAACTCGCTGCGCCTCGATCACGTGGCCGAGCGCTACATGCGCGACGTCGGCGACCACCATGCGGGCGAGGGTGCCGCGATCACGCAAAGCAAGGTCGCGCTGGTCGTCAAATTTTTCGAGGATAGCTATGGGCCGGAAATCGACCTGCCCTCGATCGACCATGGCAAGGCGACCGCGCTGCTGAACTGGCGGCGCAAGCACAAGGTCGGCGAAGCCGCCGCGCTGCTCGACCCGACCGGCAAGCGCAAGGTCGGCAAGAAGGCCAAACCGATCACCGCGTTCACGATCAATGACACCACCGAGCAACTGAAAAAATTGTTCACCTATGCGAAGGCGAACAAGGCGGTTCTGCCGGACGCACCAGACTTCAAAAAGTTATGGCTGCCCGAGCCGAAGGTTCGTCCGAGGGTTCTGTCCCTTGGCGAGAGCGACCGGCTGGATGATGCCAGCGCGACGCTGCGGGCGGACTATGATCCGCTGATCCAGTTTGCGCGCACCACCGGCAAGCGCAAATCCGAATGCTACAAGCTGGAGCACGAGCACTGCAAATGGGATCGCGGCATCATCATCCTGAAAGGCAAGGGCGACAAGGAACTGATCATCAAGATCACGCCTGCGATCCGGGCGATCCTGTGGCCGCTGCGCTCCCACCATCCTCAGTTCGTGTTCACCTATATCGCCCAGCGCACGCGCACCCAGAAGCGCAAGGATGGCACGGTCGAGAAGCTGGTTGCGGGCAAGCGCTACCCGATCACCAAGGATGGGCTGCGGCGGCAATGGACCAACATCCGGGTCGAGGCGGGCATCCCGATCGCGGGCAAGGACCGCTTCCGGTTCCATGACATCAGGCACGATTTCGCCTCCAACCTGCTGGCCTCGGTGGAGACCGCAGACGGCATCAAGATCGTGCAGGAGGCGCTGGGGCACGCCGATATCTCGACCACGATGAATACCTATGCCCACGTCAATGCCGCGCGGGTGGCTGCGGCGATCGAGGAGCAGGCTCAGGCGCGGATGCAAAGGCGGGCCGAAAACCACCGCAGTGACCGCCGCAGCCGCAGGCTGAAATCGGTTTAAGCGCTGCGACACTAGGCTAACTCTTGACAAGCCCCCTTTACTGGGAGACTAGGGGTCGGAGGTTCAAATCCTCTCGCTCCGACCAAATAAGCCCCTAGAAATAGGGGCTTTTTTGCATTTCGGGGGCAGCGACCGAAGGGTACGAAAGTCGAACAAAACCTCCCGAAACCACCGCAGTTTAACCGAAACCACCGCAGTTTCCACCGCAGTGGTGCCCCTTTGTTCCTGCCTTTGGAGGGTTGGTATGCCAGAGAATACGCGGTTTTTGGGAGGGGGCGAGCTATGCCTACCCGCCGCGCGCCATGCGGGCTGAGACCGCCGCCAACCGGCGCGCGCCTCCCGCTCAAGCGCACGCCAGGGTCGGGGCCGCCCGGCGGGTGGGGCCAGGATAGCCCCGGCCAAGCTAGAGCCTACGGGCGGGGCGCGGTGGGGCTTGGCGCGCGCCGGTAGCGGCGGGCGGGCGGCATTGCGCCAGGGAGACTGGCCGGGCCTACGGGCGGGACGCTATATGGGCCGGGGGCCAATTGGAGGGTAACATTTGTGACAGTCAAAATCCCCGAGCGTATGGCCCATTTGAAAGTCGACCCTCGCGGCCATGCCATTCCCTACGGGGTGGTAATCGACAAGGTTGGCACCGCGCACTTTGCGATCAATGACCACCTGATCCGCGAGCAATCGATTGCCGAGGACCGTTGCGGCATTTGCGGCACCAAGCTGTTCCGGGGCCGCTGGTTCGTCGGCGGATCGAAGTCGGCGTTTCACGCGCATGGCGCATATATCGACCCGCCGATGCACGACGAGTGCGCGCACTATGCGCTCCAGGTTTGCCCGTACCTGGCCGCGCCGAAATACGCGCGGGAGATCGGTTTCACAAAGGCGAAGGCGGCGGGCGCGGCGCTGGGCAACCATGCCATGTTTATCGATCCCACCATGATCCCCGGCAGGCCAGAGGCCGAGGTTTTTGTCGCGGTCATGGCGACCGGGCAAAAGCATAATCGAGAGAGCGGCTACCTGATCCCGAAGCGGCCATATCTCAAGGTCGAGTTCTGGCGGCATGGAAAGCAGATACCGGAGGAGGAAGGCAAGCGCCTGATCGCGGCGGCCGAGGCGGAAGCATGACCGGCCCAGAATTCCAACCGGGCTGGCGCGACGAGTTCGTCGAGCGCGGCCGGATCCATCCGAATCAGGCACGGCATTACCCGCACAAGCGATTGCCGCGAGGCCATGAGATCGCCCGCCAGATGGCCCGCCGGGGTATGGTGCAGATGGTCGAGGACCCGATTTTTGAATGGACGCTGATCGTCGGGCGCGGGCGCAGGCACACCATCCGGCACCTGCCGGGCGGGTTTCAGGTGGCGGGTGACCGGCAGGTTTATCGGACGCTGCGCGAGGCGGCGATTTCTAAAATCTAATGGTTGGTTTTCCCGATGCCCCCCAACGGGCCATGCGCCTAATCCGCGTGGTGGCCCCGCATTTCGTGGCCGGGTTCGAGAGCGACGGAACCGTGCGGCGGGCGGCCCCGATCCTGCGGTTCATGGTGGGCTGGTCAGACGAGCGGGCGCGGGTTTATATCGCGGGGAAGGGCTGGCGGGCGGCAGTCATTGAAGCGGAGACTGAAAAGCATGGCGATAGGACCGGGCAAGTATGACGACCTCTGCACCTTGGTGCGCGAGCGGGCCGGGATCGGGACCGAGTTGCGCGGCGAGGGCGGTGTGATCCTGATCGTGGTCGGCGGCAACAAGGGCAGCGGCTTTTCGTGTCAGGCCACTCTCGACACCACGCTGGCGCTGCCGGACATACTGGAGGACATCGCGAAGCAGATGCGGAAGCCGGAGGTCAAACGATGACTGAAAAAGCGGATGCCGAATTGAGAGCTGTGTGGAAGAGGTGGTGCGAGCAGGTCGCCGCTGCCAATGACATGACCTATATGAGCAGGGTGGCCGCAGAGCTTGAGGCTGGCCGGGCCGCGCTGGAAATCTCGGTCACGATCCCGCCGCCCACGGTGATCGACTTCACCAAGCTGCCGCTCGCGCCGGACCCCGACCCAAAGCGCACGGAAGAACGGACCAGAGACCTGCTGATCGCCGAGGGGCGGGCCGCGTTTCGCGCTGGTCTGCCGGTCACGAAGTGCCCACCGTTCAAAGACCCAGACATGGGCATCGATTGGCGCTTCGGCTGGCGCTGGGAACAAGAGGATGAGGCAGCACGGAAACGATGACAATGAAATTTCAAACCGAACAGGTCGATGAGACCATGATCCTGATCAAGCGTGACGAGAACATCGTCGCGGGATCGATCTGCCGGGCCGGGGATCACTGGCACGTCGAAATCCTGTGGATGGGACCGACCGGCGACATCGTCTATGACGCGCCGTCGCTACCCACCGCGATGGCGTTCATTGCCGGGGTCGAGCAGGCGTTCGCGGCCATGGTGCTGCCTAGCGCGGCGGCCGGTTCAATTCCCGAAGCTGATCGACCTTGACGCCCAGCGCCCGCGCAATATGCGGCAAGTTTTTCTCGTGGATGTATTTCGCCTTTTCCCATCGGTAAACGGTGGGCCGGGCGATCATTGCCGCGTCAGCGAAGTCGATCAGTAATATTTTTTTCTTGAGCCGCGTCGTGCGAATGAACTCGCCGATCGATAGCTCCTTCCTTTTGGCCATGCAATCCTCTACAGCGCACGGTTGCGTTAGTGCCTCTTCTCTTGGCAGAGCAACTGCCGAATGAAAAGGCTGTCTGTGCACTTTTACACCCAATTTCGAACAACTCGCGAAAAAGGCGAGTGCGGATTAGTCGATCACCAGAGATCGACCGCATGGAAGCCGAACCATCAATCGCCCCCATAAAGTCGCCGCTGGTTCTCGATCCGCTGGCGCTTGCCATCGTCGAGGCGGCGCTCGATCTCGCCGAAGTCGAGCGAACGCATGGCATCCTGGACCGGGGCGAGACTTTCGAGGAACATCTTGGCGTCGGGTGATAGCAGGCCCATCGAGACCACTTGCGTTCGAAGGTCGAGGCTTTGATGTTCGATCTTCGTCATCGCCGCTTTCGTCATCGCCTCGATTGACGATTTGGCGACGCGTCGCAACTCCTCGCGCCTGGACGCCATCATGTTCTGGCCACGCCCGGCCCAGGTAAGATTGAGCGACGGCGCGAATGCCGCCGGGATGCCGAGCGCCTTGCATCGCTCCATGATCTTTTCCGTGGCCTCGGCGACCACGCGCTGCGAGGCGAGCGCGGCCTCCTTCCATACCTCGTCATCGTCATATTTATAGACGGTTGCCATCTTGGCCTCGAACTCGGCGAGGCATTGCGCCGCCTGTTCCTCGGCGTGCGCCTTGAGCACCTTGGTCCGATCCTTGATGATCATTGATAGATCGTGGGTCTCGGAGCGCGATAGCTGACGGGGCTTGTCCTGTTCCTGCTCCATCATCGCGCGCGCCTCCCACCGCAGTTGTCGGATTTTGCGTGCATCTCGCCAGCGGCGGCGCGGCGGTCGATCAGCGCGCGAGCTGGGCCGAATTTTTCACACGACCAGCCGTGCCCCCTCATGGTCAGGTAGCGGCAGGTCGCGGCATCGCGGCCAGGTTTGCACCATGTCATGACATGCTCGTCGGTCGGCAAGTCATCGACAAAGCAGCGGTCGCGAATCGCGGCGGAAATTGTCATCGCATCGCCGCCAGCGGCATGAAGGTCCTCGGCTATCAGCGCGCAAGCGTCGTTCTCGGCGGTCGCCGCATCGATCATCAAGCGGTCGAGATCGGCACGCGCATCGATCATTGTCTGTTCCAGCCCTCGGGCTTGCCGATGTGCTCGAACTGCAGCGCCTCATTGATCGGGATTAGGCCGCGCATGGCGGTCAGCCAGTGCCCGATCATTTCCTCGCGCATTGCCGGGTGATGCCCGGCAAAGAATATCGCGACCAGATCGGCGAGTGCCGCGCCCTGAAGCTCGGGGCCTTGGCCCCGCAGCAGCAGCTTGATCCGCTCGACCAGCGCGTCGACCTCATGCGGCGTTGGCGTCGTCATACTCATTGATTTCGCTGCGCATCTCGATGGTGTTCAGGATCAAATCGACGAAATTGATCAGCATGGACAACTGCTTCTCTGCTTCTTTGGCTTTGGGTTCGCGGATGTCGATCATGTTGACGAGTAGGCCGCCCATCTCGCTTGACCGGAACGGGGTCAGCGCGGCGACCAGCGCTTGGAACTGGTCATCGCGGTTCACTGCACGCGCGATCTTGCGGGCCATCTCCGGGTTCTTGCTTTGCACAATGACGGTGTCGTCCTCGTCGAGGTAAAGGGTGGTGCTGGTTTCAGCGGAGGTTCCAAATGTCAGTTTCATTTGCGAAAACGTCCTCGTTTTATTTGCTCATTTCATCGGCGTTGCACAGGTATTCGCGAAGCGGCTCTCGGTAGAGGTAGATCGTTCTGTTCTCCTTCGTTTTTTTCTTCCTCGCTAACATGCCATGCCGCTCTGCCATTCGGACAAATCGTTTCGCCGTCGAGTGACTACAGCCGATTAATTCTGCCATCCCGGCCATCGACATGTCGATTGTCAGCGTCGTGACATTTTTATTACCCGCCGGAAACCTTTCGTGAAGCGCGCGGGTGAGCCGCCATTCGGCTCTGTGGAAAGTATGATCATCTTTCGCGGCACCCTGCACGACCATATGGTGAGCCAAGGCCTGCACCAGTAGGCGGTTGAGACAGGGATACTCCATAGTCATCTGATGAAACAGCGGTAGCTGGAAGACAACGACCTCGCTCGGCTCTGTCGCGATGGCAGTGTAGGCATGAACGGTATGGCCACCCAGCGCGCGAAGCGCGAGCCAGCATTCCGGCCCGGCTAATTCATGCAGGGCGGTTGTGCCGTCTGGTCCCGTGGCGTTCACTCTGAAATTACCGTCTCTGATGAAGAAAATCTCTGTCACTGGATGGCCTCTGGCGAATAGCTTTTCGCCCGCCAAAAGGCGGCGGAGTGTCTTGCCCAGCACTGGGGTTTCAATAAAGCCCTTGATCCAGGCGACGTCGTTGTCGCTCATCAATGTGTTATCCGCCCTTCCGTGCGTCGGCCATTTGACCCGTGTGCATCGACCATTTGACCCACTGCATCGACCATTTGACCCATCTGGTAGCGTAACATTTGTTAAACGCGCAATGCTTGACGTCAAAACGCTTCCTGACATACCTTGCCGAAAATTGTCAAAGGGAAACGGGGAGGTTTACGGCTGAACAAAATTTTATCGGATGTGTGCGGAATAACTTGGAGTTCACCCGAAGGATGTATTGTGCTTGACCTCTCTTCGCGTTGCGCGGCAATTGGCGACGGGTCACAATCAGAAGAAAGGAAGCATGCTTATTATGTCAGGAAACACGAGAATGGTTACGCCGGTCGACGCCTACATCGGCGAGAAAATCCGGGGCTACCGCAACCAGCAAGGCATCTCGCAGGACGAACTCGGGCAAAAGCTCGGCGTGTCGTTCCAGCAGGTCCAAAAGTATGAGAAGGGCGTCAACCGGGTGTCCGGGTCGCGCATGGAGCAGCTTGCGCAGATTTTTGACATTGCGGTCTCTGACCTTCTGCCGGTGCGAATCAACGGCAACGGCAAGAAAAAAGTGAAGCTGTCGAACGTCGATCGCATTGTTGCGACGCGCGACGGATCGAAGCTGGTCGACAGCTTCGTCACCATCAAGGACGAAAACCTGCGGGCAGCGCTCGTCGATCTGGCGAAGCGGTTCGAAGGACTGTGAAAACCAACTCTCATCACACAAAGAGGAAACAGCGGAATGGCAAAGAAAGAACCAGAGACGATAGATCGATACCGAATTTTTGCAGAGACCTCGATGGAGCAGATGGGCTTCGTGCTCGCTGCGCTGACGAAAATGGGCCTTCAAAATATCAGCTATGAGCTGATCACCGACGTCAATCGGTTCAAGACCAGAGAGCGCAAGGTGCACGAGGTCAGCGCGGAAGATTTTGCCGCCGCCTTCGTGAAGCAGAATGCCCGGTTCAAATCAGCAGACATGCTCGCGCACTTCAAGGCGGCGGGCCGCGAGCCGAGTTCTGCGTATTACGCCGTCAAGAAATTGAGCGACGCCAATGTGGTCCGAAAGAGCGTCGGCGGTGAGTTCGTCCGCGTCGAGGCGCTGCCAGCGCCAGCGAAAGCCGCCACGACGCGCCCCGCGAATCCCGTGCATCGGTTCGAGGTGTTGAACAAGGACGTGATCGCTAATGCCATCAAGGGGCGGAAGCAGTTCACGATGCGAGAGCTTCGGGATGTGTTCGCCAAGGAAGGCCGCAACGATAAATCGATCAGCCCGATCCTGACGGGCATGGTGGCGGCGAAGCGGATCAAGATCGTCAGCCCCGGCCACTACCTCGTTCTGGCAAAGGGTGCGAAACCCGCCGCCCCGCCCGTGAAACAGAAGGTGGCGGCAGAGCAACGGCGGGAGAATGACAAGCTGCGCAAGCAGGCCGCGCGCGATGCTGCAAAGAAGAAAACCGCCGAAGCACCGGCCCTCGCCCATAACGGCGCGTTGATGAATGGAGACGCGGCACATGGCTAAGAAGGCGAAGGCAACGAACGGACACGGCAAGCCTGGACACAACCGGCGAGGATCGATTCGGCTCTACAGAAAAATTGTCGAGCACGATCATGATCCTGACATGGACGAAATTTGCAGTGTCATCGCCAAGGAAGGTCTGACCGTCAGTCAAGCCGCGATGCTGTCCGGCGTCGGCAATGCGACCATCGCCAATTGGCAAAAGAAAAAGACCAAGCGCCCGCAGCATCTCACCATGAAAGCCACGCTCGCGGGCATGGGCTACTCGTTCACCATCAAGCAGGTCGAGAAGATGGACTATTCGACCGAGATGGCGAAGGCGGAACGCTGGCACGAGAAGCGCGATACCGATCGCAACCAGCAAAAGAAATAACGAGCTTGCTCCGGGGCCGGGTGGTTCCTGGCGAAGGGGACGCGCCATCGCGATATCCCGGCCCCCGGAGCGAGACCTAAATGGAATTCCGCATCGACATAATGAAGGGCAACGACGGCCTCGTCTTGAAGGTGGCGGCGGATTGCAGAAGCCGGGAGGACGTCGCCGAGTTGATCGCCGCGATGAAAAACGAAAGGCCAACAATTGACAAAGGAAACTGACGGGCTGGTGGCCCGGCTCGAAGGCCTGATCGTTCAAGCCACCGAGGCGGCGCGCGGGGGCGATGGCGAGACGGCCACACTTCTCATTAGAGAAGCCTTGGCGACCGTCAAACGATTGCCCCAACGCCATGCCGCGAGCCTCGCGACGCTGCTGGAGGCCGCGAGCATCATCGCAAAGAGGCCTTGAAACAAACGATGAGCACCGATGACCCGATCAAAGTAGTCGATGAGGCCGAGGCGGCGACCGCTGACGTGGTGGTGTGCGTCCCCTATCGGCCCGATGAGGGCCTGATGTTGCCGGATAATGTTTTGGATTGCTGCGCGCATTGCGCCCAGCAAATTCAGCTTCGGCCCAATGTGCCGCCCCAGCCGATGCGGCTTTGTCTGAAATGCGCCGTCGATTTTATGGGCAAGGGTGCGACCCAATGAGCGACAAGTATCTCATAAAACTGGTGCTCGAATGGCGCGCGGCACAGTTGGCGATTGACCGGCTGACGGTGGAGGAGCGGCGGAATAACCGTGAGCCCCTAGACAGATTGGTCGCCGCCCATAACGCTTTGGTGAAATACGTCGATGAGGAAATGGGATGACGGAAACGTATCTGGGCGACGGTTGCTACGCTTCCTTTGACGGCTTTCAATTTTGTCTTCGCGCGCCGCGTGAGGAAGGCGACCATGTTGTTTATCTTGACCCCGAAACCTTGGCCTCGTTTGAAAAGTATGTCGCCGACGTGCGCGCCGCGATGAACGCCCGCGAGCCATTGCCATGAGAGGCGCGTCCGATGAACCAGAAACTCAATCAGTCGATATGGTCGATCCCGATGCCGGATCGAATCAAGAGGCTGCCGATCTCGGCGACCGGCTTTCCAGTGCCCTGGTTCGTCGCGTGGATCGATGGCTTGCCGGACTTCCGCGTCATCGGCCCCGACAAAATGGTGCAGGCGGTCAACCGCAAGCTCTGCTGGGTTTGCGGCCAGCCGCTGGGCGTGCACAAGGCGTTCCCACTGGTTGATACTTCGAGACCAGCGTGGCGTGGACGATGCACGGGTACTACGAGTCGCGGTTCTTCGACGTGCAGGGGAACGCCCAAGACCACAAGGGCAATCAAGTGTGGGATGTGCTCGTGAGCGAGCTTGAGAACGGAGTATGGGGATGAAGTCCCGATCAGAACAACTACGAATAGTCGCATCTAACATCACAGGCTTCTGGCTTGGCCTCGCGACTAGCGCGGAAGGCTTCGTCGATACCGACGGCACGCTGAAGAAGGCAGCGGAGGACGAAGCCGCGTTACTCCTCGAAGTCGCGAACGAACTGGAGAAAGCCAATGCGTGATCACTGGAAAACCCATGCCCGACGGTCATCAGGAGCCTGCGGGCGTCATGATCCGGCGCAATCCTGGCGCGGTCTGCATTTGGGTGACGAAAGAATTCCGCGTCATGCGCGAAGGCGACGGCGTGCTGTTTCGGCTCGGCGATCCCGAGCAGGTGCTTTGGTTCGCCGAGGGCCGCAAGGCGACGCGGGCCGAGGTGCTGCATTCGATCGAAACCGGACTGCCGCTGTTGATGGAGGTCGCCGAGCAAGAGGGACCGGGGGCGGTCGCCGAACTAAATCGATACATTGAAAGGGCGCAGCGATGGCTACCGGCATGACGAAACAGTTTCGGGCGATCGTGATCGACCCAGAGAAGCAGATTGTCGACGTGGTCGTAACCACTGGAACGCATGAGGACACGCGCGCCCTGGTCGGCGCGAGCAGCCTCGATAATTTCCGCATCGCCGATCACCCGGAAAGCTTCGACTATGGCTGGGTCGACGATACGGGCCTGACGCGCGGCCAGCCGATCTATGCGTTCAAGTTCAACATCCGCCCCGACAACCCGATCGCCGGGCGCTGCCTGTTTATCGGTGCCGATAAGGAAACCGGCGCAACCACCGACACAAAATTCCCGCTTGATGTTTTGAGGGACAGCATCGAATGGCTTGGCCTGATCGTCCCGGAGGTGTTCTGGGAGGAGACCGAGCAGGGCTCCCGCGCGATCGTCACCTATGCGAGGGTAAAGGCATGAAGCTGCAAAAGGGCGACGACATCCTTGTGACGTGCGAGGACCGAACGGTCGAGGGCACGATCTTGATGATATCGGACAATGAGGTCTCGGCCATGATCAGCTTCGACACGATGATAGGCAGCCACGCGGGCATGATGCCGGTCACGCGATGGGATGCGGCGCGCGGCGTCTATCGTTCGATCATCGACGGCACCGAGATCACCATGCGGAAGAAACCAGAGAGAGACCGACGATGACCCCAGAATTCATTAGGCTGAAAGAAAAGATCGCGACCAGCAATGACTTCACGGTCGAGGAGCGCGAGATGATGCTCGATTGCTTGAACCTCGGCGACTACGCCGGGAAGCACGCCTATCCCGCGTCGTTTCCACCGGGCTCAAATAAGTGGGCGACCGCCACCTGGGCCATCCTCGACCAGATGAATCCGAACGCGCTCAAGACCCGCGACCGTTTCATGCTCGGCGGCCTGATCGCTGGCGCATTATCCGAGATGTACGAAACCGGCCGGAGGAGGGGGAAGTGACACGCCGCGAGTGTGGATCGTGTCAAAGTTGCTGCAAGCTGCTGCCGGTGCCGCCGCTCGAAAAGAAGGCTGGCGAGCGCTGCCGCTATCAGAAGTTCGGCAAGGGATGCACGGTCTATAACACGCGGCGCATGCCGCCCGAATGCTCGATCTGGAATTGCAGATGGCTCGTCGGCGACGATACCGCCGATCTCTCGCGGCCTGACCGGTCGAACTATATCATAGACGTGATGCCTGACTTCGTGACGGTCCGCGACAACCAAACCGGCAAGACGTTTCCTCTTGAGGTGGTGCAGGTCTGGTGCGACCCTAAGCATCGCGACGCCCATCGAGACCCGGCGCTGCGTGCTTACCTGTTCCGGCGGGCGCTAGAAGGCAAGGCCGCGATCATCCGCTACTCGGCGACCGATGCTGTCACGCTGCTGGCACCGCCATTGAACACCGATGGCGAATGGCTTGAGATCGGCGGCGAGAGCGAGGAACGCACCCATAGCGCCGCCGAGATCATCCAAGCGTTGGCGGGCAGGCCATGAGCTATCTATCATTCACCGTCTGCGCCTATTGCGGCCAGCATCATGAGCTTGTGAGCGCCGTCACCGAGAAGGGCGAATTGCGCGAGCCACGACCGAACGATGGCGACGTAACGATCTGCTTCGCATGTGGGCAATGGAACGTCTTTGATGACGGGAGTGATGGCGGCCTCCGCAAGGCGACCGATAAAGAGATCAAGCGGCTGATGAAAAATAAGATGTGGCGCGAGCTGGCCGAGGCGTGGCGGCTAGCGGAGCAAGACCGCCAGCGCGGGGGGGCGTCGTGATGACCAAGCTTGGGGACGTTGCCTGCGGCGCATGTCACGCCTGCTGTCGGTCTGAGTTGATCGCGGTGCTACCCGATGAGGGCGACAAGCTGGCCGACTATGAGCACGATGCTCTATTCGTTCCCGGTCTCGGCGAGATCGCCTATCTCAAGCACAAGCGAAACGGCGACTGCTTTTACCTTGGTCGCGACGGCTGCACTATCCATCACCGCAGGCCGCACATCTGCCGGATATTCGACTGCCGCGCTTTCTATCTGAGCAAGGCGAGATCGGAGCGGCAGGCGATCAGCAAAGGCTCGCCATTGTCGCGCGTGATCTTCAACGCCGGTCGCGAGCGGGTCAAAACACTGGACATCGACGAGTTGCGGAAGGTGCCGAAGCCATGAGCGAGTGGCCCCGCTATTACGTCCTCGTTGGCCGCACGGCGATCGCGGTCGACATGCTGTCGTGGGCCGAATCACTTGAGAAACGACTTCGAGATGGCAGAACAACCGGCACTGATCCATGGCGCGTTGCGCGCGAGGAGCTTGATGGGTGCGACGTGTCGACCGTCTTCCTTGGTCTCAATCATCGTTTCGGGGGGGACGGTGATCCGATCCTGTTCGAGACGATGATCTTCGGCGGTCCGCTCGATGGTGAACAATGGCGGGCCGCCACGTATGACGAGGCCGAGCGCTGTCATGCGGCGGCGGTGACGAGGGCACGAATCGCGGGTGCCAAGATCAAGGCGATAGCGGATGCCGTAGGAGCAACGGAGAAATGAGAGTGCTTGTCTATGGCGGTCGGAGATACAGCGACCAGGAGAGGGCCTTCGCAGAGCTTGACGCGATCCATGCGGAGACACCGATCACTCTGGTCATTCAGGGTGAGGCAACCGGTGCTGACGCTCTCGGCAAGGCATGGGCACAACGGCACGACGTTCCAACCGCTGATTTCAAAGCTGAGTGGGATGACTTTGACGTGCCGCAGGTCAGGCGCAAGGTTCGGGTCGATGGATCGGCCTATAACGCGGCGGCGGGCGGCACGCGCAATAAAAAAATGATGGTCGAGGGCAAGCCAGACATCGCGCTTGAATTCCCTGGCGGCGACGGGACAAGCAACATGCGCAGAATCGTGCTTCAAGAGAAGATGCGCCGCGATCTGCGACATCATGTGGTGGTGGGAAAACGATGACCGTCTTTACATTCAAGATATTCAACTCGCCGTGCCCCGACTACATGAACGAAGTCGCTTGCACGGGAAAGACCGAGCAGGAAGCACGCGACGTGGCCGAAGACCTCCTGACACGCACAAGCGAGGTGGGCGGCTACGACGTTCCCAAGGTATGGGATTTGAGGCTGTTGCATTGAGACGATAATCCCGCGAACAATATTCCAAATCAAAAAATGAGCAAAAAAATAAGCCCCCGCCGAAATCCCGGCAGGGGCTTTTTTGCTTAGGTGATAAAATTGTCCCTTTAGCGCCTGCGCGCCGCCGCCATGGTCAAGGTGCCACCGCCAGCGGCATTCGGGTCAGCGGCAGCAAGTGCCGCAGCATCCGACTTCGCCTTGGCATCGATCGCAGCCTGCGCCAGGACGGGGTCATTCGGGCTCGCAGCAGCCGCAGCAGCGGCGGCGTCGGAAGCCGCCAGCGCATCAGCCGCAGCCTGTACGAGAACCGGGTCCGGCACGAACACGGGCGGGGTGACAGGCGGGACGTTCGCCGGGATGGCGGTCGTGAGCGCGCCCAGCGTGCCCTTGAGGCTGTCCGTCATGGCCTTGATCGCCGCAAGGTTCTCGGCGTTAACCGGGACATTTGGCGGGATCGCCGCGAGGGCCGCTTGCAGATCGGCAACCTGCGTCACGAGCAGTGTGAGCGCAGCAGTAGCCGAGGCTTCGGCGGAGGTGTTGAGCGCAATCTGATCGACTGCGGCCTGAACGTCTTTGTCTAACATGGTGATCTTCTCCCTGAGTTGCTGGATTGCGTGATGCAGCGCATCTTGACGCTGGTCGTCCCGCTGGCGGGATTGCCAGAGGGCATCACGTAGTTCGGTAACCGCGTGCAAGATTGCTTCGCTTTGATGTACTTCGCGTTCTTTCTCTTCGAAAAATTGGAGCCTATCGGCAACCCGGAGCATGACTGTCGTCTCAACGTCGGTCAGATCGAGTTCATGGATGCGGGCGCGAAGCGAGAGGCTCAGAGATGTCATGGTGTTCAGAGATGCCATGGCGTGGTCTCCCGCGTCGGTGCGCGTTGGATTTGTTTCACGTGAAAGGAAATGGATGCGGACCAACGCGAGCGACGTTGGGTGCGCAAGTTAAATCTTAGTTAGCATCCGCGACAGATTGATGGCGGCGCTGGCGGATAGGGGGGGAGCGGATCAATATTGTGTCTATCGTCGAAAGGACATCGACGTGCTGCCACCTCCCGAAAGCAGCGTGAGCGCACCGATGATGCAAAGGATCAGGACGATGACCCAAATCAGTTGCTCGATGCGCGGCGGCACCGGAAGAAACAGCTTGATTGCGTACAGCGCCAGCCAGATGCAGCCGCAGAGGGCGAGCACGCCGATGGCGAGCCAGAGAACCGAAATTGCGAGGGCGACCATGGCGGCGTTTCCTTTTCAGGGTTTAAAGCGCGCGCAGCGCCAGCGCGCCGACTATTGAAGCGCCGAGCGGCAATGCCCATCCGCGCCAGCCGCCCATACTGGTCGCGATCGTGCCGCGCACCAGAATGTTGGAAAGCCACACAATCGCAAAGCCGATGATGAGGCAGCTAAATTCCCAAACCGGCAAATACGACATCCATTGAATGTCCCAATCTTCATTGATCGAATGCCAGGACAACCAAGTCCAGCCACGAAAAATCGTGTGGCCGATCAATTGCAGGTAAACCGCCTCGGCGACGACATTGCGCTGGGTGCGCCATGTGCGGATCAGGAGCGGCACAAACACGGTCAGCGCATAGAGGCCGATCAGGAACAAAAAGCCGTTCATCAATTCGAGTCGCACGCTCGACGATGCGGTCTGGATCGTGCCGACCGGGTCTCCCGAGGTGACACCGAACACTTGCAGCAGATCGGAAGGAACGCGGATCATGTCGTGCCGTCCTTTCTGTCTTCCTGATCATGTTTTTGTTGAAGTGCCCGAGCGTCCCACTCAAACATATACAGAAGGTGTTCGAATGCCTCGCGGTGCTTCAGGTCGAGTTCGCGCACCTGTTTAAGCTGCCGCCTGATTTGTTCGTCGTTCGGGGGGGTTCGCGGCAACATCATTCGACATATCCAACGCCGCAGGCATTTCATCCCCTGACCCTTCCGCGCATGTTGATGACATCAGTCCGTAGAGCCTGAATTGACGCGAGCTGCGCTTCATGTAACGAGCGGATTTCCATAACTCGCCCTGTCTCGACCCTTGCCAATTCATTGAGCGCCCCCGTCGAGCGCTCCGTCTGGGTGATCGCGCGCTCCAATGTGGAGCCAAGGCTATCGATCTGCACGCGATACGCCAGCTCAATGGCTTTTTGCAGCGCTTCGATGCGCTTCTGTTGAAAAAACGCCCATGCCGCCAGCATGATCACGAAAATGCCGAGCACGCCATTTTGCAGCAACGCCTGGACGATCGTCTTGACCGTGTCTTCGATCATGCCTCATGCCGATCATGCCGCTGGCTTGCAAAATTCCCGATAGGTTTTTTCATTGGCGAGCAAGCGGCGTTTGACGCCGGGCGTCGCGACGATTGAGCCGTCACCCTTGTTGACGACAACCTGATTATAGACCTGACAGTAACTGTCGATTTGTTCCGGCGTGCAACTACTTGGGTTCAAGGCCAAGAAGCTCACGGTCGACATCGTCATCAGTAAGCGCATTGACTTGCTCCATGATTGCCTTTCCCCGCGTGGTCTTTGCAAGGATCGCTGCCGACACCTTTGCAATCTCGGCATCGCGGCCAGCCTGTTCCGCTTCTGCGAAATTGACGTAGTCCATGACGCTGTTGATGACCTTGAGAACCGCCAGGATCAGCGATGCCCATGTAAACATTTACTTGGTCACGTTGTCCGGCGTCGCGGTCACCAACGACTGCGGCGCGTCCGG
>Ga0193743_1000663_pt1 | contig 26954 bp, 22 predicted proteins | sample L2c2metaG_FD_143038 | JGI IMG/M metagenome (GOLD analysis project Ga0193743, IMG submission 143038) | Soil microbial communities from a riparian zone of the East river system, Colorado, United States - L2c2 | ecosystem: Environmental > Terrestrial > Soil > Riparian zone | place: USA: East River...
CAGCTACATTGTCGAAGCCAACCATCTGCGCGAGCTGGATTGTTGCGGCATTGAGGGAGTGCGCGAGCGCATAGGCTGCGGTCACGTCACCCCTATAGCCGCTGATAAGGTTCCGTGGGGTATACGTCCGGCCGGAGTCGTCGGTGTAAGTTGTGGCCTGGTCGTTCAGATGCGTGACAGCAGTGAAGGCACCGGATTCTCCCAGCGAAGTTCCGTTCAGGCTGGTATTGAATGCGGTTGCATAGACAAAGGGCTTGAAGATCGATCCCGTAGGACGTTTAGCGACGGCATGGTCGAGCTGCGAGGTGGAGTAATTGCGGCCACCTACCAAAGCCAGAATCTGGCCCGTGTGCGGATTCAGCGCGACCATCGCTACCTGCGGAGAGATGACTGGTCCGCCGCTCTTCGCATGGAGCTTGCGGGCGATCTCGTCCACGTTCTTCATGCCTATCTCGACGGCATCGGCGGCGGCGCTCTGCAGGTCGGGATCGAGCGAGGTGTAGATGCGCAGGCTCTGGTGCGCCAGATCCTGATCACTGATGCGCTGCACGAGCTGGTCGTGGACCAGGTCAACGAAATACGGAGCTTCGCTGGCGTCGACGTCCTGAGTCGCGAGGCGCAGCGGCTCGGCCTTGGCGCGCGTGGCCTCGGCGGCTGAGATTGCGCTGGTCTCCACCATCGAGTCCAGCACAACGTTGCGGCGTGCGATGGCGCGCTCAGGATGACGGTAGGGGTTGAGCCGGCTGGGGCTTTGGATCATGCCGGCCAGAAGAGCGATCTGCGCGGTATCGAGCTGCTTCAGTCCCTTCCCGAAGAAGGCCTGGGACGCCTCGCCGAAGCCGTTGATGTCGTAGCTTCCGCGATGCCCCAGGTTGATCTGGTTGGCGTACATCTCGAAGATCTGCTGCTTGGAGAAGCGCGACTCCAACTGGAAGGTGATTAGAATCTCGATGAACTTGCGCTTCAGCCGCTTCTCCGGGGAGAGGAAGAAGCCTCTCGCCAGCTGCATCGTGATGGTGGATCCTCCGCAGCGCTTCCGCCCGCTGGTCAGGTCCTGGACGCCGCACTTCACGATGCGCAGGAAGTTCACGCCGCTGTGCTCGAAGAAGTTGCGATCCTCAATGGAGGTGACGGCCTGCACCATCTCGGTGGGGATGTCCTGATAGGCGACCATGCGCCGCTTGGTGCGGTTGTTCTCCTCGGAGAGCGCCGTGATCAGTTGCGGCTCCAGCTCGTAAGAGCTCAGCGCCGCGCCGTTCTCCGCTGTGATCTTCTGGACGACGCCGTCCGGCGCGTAGATCGTAGCACCATCGGTGGAGTGGTAGCTCTCTGGTCCGGGCTGGATGAAGATGCTCTCGCCATTGAGCTGGTAGCTCCCCAGCTGGGTATTGTTGTTATAGCCCGCCCGGCGAAGGTCGCCGGCGATCGACGAGGCTGAAAGCTTCTGTCCGTTGCGAATCTCGCGCGGCGCGGCATAGATCTGTGAGACGCTCGCGAACATCGGACCCTTGGCCAGGCGATCGTTCACCACGTTCTCGTACTTAAAGTAGTAAAAGCCAAGGACCCCCAGCAGGACTGCGAAGCATCCGAGAACAGCCACCAGGGCGTACCGCACGAAGCGGTTGTCCAGATGAAGCCGGTCGACGATGCTCTGTTGCCTTCCGCTCGATTTATTGCTGCCGTATTTGAGTTTGACTGGCAAAGGACTCTTTCTTAAGACGCTTTGACGGCAGAAGCAGGAAGCAAGGGTTGCAGGGTGGATGTTATCTGATCGGTTACTGTGGAGACGACGTGATCAAGTGCAATCTCTTGCGTATGACGGTTGAGCCGGTCGACCAGCTCAACCTTGCCTTCCGCAACCCCGCGCCCGATATTGATTCGGTAGGGGATACCGATCAAGTCGGCGTCTTTGAACTTCACCCCGGCGCGCTCGTCACGGTCGTCCAGCAGAACATCGAGTCCCGCCTCGGTGAGACCTGCGGCGACCTTCTCTCCCGCCGCCAGAAGTGCGGCCTCGGCAGTGTTTGTAATTGTGACCACTACCTGGAAAGGAGCGATCGCCGGATGCAGAGCGAACGCTGAGCCATCGTTGGCAGCGGCTGAGCTCTCAATAGCAGCGGTCAGAATGCGCTCGATACCGATGCCGTAGCACCCCATGATCGGCATTACTTCCTTGCCGTCGCGGTTCAGCACCGAGGCTCCCATCGACTTCGAGTACCTGTATCCGAGCTTGAAGATATGGCCGATCTCCACCGCCTTGCCAATCCGCAGCGGAGAGCCGTCGATGGGGTCGGGTTCGCCTTCGATCACGGTGCGAACATCCGCAATCAGTGTCGGCTTGAAGTCGCGCATCGGCGTCACATTGCGCAGGTGGTACTCTTCCTTGTTCGCTCCGGCGATCAGGTTCGTGCGGCCCTCGAGTGCCTTGTCCAGAATGACCAGCGTCCCCGGCTTCTTCGGGTGCGGCGCAGCTTCGACCCCGATGGGGCCAAGGTATCCAGCAGGAGCCTTGAAGACCTCCACGATCTCCTCCGGGGTCATCGGTCGCAGCTCGCCACCGGCCAGCGCAGTGAGCTTGGCCTCGTTAAGCAAGTGATCGCCGCGAAGGAACACCACCACGGGACGCAGTGCGCCCAGTTTCGCGTGGTCGGTCTCGGGCAGCGCGGCCATGTAGGCCATCGTCTTCATCTGGTGCTGCGGCGCAAGCTTCAGAAACTCGCCAACCTCTTCGATCGTGCGCTGTCCCGGCGTATGGACCAGTTCCGGTTGTCCATCGCCTGTCGGGGCAAGATCCTCCACCGGCTCCAGACGGCTGGTGGCCTTCTCTATATTCGCGGCATAGCCCGAGACCGAGCTGGCGATCAGGTCTTCGCCCGCGTCGGTGTAGACCATGAACTCCTGCGAGGCCGAGCCTCCCATCGCGCCCGAGTCCGCCTCGACGGCGACGAACTCCAGACCGCAGCGCGTGAAGATCGCGCGATAGGCCCTGTCGTGCTTGTTATAGCTCTCGTCCAGGCCCGCGTCGTCGATGTCGAACGAATAGGAGTCCTTCATGATGAACTGGCGCACGCGCAGCAGCCCCGCCTTCGGGCGTGGCTCATCGCGGAACTTGGTCTGAATCTGGTACCAGATCTGCGGAAGCTGTTTATAGCTGCGCAGCTCATTGCGCGCAATCGAGGTCATCACCTCTTCGTGGGTCATGGCCAGGCACAGGTCGGCTCCCTTGCGGTCCTGCAGGCGAAACATGTTCTCGCCCATCACCTCCCACCGGCCCGACTCTTCCCAGATCTCGCGAGGGTTCAGCGCAGGCAGAAGGAACTCCTGCCCGATCTTGTTCATTTCCTCGCGCACGATGGCGACGATCTTGTTGATGGACCGGTTGCCGAGGAGGAGGTAGCTGTAGATGCCCGCGCCGAGCTGGCGGATGTAGCCGGCGCGAAGCAGCAGCTTGTGGCTGGCGACCTCAGCGTCTGCAGGCGCTTCACGAAGGGTAGGAATAAAGAGTTGCGACCAGCGTTGCATGCGTTCTGTGGACCTTCCAGCTCCTCATTCCGGGAGCTTCTGTTGATCTCACTATTCTATCGTTCCGGCGGCAGGTACGTGGCGGCAGAGCCGGGGGAGAGCCTGTACCGGCACTTCCTTGGATGCCCGTTGCGATGGATCATGCAGTCCTCAGGCACGTCGACGATCTCGATCAGCTCCGCGCCCGCCAGCTCCAGCGTTCTTCGCGAGGCTAGGTTCTCCGGATCGCAGGTGATCCACAATGGATCGAGCCCGACCCCGCAGGCGAGAGGAGACAGCAACCGTACTGCTCGCGCAGCGTAGTGGTGTCCACGGTGCTCCGGCAGAACACCGTAGCCGATATGGCCGGCGTATCGTTCAAGGTGCGGTGTCGATCCCAGGCTCAGACGAATATTACCCAGTATCTGGCGTGTCTCACGATGCACCATGTGGAACTGATACGTCGGCACACGATGCGCTGGGTGCAGCTCGAAGCGCAGCAGCTTCAGCGCGAGCTCTCCATCGTCCTCATGCAGCAGGCCCGGTGCGACGGGCATTGCGGGAATCATCGGCTCGGTCATCGAAGCTCCTGTCAGATCAGCTCCAGCGTCCACAGGTCGTGCAGGTGCAGTACGCCCTCTGCGCGTCCGTCGCGGGCAACGACGATCAGCGAGGTGATCTTCTTCTCCTCCATCAGCGCCAGGGCCGACGAGGCAAACGCTCCCGATTCGATCGTTACCGGATGCGGATTCATGATCTCGCCTGCCGCGTGGTCCAACGCCCGGCCGCCCTCGCGCTCCAGCAGCCTGCGCAGGTCGCCGTCGGAGATCATCCCCAGCAGGCGGCCATCCTCTTCGATCACGGTTGTCATGCCCAGTTTCCTGCGCGACATCTCGTAGATCACCTCGGTCATCGGCGTCGAGGCTGCAACACGCGGCATCGCATCGCCCGTATGCATCAGCTCGCTCACCCGCGCCAGCCGTTTGCCCAGCCGTCCGCCGGGGTGCAGCTCGGCGAAGTCCTCGGCCTTCCATCCGCGTCGCCGGCTCACCTCGAGCGCCAGAGCGTCGCCCAGCGCAAGCATCACCGTAGTGGAGGCCGTGGGGGCAAGATTGTGCGGGCAGGCCTCGGTCGAAACACTCGTATCGAGAACCACATCGCTGGCCTCGGCGAGTGTCGATGTAAGGGTTCCTGAAAAGGTGATCAGCTTATCGGCCAGCCGCTTTAGCAGGGGAAGCAGGCGTAGCAGCTCTTCTGTCTCGCCGCTGGACGAGAGCGCAATGACGGTATCGCCGCGCGAGAGCATGCCAAGATCCCCATGGACAGCCTCTGCCGGATGCAGGTAGTGTGCCGGCGTTCCGGTGGAGCATAAGGTCGCGGCGATCTTGCGGGCGATAATGCCGCTCTTGCCGATGCCGGTGACGATGATGTGGTTCTGGCGCTCGATGGCCTCCAGCAGCAGGTCCACCGCTTGTGTAAAGACCGGGAGCATCGGACCGTCGAGCCGGAGCGAGAGCTCCAGCAGCGCGCGCGCCTCAATGCGGACGAACTCCGAGGGGAGGGTGTGGTCTGCGGAGGTCAGAGGAGTATCGGACATCGTTTCTAAACTTTACCGAATGCTAGCAGAGACAGGGAATCGTTCTCTGTGACCGGATCGAACAGCTTTCCGTCTAAACTAGGAAGACAGGCCAGTGCTGGCAGAGGGCGCGGCCGAAAGGAAGTATAGGCGTGATGCGTCGAGCGTTGGTTCTTGGAGTGATGGTTCTGGGGATTGCCCTGCTACTGTGGGCCGGCTGGCATAATCTGCGTGAGCGCAGGCTGGCGATGCAGAAGGCGCGGGAGAATCAGGTTGTCTTGATCCCGGAGAAACAGGCAAAGCCGGGCGCGGAGGGAGAGGACGAGATGGCTCCCAAGATGCGCGGAAAGAAGGCGCCGGCCTTCGTCCTGACCAATCTCGATGGCAAGAAAGTCTCCCTGGCTGACTACAAAGGGCGTCCGGTCCTGGTCAACTTCTGGGCCACCTGGTGCGGTCCTTGCAAGGTCGAGATGCCGTGGTTTGAGGAGTTCCGCAAACAATATGCATCGCAGGGGTTTGAGATTCTCGGCCTGACCGACGATGCTGACGCGGGCAAGGACGTCATCGCCAAAGTGGCGCAGAAATCCGGCGTCACCTATCCCATCCTCCTGACCGACGGCAAGGTGCAGGACGCCTACGGCGGGCTCGAAGTTCTACCGATGTCGTTCTATGTGGACCGCAATGGCGTCATCGTAGAGCAGACCGCTGGCCTGGGCCCGAAGGAACAGATCGAGGCGAACATCAAGAAGACCATCGCCTCCGGCGCAGTAGCGCAGGCAGGTGGACAGTGATGCGTTCACTTGCGGCTGGAGTCATTCTGCTGGCAACGCTGGCACCCGCGCAACAGGGCACTTTGCCTGTTCCGGGAGCGAAGCCGAAGCAGTACGTCACCTACGCGGCCGACCAGCAGAATCTGGCAGCAGGGAAGCGCAGCGTCATGGAGCTGCAGTTCCGTGTTGCCGAGGGCTACCACGTGAACTCGCATACGCCGAAGTCGGAGTTGCTGATCCCGACCAAGCTCACGCTCGATCCGGCGACAGGCATCAAGGCATCTCCGGCCGAATATCCTGCGGGCACCAGCTATAGCTTCAGCTTCGAGCCCGGGGAGAAGCTGGATGTCTACACCGGCGCCTTCATCGTGAAGGTTCCAGTGGTGGCGGAGGAAGGTCAGCACACCCTCAACGGTGTTCTGCACTACCAGGCCTGCGACAACGCCGCGTGCTATCCGCCCAAGAGCCTTCCGGTCCAGTTGGCAGTTACTGCAAAGTAGCGCGTGCGGATTTCCTCGGTAGGTAGGGCTGCACAATCCTGTAGCAATGGCATGATGAATTGAGAGGGCAAGCGGTAAGGCAATGGAAGAGTTCAGAAGACTGACCAGGCTCCCGGCATATGTATTCAACATAACCAGCGAGCTGAAGGCAGCGGCTCGCAAACGCGGCGAAGACATCATCGACTTCGGGATGGGCAATCCTGACGGAGCAACTCCGAAGAACATCGTCGACAAATTGATCGAGGCGGCGCAGAAGACCCAGACCCATCGCTACTCGCTCTCGCGCGGAATCCCGCGCCTCCGCCGTGCCATCTCCAACTGGTATAAGACGCGCTATAACGTCGACATCGATCCCGAGACCGAGGCCATTGTCACCATCGGCTCCAAGGAGGGGATCGCGCATCTCTGTCTCGCCGTGCTCGACGACGCCGACACGGTGGCCGTGCCCAACCCCAGCTATCCCATCCACATCTTCGGCCCCGTCATCGCGGGATCGCAGGTGCAAAGCATTAATGTGGCTGACGCGGGTGCCGATGAGGTATTGGCACGTCTGGAAGATGAGCTGCCGCGCATGGAGCCGCGCCCGAAGATCCTCATCCTCAACTTTCCTTCAAACCCGACCGCCCAGTGCGTCGATCTCCCCTTCTTCGAGCGTGTGGTCGCGCTCTGCCGCGAGCTTGGCATCTACATCGTCCACGACCTCGCCTATGCAGATATCGTCTTCGACGGCTATCGCGCCCCCAGCGTGCTCGAGGTTCCCGGAGCCAAAGATATCGCCGTCGAGTTCTTCACCCTCTCGAAGAGCTACAACATGCCTGGCTGGCGCGTCGGCTTCATGGTCGGCAACAAGAAGCTCGTCGCCGCGCTCGGACGCATCAAGAGCTACTTCGACTACGGAACTTTTACTCCTATTCAGGTTGCCTCCATCGCGGCCCTCGAAGGTCCGCAGGATTGTGTCAAAGAGATTCGCGATAACTACAAGGCGCGTCGCGACGTTCTCGTTCCCGGGCTTAACAAGCTGGGTTGGCCGGTCGAGCTGCCGAAGGCCACCATGTTCGCCTGGGCAAAGATTCCCGAGCAGTACCGTGCGCTCGGCTCCATCGAGTTCTCCAAGAAGCTGCTCAGTGATGCCAAGGTGGCCGTCAGCCCCGGGGTCGGCTTCGGCGAGCATGGCGACGGCTATGTGCGTTTTTCGTTGATCGAAAACGAAGAGCGTACTCGTCAGGCGTTGCGCGGAATCAAACAGATGTTCAGAAACGGATAAATCTTTTTATATAAGAAAGATATTCGCGTTTCTTCAAGATAAATCCTAAGATTGCACTGGCTGCTTCGGTCAAGGATGAGTAAAAAAGATGGTCCCGCGATCGTTACTATCTCGTCACTAAGGATTCATTCAGGAGTATCATCTAGGACGTGCCGAAATACTCGATCGTTGTTCCTTTCCATAACGAAGAAGACAATGTAACGACTCTTTACGACCGTCTGAAGGCGGTGATGGAACACGTCGGCGAGTCTTTCGAGCTCGTCTTCGTGGACGATGGTTCGCGCGATCGCACCTACCGCCTGCTGGAAGAGATCGCCGCAGTTGATTCGCGGGTTCTCGTCATCAAGCTGCGCCGCAACTTCGGCCAGACCTCGGCTCTGGCCGCGGGCTTTGACCACGCGCAGGGCGACTTCATCCTGGCCATGGACGGCGACCTGCAGCACTCCCCCGACGAGATCCCCAACTTCCTCGCCAAGCTCGAAGAGGGTTACGACGTCGTCAGCGGATGGCGCTCTCAGCGCGGCGACAACTTCATCATGCGCCGCATTCCGTCGCGCGCGGCCAACTGGCTTATGGCTACCCTCAGCGGAGTCAACATCCACGACTTCGGCACCACCTTCAAGGCCTACCGCCGCGAGGTCATCCACAACATTCCGCTCTACGGCGAGATGCATCGCTTCATCCCGGCTCTGGCCTCCTGGTATGGCGCCAGCATCTGTGAGATTCCCATCTCCAACCCCAGCCGCCAGTTCGGCAAGAGCCACTATGGCATCTCGCGTACCTTCCGGGTCTTCTTCGACCTGCTCACCATTCGCTTCCTGCTGAAGTACATGACGCGGCCGCTGCACTTCTTCGGAACCATCGGGGCCCTCAGCGCTTTTACCGGTGGTGCACTAGCCGCATGGTTATTGATCCTCAAGCTGCTCACCGGCCAGCACGTCATGGACATGCATGGTCCGCTGTTCGTCGTGGCCGGGGTGCTGATCCTCGCCGGCGTGCAGATGATCGGCATTGGTCTTCTGGGCGAGCTGCAGGTGCGGCACTTCCACACCGCATCCCATCGGGCTCCCTATGCAGTCGACCGTATTCTGCGGCTTCGCTCCGAAGAGAGCCTGCTTCAGTAAGGCCACGATCCTCTCTATAATTTCGGTTCTTTCCGTAAAGGAAAGTCCGCTCTCCCCTCTTCAGGTAAAGTGTTGACGAATTCCCGGCCAGGTTCCGGCAAGCTCTTTGCGATGCCGGAGCGGTATTCGAATCTGAAACACGGAGGAAGAATGTCAGCACACTATGAGTTGAAGCCTGCAGCGAATAACAAGTTTCACTTCAATCTCAAGGCCGCCAATGGTGAGATTATCCTGTCCAGCGAGACTTATAGCTCGAAACAGGCCGCTATCGACGGAATCGAGTCGGTGAAGAAGAACTCTCCGCTCGACGAGCAGTTCGAGCGCAAGGTATCCAGCCACTCGCAGCCTTATTTCGTGCTCAAGGCCAAAAACCACGAGATCATCGGCACCAGCGAGACGTACACCTCGGAAGGTGCCAGGGAGAAGGGAATCGAGTCGGTGAAGAAGAACGGACCCGCCGCGACGACCAACGACCTTACCTAGATCCACCGCCTGACTTTCGTCCCTTCATCCGGTCTAAGAAGACCCAGTGCCGTGGGTGTGTCTCTTTGGGGAGGGCCTGCTATCCTCTTGAGACAAATCGAGAGAGGCATCGAATCCCCATGCAGGCAATCCAGATTCTCCAACCCGGCGGCCCCGAAGCTCTCCAACTCGTAGAGCTGCCGACGCCTTCTCCCGGCCCGGGACAGGCCCTTATCCGCATCGAGGCCTCCGGGATCAACTTCATCGATATCTATCTGCGCGAAGGCCGCTATCCCGCGCCTCTGCCTTATACGCTCGGCCAGGAGGCCTCCGGGATCATCATTGCTCTCGGCGACGATACCTCGGCCAGCGGCTTCAAAGTCGGCGATCGTGTCGCCTGGACTCACTTTCCCGGAACCTACGCGCAGCTCGCCGTTGCCCCGGTCACTCTTCTGGTGCATGTGCCCGAGTCCATCACGCCGCAACAGGCTGCCGCGGCCATGCTGCAGGGAATGACGGCCCATTATCTCGCACACTCCGTCTATCCCATCCGGCAGAATGATGAGGTCCTCATCCATGCCGGCGCTGGCGGAGTCGGCCTTCTGTTCATCCAGATGGCCAAGGCGCTCGGTGCCCGCGTCTTCACAACCGTCTCCAGCGAAGAGAAGGCCGAGCTCGCCCGCACGGCCGGAGCCGACGAGGTCATCCTTTACACTCGCGAGGACTTCGCCACGGCCGTCAAAAAGCTTGCGCCCGGCGGACTGCACGCCGTCTACGATTCAGTCGGCAAGACCACCTTCGACCAGTCGCTCTCCGTTCTTCGTCCTCGCGGCATGATGGTTCTCTTCGGAGCCTCCAGTGGAGCCGTTCCCCCGTTTGATCTCATCCGGCTCTCGCATATGGGCTCTCTCTATATCACCCGCCCCACTCTCAAGGACTACATTGCGACGCGGAAGGACCTGGAGCAGCGCGCCGGCGAAGTCTTTGAGTTGATCGCAGACGGCTCTCTCAAGCTTCGCATCGAGCACATCTATCCGCTCGCCGATGCAGCGCACGCGCACCGCGATCTCGAAGGCCGCAAAACTACCGGCAAGCTGCTCCTCATCCCCTGATAGAACTCCGCTAACGCCGTGGAGGAATCTGCTTTTCTACTATTACCGTAAGGACCGTCCATGAAATCTCTCCGCGCCACCAACCTCCTCCTCGCAGTCATCGCGCTTCTCCTTCTCGCCCTCGTCCTGCGCCCGCTGCGTGAGCCTGCTCCGGTCTACGCGCAGTCGCCCGACACCGATTACTTCTTCGAGCCTGGCGTATTCCTCGTGCGCCCGCCTAACGACAGCCAGCGTATCTCTGTCTATGCCAAGGTCGTTGTCGATCTGCGCAACGGCCGGGTCTGGGGATTCCCCACCTTCACGCCTTTGCCTTTTCCTGCTGACCCCGTTTACAACAAGCCGCAGATCTCGCATCCCTTCGAGCTGGGCCACTTCGCTCTCGAAGACACCAAGAAATTTGTCCCCGACACCGCTTCTCGCTAGAGGCATCGGCGGCAGCTTTGACTTCGCATCCTCCGATGCCGCAAACTTGAAATACGTCTTTAACCTGCAGCCGTGTTAAACCATGGCGGCTTGATCTTCATCTTGTTCCGCAACGAAATGTTCGGGAAGCGCGGTGAGACTCCGCCACTGCCCCGCAACTGTGATTCGCGCACACCCGCTTAGCGCCGTGTGAATGCTGCCTGGCTTAATCCCACTGACAAATCCTCGGGAAGGGAACAGCCGAAACGGGCAGGCATGGAACGCGACAGTCAGGAGACCGGTTTCGTTGTCGCACACCAGCCACGTTCCCGAGGGGGGAACGAGGAGTCGATCTTCATGCATCTACCCGCGCGTTCGTCTGCGGTCTCACCTTTCTTCCGCGTTCTTCTGGTCTTTGCGCTTCTTTCGTTCGCTGTCGCTACCTCGCAGGCCGTCATCGTCCGCGGCACCGTCACCGATCCGCTCGGCGCGACCATCCAGGGAGCGCGTGTTCAGCTCATCCAGGACAAGGGAGTGGCCGGCTCGGCCGTCAGCGGTTCGGATGGCTCCTTTGAGATTCGCAGCACTGCCTCCGGCCGCTTCCTTCTTTTGACCTCCGCGTCCACCTTCACCAACGGGATCGGACAGAGCTTCTACGGCGGGCGCACCGATGTCGTCACCCGCAACGTCACCCTCGAGATAGCCTCTGTCACCGCGCAGATTACCGTCACGGCCACCGGAATCCCCACCCCGGTCCAGCAGGCCAGCTCCGCCATCAACCTCATTCCCTTTACGGCGCTGCAGACCCGCGTCGGCGTCGTCGATGACCTGCGTCAGTCCCCCGGAACGGCTGCAGTCCAGACCGGCCAGTACGGTGGCGTAACCTCGCTCTTTGTACGCGGCGGCAACTCCGACGCCAATAAGGTCATGATCGACGGCATCACCTCCGAGGACATCGGCGGCCGTTTCGACTTCGGCACCGTCTCCTCCACCGCCCTCGACGGCTTCGAACTTTACCGCGGCCCCAACAGCGTGCTCTATGGCTCCGACGCCGGAGCCTCAGTGGTCAACTTCGCCACGCCCCGCGGAGCGACCTCCCATCCCATCCTCAACTACTCCGGCGACGCCGGAAACTTTCACACCTGGCGCAACGAGGTCACCCTCAGCGGAACGCGCCGGCGGTTGGATTACTACGGTGCGTTCTCGCGCTTCGACTCCTCGAACTCGCTGCCTCTGTACCGCTATCACGCCTCCACCAGCACGGCGAACCTCGGCTACAGCTTCAACGGCAACACCACGCTGCGCTTCACCATCCGCAATGGCGTCTCAGCCACCGGAACGCCAAACGCGCATGACTTTTACGGTGTCTCCGCAGATGGAAAGCAGGGCGATCAGGATCTCTACTCCGGCGCGACCCTCGAAAACCGCTGGCACAACTGGCACAACCTTGTCCGTTATGGCATCGCGCGCAAGCGCGAGCAGCTTACGCTGTTCCAACCCGCCGGCGAGCTGCTGATGGTCCCATCGTTCTTTGGTCCTTATCCGGACTACTTCGGCAATACGGTCACCATTCGCGGAGCCAATGGATACAGCGCCACAGGACGGGCCTCCTTCCTTGCTGGAACCAGCTTTCCCACCGGAAACGACTTCGCCTCACTCCGCGACGAGCTCTACTTCCAGTCCGACTACACCTTCTCGCCACACCTCATCGGCCTCTTCGGCTTCCGGTATGAAGACGAGCGCGGCTCTTCCAATACCGCCTTCAGCCGCGACCAGACCAAGCGGACCAATTATCAGTACACGCTCCAGTTCCAGGGCGATCTCTTCAACCGCATCTTCTACTCGCTCGGCGGAGCCATCGAGCGCAATGACCTCTACGGTACTGCGGGCACGCCGCGCTTCGGCCTCGCCTGGGTCCCCGTCCGGCCCGGCAATGGATTCCTCCATGGAACGAAGCTCCGCGCCAACGCCTCCACCGGCGTGCAGGAACCCTCGCTCTCCAACGAGTTCAACTCACTCTACAAGCAGCTCTCCGATGCCGGAGCAGCCGACTTGATCACGGCCTATAACGTGCGCCCCATCCAGGCCCTTCGCTCCCGCAGCTACGACCTCGGGATCGACCAGAATATCTTCAGCCAGAAGCTCATTCTCAAAGCCGGCTACTTCCACAATCAGTTCAGCCATCAGCTCGATTTTATCGATCCGGGAACCCTGAAGACAGTCTTCGGAATCGACACCACCAAGGCAAATCTCTTCGGAGCTCTGTTGAATACTCTCGCTTACCGTGCCCAGGGATTCGAGGGCGAACTGCAGTTCGCTCCTACCCAGCGCATCCTCATGCGCGCCGGCTACACCTATCTCGCCTCTCTGGTGGAGCAGTCCTTCTCGACCGACGCAATAGCCAACGGAACCCTCAACGAGAATCCGAACCTCCCCGGCGTCCCCATCGGCTCCTCCTACGCTCTAGTCGGACAACGCCCCTTCCGCCGTCCGCCGCAGACCGGCTTCTTCGCTGCGCAGTACACCACGACGAAGTTCTCCGCTGCACTCAAAGGAGCCTTCGCCAGCCGGTCGGACGACTCCACCTTTCTCTCTTTCGCCGATGTGAACGGAGACAACACCCTGTTGCTTCCCAACCGCAACCTCGACTATGGCTTCGCCAAGCTCGACGCCTACGGAACCTATACGCCGGGCCGGAAGATCACTCTCTTCGCCGAGCTGGGCAATCTTCTCTCCCAGCAGCACATTGGCCCCATCGGCTACCCCTCGCTTCCGTTTACCTTCCGCACAGGACTCAAGGTACGGCTGGGAAGAGACTAGGGTTTGAAAGAGTGTGTTTTGCTTAAGGGCACGGCTTCAGCCGTGCCATAACCGATTCGTTTTTCCGTGCGGCTTCAGCCGCTGAGGTCTGCTTTTTGGGGATACCGTGCCCATCGCCAAGCCTGTCAATCCCTGATCCCCTCTATCTCAAACAAACCAGATCAGATCCAAAGTGCCGATCAGTTTCTTCGGTTCGGCTAAAATAGAACCAGAAGGAAAGCCCCGGACCACAGCGTCCGGGGCTTTCCTGTTAACCCAGAGCCGAAGAGGAAGTCTCCACCGAGGTCCGGACCTAAGTCAATTTTTTTGAAGACTTTGCGCAAAAAAGTATGGGGGAGGGAATGAGTCGGCAACACCGCCGGGAACGTCTAATCCACAAGAAAGGACAGGACCCATGACCAACCGTAAGCTTCTTCTTGCGACTGCACTTTTTGTTTCACCCCTCCTCTACGCTCAGGAGGGATTAGTGCCAACCCAGACCATCGTCACGGTCGACTCCAAGGCTCCCCAGCCGCTTACCGCTCAGAATCTCACGGTGAAGGTCAACAACCATAAGACCGACCTCACCAATGTCGTTCCGGTAAAGCCGAACGGCACCCAGGTCGCTCTGCTCATCGACGACGGCCTGCGAACCTCCGTCGGCCGCCAGCTCCAAGATATCCAGGGTTTCATCAAATCGCTTCCGCAGGGAACCGAGATCTTCATCGGCTACATGCAGAACGGGCGCGTCGTCCCCCAGCAGCCCTTCACCACCGACATCAAGGCCGCGGCGGGAAATCTGAGGATTCCCATGGGATCGCGCGGCATAAGCGCCAGTCCTTACTTCTGCCTCTCCGACTTCGTGAAGAACTGGCCGGGCGGAGCCGAGGGGTCCAGCTCTGAAGGCACCATCCTCGCCCCCAAGGCCCGCTTTGTCATGATGCTGACCAACGGCGTCGATCCCTACAACGGCAGCGTCAGCCCCATGAACCAGAACAGCGTCTACGTCGACACCGCAATCCGCGATGCCCAGCGCGCCGGTGCGCCAATCTATTCCATCTACTACGGTGACGCAGGAATCCGCGGAGGAGCCGCCAGCTTCAGCGGGCAGAACTACCTGCAGAAGGTCGCCGACGAGACCGGCGGCCGAGCTTACTTCCAGGGCCTGGGAAACCCCGTCTCGCTGACACCCTTCCTCAACCAGTTCCGAAACTCAATCGCCGAGAGCTTCATCGCAACCTTCCCGGCGGAGGCAAAGAACAACAACCTCGTGGATCTGAAGTTCTCCACCAACCTGAAGTCCACGAAGCTGCAGGCACCCCAGAACGTCCGGCCCGGTACGCGTATCACGCCGGGCCAGCAGGCTCTCAACCAAAACTAAGGCCGGCCGCCTTGTAGATCGACGCAATGTGCTGTATATCCTTGAGGCCCTCTTCGCCGGGAGTATCCGGTGTACGGCTCTCGAGGATGCAGCGGCTGAAATGGTCGATCTGCCGGGCGAACTGCTTTGGATCGGGCTCCGGGTTCTTCTCGTCGATCTTAGTTGGTGGCGTGTTGCGGTCGCTCCTGTAGTTCGCCGTGAGGTGCAGGCCCTGGTAGCCAAACTCGTCGACCTCGAGCCAGCCCTTCGAGCCGAAGACCTTGTAGTAGCCGGGCATGGAAGCGCCGTAAGTAGTCGTGCAGCTTGCAACGGCGCCGGAGGGAAACTTCATCGTCCAGGCAAGATTCTCCTCAACACCCTGAAAACGTCCATCATTGTCGATCGTCGATGCGACAGCCGTGAAGGCGACGGGTTCCTCGCCGGTAAGGTAGCGTGTCGCGTTCAGGGAGTAGACGCCGACGTCCATCAGTGGTCCTCCGCCTCCCAGAGCGCGCGTCGAGCGCCACTCGTTGGGGGCGATGTTGAATCCGTTGGCGCTGTCGATCGCCTCTACCTTGCCGATGGCTCCGTCGCGGATCATCTTGATCGTCTTCAGCGTAATGGGTTCGTAGTGGAGCCGGTAGGCGATCATCAACCTGACGTTGGCGGCCTTGCAGGCGGAGACCATCTGCTCACACTCGGCGACCGAGATCGCCATCGGCTTTTCGCAGAGAACATGCTTGCCCGCCTTGGCTGAGCGGGAGGTGTACTCGGCGTGCATGCTGTTGGGCAGGCACACGATCACCGCGTCGATGGCCTTGTTGTCGCGGATGCGGTCCATGTCCTGATAGCTGTAGATGGAGCTCTTCGGTACGCCATACTGTGCGGCGATGCGCTCGGCCTTGTCGCGATGACCACTCACCAGGGCGGTGACGCTCGCGGTCGAGCTCTGCGCGATACCTCCCATGTGATGGTCGGCGATGCGGCCCAGGCCGATGACGCAGTAGCCGATCTTCCTGGACGGGCTCTGTGCAACAAGGGGAAGGGAAGACAGGCTGTGGGCGGCGAGGCCAAGGGCACTTAGCTTGGAGAATTCTCTACGGGATATCATCGCGCTCCGCGTTTCGTTTTATTCAAGATCGGTTGCGCGATAAGGATAAGGGGAGAGGAGGCAAAAGGGAAAGTCCCGATGACGTTGGGAAGGTGATACATAAGTGCTGGACTGTCTCGGCGAGACAAACAGAAAGGCCCCAGAGTAATCTCCAGGGCCTTTCGCTTTTGCGCCGAAAGGCGCGTTTCGCCGTGCGCGTAGGACTAGTACATGCCGTCCATGCCGCCGCCGTGGTTGTGTCCGCCGCCAGGGGCTTCCTTCTTCTCCGGGATCTCGGAGATCATGGCCTCGGTGGTGAGCATCAGGCCTGCGATCGAAGCCGCGTTCTGCAGAGCAGTACGCGTAACCTTGGTCGGGTCGATGACGCCAGCCTTCACCAGGTCCTCGTAGGCGCCGGTTCCGGCGTTGTAGCCGAAGTTGGGCTCCTTCGATTCGTGGATCTTGCCGATCACAACCGCACCCTCTTCGCCTGCGTTCGAGACGATCATGCGAAGCGGCTCTTCGATCGCGCGACGGATGATCGAAGCGCCGATCTTCTCATCGCCCTCGAGCGACTTGATGACCGCGTCCACTGCGGACGAAGCGCGAACCAGCGCGACGCCGCCGCCGGGGACGATGCCCTCTTCGACAGCTGCGCGGGTCGCGTGCATTGCGTCCTCGACACGGGCCTTCTTCTCCTTCATCTCGGTCTCGGTTGCAGCTCCGACCTTGATGACGGCAACGCCGCCGACCAGCTTGGCGAGACGCTCCTGCAGCTTCTCGCGGTCATAGTCCGAGGTGGTCTTGTCGATCTGCGCGCGAATCTCCTTCACGCGGCCCTCGATCTCGGCTCCCTTGCCGCCGCCATCGATGATGGTGGTGTTGTCCTTGTCGATGGTGATGCGCTTGGCAGTGCCCAGGTCCTCAATCTTGACGCTCTCGAGCTTGATGCCGAGGTCCTCGGTGACGGCCTTGCCGCCGGTCAGGATCGCGATGTCCTGCAGCATCGCCTTGCGGCGATCGCCGAAGCCGGGAGCCTTGACGGCCGCGACGTTCAGCGTGCCACGCAGCTTGTTGACGACCAGGGTCGCCAGCGCTTCGCCGTCCACGTCCTCAGCGATGATGAGGAGGGGCTTGGCCGTGCGGGCGATCTGCTCGAGCAGCGGGAGCAGGTCCTTCATCGAGGAGATCTTCTTCTCGTAGATGAGGATGTAGGGGTTCTCAAGAGCAGCTTCCATGCGCTCCGCGTCGGTGACGAAGTAGGGCGAGAGGTAGCCGCGATCGAACTGCATGCCCTCGACCACCTCGAGCTGCGTCTCCATGGTGCGAGACTCTTCGACCGTGATCACGCCGTCCTTGCCGACCTTGTTCATCGCCTCGGCGATGATGGTGCCGATCTGCTCGTCCGAGTTGGCCGAGATGGTTCCCACCTGGGCGATCATGTCGCCCGAGACAGGCTTCGACAGCTGCGAGAGGGAGCCGCCCTGCACAACGCCCTGCGCGTCGCGCTTGCCGATGATGGCCTCGACGGCCTTGTCGATGCCGCGCTTCAGCGCCATCGGGTTCGCGCCGGCGGCGACAGTCTTGACGCCCTCGCGGTAGATCGCCTGCGCCAGAACGGTCGCGGTGGTGGTGCCGTCGCCGGCAACGTCGGAGGTCTTCGAAGCAACCTCGCGCACCATCTGTGCGCCCATGTTCTCAAGCGCATTGGCCAGCTCGATCTCCTTGGCAACGGTCACGCCGTCCTTGGTGATCGTCGGCGAACCGAACTTCTTCTCGATGACAACGTTGCGGCCCTTCGGGCCGAGCGTCACCTTGACTGCGTCAGCGAGCGTGTTGACGCCACGCAGGATCGCCTGACGCGAATCTTCTCCATGCAGAATCTGCTTTGCCATTGTGTTGCTCCTATGTCCCGGCGACATCGCCGGTCAGAAATTTATGAAGTTGAGCGGATTCATCCGCTGGTACATCCGTATCCGGGTCGGGAACGCGGCGCAGCCGCCTCCCGCCGTCCGCGAAGGACCTACTTGAGGATGCCGAGGACTTCTTCTTCGCGCATGATCAGGAACTCTTCGCCGTCGAGCTTGATCTCGGTGCCGGAGTACTTCCCGAAGAGGATCTGGTCGCCAGTCTTGACGTCGAGCGGGAATACCTTGCCCTCGTCGTTCGATTTGCCCTTGCCGACAGAGATCACTTCGCCCTGCTGCGGCTTTTCTTTTGCGCTGTCGGGGATGATGATGCCGCCACGGATGCTTTCGCCCTCTTCCACGCGGCGGACCAGAATGCGATCATGCAGCGGTGTAAATATCTTCGCCATTGCTTATGTCTCCTTGTTGCATTTGTTGTCCGGTGGAAACATCCATCCGGGGTGAAACCGAACATCGGCGTGGAGGCGAAATCCGCCTCGCTAGCAGATGCATGTTGTAGGAATCGCTATCGCCGTCTACCTCATGGTTCGATCTTCCCGGGGAGGCTCGCGGTCGGTTAGCACTCTATGCTTCCGATTGCTAACGATAGGGCAGGCCGAGGCCGATGTCAACTTTGCGAGATGAAATCTGAGTGAAAGTCACGCAGGTCGAAGATTGTCAACGAGATCTCATAGAGTTGGAAGGGAAAGAATCGTTTTTGCTCCTATGGTTTGAGGCGGATGGGATTTCGCCGGGATTACGGCATTGGGTGAATGCAGCGTAAAATAGCTGCCATGATGTCGTCTCGCCGCAATCTTCTGTCTGGTCTTGTCCCTGTCTGCCTTGGTGTGCTGCTGGCCTCCTCCAGTCTGCTCGCAGAGCAATCTCCCGAGCGTCACGGACGCAAGTACAAGCCGCCGCCGGATACCTCGAAGATCACCGTGCAGGTCTCCAAAAAATTCAATGGCAAGCCGGTTGTGAACGCCGCGGTGATCTTCAATCCCTTCAAGGATGGCAAGGACATCGGCAACCTGGAGGTCAAGACGGACCCGGAAGGCAAGGCGACGATCGACATTATCCCCACCGGATCACTGGTAAGGGTTCAGGTCATTGCGAACGGTTTCGCGACCTTTGCGCAGGAGTACCAGGTGGACGAATCGACGAGAGAGATCGTGGTCGAGATGTTGCGGCCTCGTGAACAGGTCTCGTCGTATATGAACAACGATGGGAAGGCTTCGAGCCGGAAGTGGGGCGTGCAAGAGCCGGCCCGCCCGAAGCCGGGAGAGCAGAAGAAGCCAGATGAGGGCACGACGCCGCAGCCACCGGCGAAGCCGGATTCGGCGCAGCCTCCAGCGCAGAGCGACTCGTCCGGCTCACAGCAGCCGGCGCCGCAGCAGTAGCCGGCCGCGCGCATGAGGCTTCTTGAGGGAAAGACTGCTCTGGTGACCGGTGCGGCCAAACGCATTGGCCGGGCTATTGCGCTGGCCCTCGCTGAGCAGGGAGCGAATGTCGCCATTACCTACCTGAGTTCGCAGGCGGAGGCGGAACAGACAGTTCGCGATCTGGCCGCGCATGATGTCGAGGCGCTTGCCGTACGCTGCGACCTCCGCGATCCGGAGGCCACCGGGTGGATGGTCTCGGAGGTGGCCGAAGAATTTGGCCGGCTCGATCTTGTCGTGAACAACGCGGGGATGTTCGAGTCGAACATTTTGGAAGATATCTCTGTAGAACAGTGGGACCACATCTTTGCGACGAATACCCGGGCACCATTCCTGGTGGCCCGAACGGCATTGCCTCATCTGCGAGCCGTACAGGGGCGAATCGTGAACATCGGCTCGCTGGGCGGGATGCATGCGTGGGCGACACATGGGCACTACTGCACATCGAAGGCGGCGTTGCATATGCTATCGCAGACGATGGCGAAGGCGTGGGCTCCCGAGGTGAGTGTGAACTGCGTGGCCCCGGGCATGATCGTGCAGGGTGAGATTGAGGAGGCTTACGAGCACTTTGCCCGGAAGACTCCCATGCAGCGCAACGGAACGGCGGCGGATGTGGCCGCGGCGGTCCTGTTCTTCGCGACTGCACCGGCGTTTATCACTGGACAGATCCTGACGGTCGACGGCGGACTGGGATTGAGCTAACGAGACTGATCGGGCTCGATCTCCAGGCCGAAGCGCGATAGCTCGCGCTTCTGCAGGTGGTAATCGACAAAGAAGCCGATGCCGATGGCCAGAGGGATGAGTCCGACGGCAGCTCCGGAGAGGATCTCACGTTCGCCGAGGATGATCTTCAGAGTGATGAAGAAGAGCATTATGCCGATGCCGGAGGAGACGAGGATGATTCCGGCACGACGCGCGTTGCTGAGGCTGCGAAGAGGATCTTTCGGTGGACGGTCGACGTCGTTGGGCTTGCCGAGAACCTTTTCGATATCTTCAACCGACATGCCGCGGGCCAGCATGGCCATTCGCTGGTCGGCGCGGATGCGTTTGTTGTGAATGTCGGACCAGATGCCGCCGGCGATCGCGACGATGGCCACCGCGAAGGCTCCGAGGGGAACGATAAACGGACTATGCCAGGCTTCCATTGGGTGAACCTCCCTTTTTTCTGTCAGCGTTAGACAAAGGCAGTGCAGTTAAGTTTCATTCTTCGTATTGAAACTTTCGCAGAACACCGAGGTCTAACGTTGCCGGTGAGTACCGATCTCAGCTTCGAGCAGGTGGTGCGGGAGCATCAGGCGATGGTCTTCCGCACGCTGTATCGGCTGACGGGGAGCCGCGAACATGTGGAGGACCTAGCCCAGGAGGTGTTTCTGCGGCTCTACCGGGCGTTGCCGAGCTTCCGGGGAGAGTCGCTGGTCTCGACCTACATCTATCGCATCGCCGTGAACGTGGCGCAGAACGAGTGGAAGCGCAGGCGGCGCACGGACCGCCCGCTGGTCTCGATCTCCGAGGAGTTGAGCGGATGGGAAGATCGGCTGGAGCATCCCGATCGGAACGCCGAGCAGCAGATGGAGGAGCGGGAGTTCCGTCTCCATGTAGAGGAGCAGCTGCAGGAGCTGAGCAGTGTCGAGCGGACCGTGCTTGTGCTCTACCACCAGGAGGAGCGAAGCTATGAACAGATCGCAGTGGCGCTCAACATGCCGATCGGAACGATCAGGACGCATCTGCATCGCGGAAGGAAGAAGCTTCGCGAGCGTTTACAACAGACCGCAGGGGAGAGGAGAATCGCATGTCCGGTGACGAGATGAGGCTTGAAGCATCGGCGCGGGAGGCTCGCGAGCTTGACGACCGCATTCAGCGGGAGCTGGAGCGCGCCCCCGAGATCTCTGAAATGATTCCCGCGGATTTCGCGGCGCGGGTGGCGGCGAAGGTTCCGGGCCGCCGGGAGATTCCGGAGATTCGTTCCACGAACTACGGACGCATGTTTACCTGGGTCGGCCTGGTTGTTCTGCTGGCCGCACTGGTTGTTTTGGCTGCACAGGGCTTTGTTCGCTCTGTTCTGGGATTAGCAATCGAGTGGACTCTCTTCGTTCAGTTTCTTGCAATCGCAGTCTGGCTGGGGGCGCGTCGCTGGAGGTCGAACTAACCAGCGTCTGCTTCTTTGGAGTCAGAACCGCAGGTCCTTCGACTTCGCTACGCTCAGGATGACACATTCTTTTTGTCGATGCTGCTTTTGTGCTCGCGGACCATATCGAGGAAGAGCTGATGGACGCGGGTGTCGTGGCCTAGTTCGGGGTGGAAGGTGGCAGCGAGCAGGTGGCCTTCGCGAACGAGGACAGGGTGGTCCCCGCGGGTGGCGAGCGTATCGACGTCCTTGCCGGTGCGGGTGATGCGGGGGGCGCGAATGAAGACCATCTCGAGCGGGCCGCCGGGCAGCTTTGATTCGGCGTGGAGGATGGTGGAGTCGATCTGGCGTCCGTAAGCGTTTCGCTCCACCGTAATGTCGAGAGCACCGAGGGATTTCTGTGCGGGGTGGGTGACATTCTTTGCCAGGAGGATGACCCCGGCGCAGGTTCCGAAGGTGGGGGTGGTGTGGACGAAGTCTTTGAGGATATCGAAGAAGCCGCGCTGCTCGAGGAAGCGGAGCATGGTGGTGGACTCGCCGCCGGGCATGATGAGACCGTCTACAAGCGGAGCATTGGGGAGCCGACCATCCGGACCTTCGAGGTCGGAGGGGAGGCGGACGAGCCGGGGGGTAGCTCCCAGCTGGCGCAGTGTCTGGGCGTGCGCCTCATAGGCTCCCTGCAGCGCCAGAACTCCTATGACGAGCTCCGATAGATCCGATGAATCGGTCTTCCTTTGGTCGGTCCCGGTCATCCCCTCCCCTCCCTTGTTTTTGCGCAAAGTCTTCCAAAAATTGGACTTAGGTCCGGACCTTCGATCTATACAGAGATTCCTGCGCCGATTGGGTTTGGCCGGAATAATTCTGGAAAGGGAAGGATTCCTCTACTTCCAGTATAGAGAATTGAGGGAAACTTATCGGCAGGTTGGAAGTGGTTTGTTGTGTGCGAGATGAGCGGTTTTGGGGGTTGACTGGGTGTGTAAATACCAAGCGGGGAATGGAATTGAGACTGTACGAACTTCATGCACAACATAGGGGTTAGCGCCTCGAACAATGGCTGACTACAAGCCGACTTGTCGTTATCAATCCGGTGGTCAATGAGTGCATTGGCGATTTGGCACCAAATGAATCAGCTGGCAAGAAATACAACTGCATCGTCCGAACCAAATCGGGCAAGATTCCATCCTCCAATTGGAGGAATGAAGGAACAAAGACAGTCCAACTAACGTTTTAACTCTCGGCAATGCCGGAACGGAAGTTCACGGAACCCCAAAACGGAATAGGTGATCCATGTTGCAAGAGTTGCGGTTTGCGATTCGGATGCTGATCAAGCGGCCAGGTTTTAGTCTGATTGCAGCGCTGACGCTGGCCCTGGGGATTGGCGCGACTTCCGCGGTTTTCAGCTTAATTCAGGGCGTGTTGCTGACACCGCCGCCGTACCAGAAGCCGGAGCAACTCATGCTGATTCCGACGGTGCGCGCGGATGGGCAGAAAATGGACAGCCCGCGCGGCTGGGCGGCGCAGCAATGGATGGGTTGGCAGAAAGAGGCGAAATCCTTCGACGGAATCGCTGCGTATAACTGGACCTTTACTTTCTTGATTCGCAATGACGGCAGTCAGTCCATGCAGGGGATGGTGGTGACGAAAGACTACTTTCAGGTGATGGGACTGAAGCCGATGGCAGGGCGCAGCTTCGAGAGTTCAGATTTTGGTCAAGGACCTGTGAAGGCGATTCTGCTGGGATACGAGTTTTGGCAGCGGGCGTTTGGCGGCGACAAGCAGATTATTGGGAAGACGGTGCGCATCAGCCGGCGGGAGGTCTCGCCGACAGTGATCGGAGTGATGGAACCGGGAGTGCGATTTTTGCCCTCGCCGGGAGCGGCGAAGGAGCCGAATTACGACGTCAACGCAACGGTGGATTTCTGGGTGCCGACAGAGCCCGATCCCAAATATCTGAAAGCTCCGAATTGGAATGTGGTCGCGCGGCTTCGGAATGGCGCGACTCCACGACGGGCACAACAAGAGCTGGCCGTGCTGACGGCAAACGAGGCGCAGACAGAAAAGCAGTTTGAAGGCTTCGTACCGCACGTAGAGCCGGTAACGGACGAGATGAACCGGGATGGGAGACGGGTTCTGCTGCCGCTCCTCGGTGCGTCGGCTCTGGTACTTTTGATTGCTTGTGGAAACGCAGCAGCGCTGCTGCTCGTGCGAGGACTGCAGAGACAGCAGGAATACGCGGTGCGCTGCGCAATGGGATTGAGCCGCAGGGGCCTTGTAAGGCAAGTTTTGACCGAAAGCTTACTGCTGGCGATACTCGGCGGGGTATTTGGCGTCGGACTGGCATTTGCCGCCGTAAAGCTGTTCAAGGTGATCGCGGGACATGCCGTTCCGCGGCTGGATGGAGTAACCGCAGATTGGACTGTTCTAGCATCGGGGCTTGGGATGGCGGTGTTCGCGGCGTTTGTTGCAGCAGTTTTCCCTGCGTTGCGGGCATTTCGGTTGGATCCGATGGCGGTGCTGAAAAGTGCCGGGCCGAAGGGGACGGCGGGTCCAGGGGAGAGACGATTGTTGACTGGCGTCACGATGCTCCAGACGGCGCTGACGTTGGCGCTGCTGGTAGGCGCAGGGTTGCTCATTCGCACGATGGTGAAGATCGCGCAGATGCCGTCCGGGTACAACACTAGTCGAATTTTGACGATGAGCGTGACAGAGGTGCAAAGCGCGTCGACCTGGGGCAGCTTTCACCGGCAAGCACTGGAGCGCGTGGCTGCGATCCCTGGCGTGCAGTACGCAGCGTTTGCCTGGGGAGTGCCGCTGACGGGAAACAATTGGCCAGCGACTTTGGAGATCGAGGGCCAGCCTCCGGCGGTGAAGGAGAGGGATAAGATCGCGCTTCCTTTGCGCGCCGCAACGCCCGATTATTTCAAGTTGATGGAATTACCGCTGATCGAAGGGCGGGAATTTCGCTCGACGGATGATGATAAGGCTACCAAGGTAGCCATAGTGAACCAGGCATTTGCGGAACGCTACTTTCCGCACGGAAGTGCGATCGGGCGAACGTTTTGGCTGAACGGGCGAGATAAACCGGGCGTAGAGATTGTCGGGGAGATCGCGAATGGGCGGACGGACGATTTGACGCAGAAGCCGTCGCCGGAGATCTATCTGCCGCTATGGCAAGCCACCGCGTTTTCGAAACATCTGGTAGTACGGACAACGGCAGATCCGCGCGCCTTGGTGGCTACGATGCAACGGGAGCTGCGCGCCGTGGATCCAACGGCGGCGATCGAAAATGTGAAAACGCTGGATCAGATTCGCGACGAATCCCTGGCGCCGCGGACATTCGCGATGCAGCTGCTGGTGGGATTTGCTGTGGTGGGAAGCGTATTGACGCTGGTGGGCATTTACGGCGTGCTTTCGCTGTCAGTGGCTTCGCGACGCCAGGAGCTGGCGATTCGTAGTGCGCTGGGCGCGCAACGAAGGGACATTCGCAAGCTGGTCTTCGGTGAAGGATTCCGACTGATAGCAGGTGGTGTGCTTGGAGGCATTGCGCTGGCGATGGTTTTGTCGCGAGTGCTGAGGTCTTTCCTTTTCGAGGTGCAGCCTGGCGATCCTGCGACGTTGATTGTCGTGGGAGCGTTGTTCGTGGGGGTAGGGCTCTTGGCGTGCTGGATGCCAGTGCGGCGAGCGGGAAAGGTCGATCCACTCGAAGCATTACGGTACGAGTGAAGCGTGGAAGCTTCCATCACCAGGGTCTACCTGCTCAACGCTGAAATCACAGATGCTCCGAAAGCTGATTTCACTTGGCGCCTTCAGGGCAAGTCACTCATTGAGCGCTGTTGCGCTTGTCCGCCAGCATTAGTAATGGAAAACGCTCTTCTCGTCATTTGACCATTCCTTCTGAGAATCCGACTTGTCGTTACGGATCACGAGAGGGATCGATCCAGAAGTACGAGAGAAGGGCACCTGATCGTTAACAAGGTGCCGAGCTGAGATTTCAGCAATTCGCCCTCGATACGGCTTGCGGCCGAGCGGATAGATCTGGCTCCGGCTCCATCGAAAGGTGGATATTTCTCTCCATCCCGGTGGGGAGGACAGTGGTTCCTCGGACGAGCAAGAATGCTCTGAACAGAAAACAAACAAGAATAGCTGCTTGTCCTGTCAGCCTGATGGACATTTTTGAGAGGCCGTATGAGATGCAAAGGGTTGTTTGGGACTTTCGTCCTGCTGAGTCTTGTTGTGGCAGTTGCTGGAGCGCAGACCAATTATGTCGCTGTGCGCGGTATTGTGTCGGATCCACAGAATCTAGGGATTCCGGCGGCAAGTGTGAAGCTGACGGATGAGAAGAGGGGGCAGGAACGCAAGACGACAGCCGATGCGCATGGGGTCTATGAGATGGGCGGGTTGTTGCCCGGAGCGTATGTGCTGGAAGCTGTGAGTCCGGGATTTTCTCCAACGAAGCGCGAGGTTTTACTAGAGGTGGGGCAGCAGGCGACGCTGGATGTGATGCTTCAGATCGGCCCTGCCAAGGAGACGGTGACGGCAGAGACGGCCTTCGAGTTGCTGAAGACTACCGACGCGAGCGTGGGTGAGGTGGTGGACCAGCGGTCGGTGTCGCAACTTCCGTTGAATGGGCGGATGCTGGTGGATCTGATGTTGACGGTTCCCGGTGCGCATGTGAGCCATGGAGCACAAACAGGAGATATGAATCCGCTGTACTGGCGGCCTGGGCAGAGGTCTGCGATCAGCGTTGGAGGCAATCGGCCCAATGCAAATTACTTTCTGTTGGATGGAGCGACGAATACGGACCCGACGTTTAATACGCAGAATCTGAGCGCATCTCCGGATGCTGTGCAGGAGTTCAAGGTTCAGGTGGGGAGCTACTCGGCGGACATGGGAGGCGCAGGTGGCGGGCAGGTGAATATCGTTACCCGGTCGGGAGGCAGTCATCTCCATGGAACGGTATACGAGTTTCTACGCAATGGCGCGCTGGACGCGCATTCGTTTAATGACATGGGCGGAACGAAGCATCTTGTCCAGAATAATTTTGGGGGTTCGCTGGGTGGGCCCGTGCCGATAGGGAAACATACATTCTTCTTCGTGAATTACGAGGCACTGAGGCACGTGCAGGCGGATTCGATGACGGAGACGGTGCCGACGGAAGATGAGGTGAATGGCGATTTCAGCATGAGCGGCGTGACGATCTATGATCCCGCGACGACGAAGGCGAATCCGAGCTATAACCCGAGTCTTCCGGTGAGCCAGCAGAATCCTCAGTTCACGCGGCAGCCGTTTCCGGGAAATATCATTCCTAAGTCGCGGATGAATCAGGTCGCTGTGACGATGCTGACGCAGTACACGCCGATGCCGAGCATGATGATGGGCGGCATGGGCGGGATGACGATGATGGGCCAGCCGACCGTGGTGGGATCGGGGAACGATTCGAACAACTATCTGGATGTTCGGAACGAGGTGCATGATACCGATCAGGGAACGGCGCGAGTGGATCATCAGTTCAGCTCGCGCCGT
>Ga0193743_1000664_pt1 | contig 26941 bp, 13 predicted proteins | sample L2c2metaG_FD_143038 | JGI IMG/M metagenome (GOLD analysis project Ga0193743, IMG submission 143038) | Soil microbial communities from a riparian zone of the East river system, Colorado, United States - L2c2 | ecosystem: Environmental > Terrestrial > Soil > Riparian zone | place: USA: East River...
GGTCAAATTGTTTCAACGAGCAATAACTACACGCCAACCACAAATCGAAATGGAGTGGTTGGATACACGCACATCATTACACCGAACCTGGTGAACGATCTTCGTGGCGGCTTCAATGTCCTGCAGACGAACAACCTGAACTACTTCGCATATAACAACGTTCAGGGCGCTGGATCAGCACTTGGCATTCCCGGATTTACAGCTGACGTAACCAATAGCAACCCCGGTCTTCCAACAATCAACATCACCAACTACCAGAGTTTAGGCAGCGATGGTACGAATTGGTATCAGGAGGACCGGACCCTCACCCTCTATGATCAGATCAGCTATACCCGCAACAAGCACAACTTTATGGCGGGTGTTAGCTTCCGCAAGCTGACCCTCGGCCGCGCATCGACGACAGGTGCTCGTGGAACGTTTACCTTCAACGGACAGTACACAGGTGCTGCCCCAGCCGACTTCCTCCTCGGAACGGCTCAACAGAGTATTACTCCGTATTTTCAGGTGAAAGTATCAGTGGGGCAATGGCGCGACGGGTTCTTTTTCCAGGACAATTGGCAGGTAACCCAGAAACTAACCGTGCAGTATGGCTTGCGCTATGAACTGCCTCAAGTGGCCTACAGCTTGAATGGTGTTGGTCGTAAGCTGACGCCCGACCAAATGGCTTTGTTCCCTGCACAGGGCGGTACCAATGCGCTCAACGCGGTGAGCTATCCGGGTTATAAGTACACCGGACCAAACCACAATAACATTGCGCCTCGTCTGGGTTTTGCCTATCGCATCACAGATAAAACAGTCATCCGTGGTGGTGGTGGTATCTACTACAACGCAAACCAGCTCAACTCATACACGCTGACGAATCAGAATTATCCGTATTCTTCGTCGACAAGCTTTTCTGGCGCGACCTCGACAGCTCCGGGATACAAAGGTCCTGACGTGACGTTCCAAACGCCAACTCCAGGCGCAGGAACTACGTCTCCAGTTGGCGGAACTCCCGGCACCTACGTTACTGCCATTACGGAAAATCAATATCTTCCTTCCGAGCAGATGTATCAGTGGAATCTCGACATTGGTCAGGAGATGTGGCGCAATGCCGGATTTGAACTTCAGTACATCGGATCGAGGAGCATCCATCTGAATCAGAGCTGGTACTCAAACCAGCCGAACGCTCCGGGTGCCAACGCGCCGGCAAGCCGCTACAGCACAGCAACCGCTGTGATCAATGGCAATCGTCCCAATCAGCTTTGGGGTCAGATACGTACGATTCAGAACGATGGATTTGCTACCTATCACGGCCTTACTGCCATCCTGAGACAGCGCATGACGCGTGGTCTTTCCATGACAGCAAGCTATACCTGGTCGCACAATCTGGATACCTCGAATGACTCAAACAACTCCGGAAGCGCCATGTGGCAAGGGCATCTGAGGCTTGACTATGGCAATGCGAGCAACGATATCCGTAATCGTTTCGTCGCTACAGCCACCTATGCTCTCCCGACGCTTGACGGTCACCACCTGCTCGTTCAGGAAGCACTGGGCGGTTGGCAGCTCAACGGTATTTTCGACATCCGTAGTGGTCTGCCATTCAATGTCACTTCCTCTGGCGACCGCGTCTATGTTGGTACACCTGGAAGCGCACAGCGTCCAAACTTCGTTCACGTGGGAAGAAACACTTGTACCAAGTCGTTTCTCCTGCAATACGGTAGTTCGAAGAGCTGTATCGATACGACGGCGTATGCTCTGCCTGCGCAGGGCGTATACGGAAACCTGCATCGCAACGATCAATATGGACCTTCACAGGTCGCGCAAAACAGCCTCTCCCTCTTCAAGAACTTCAAGATCCGGGAGAGCGTCGCTTTTCAGTTCCGAGCCGAGGCGTTCAATGTGCTGAACCACGGTAATGCGGGAGCAGCAAATACTCTTATCCCAAACACAACATTGTCAAACAACACGTTGAGCAATCCAAACGATCCTACTAGCTTCACAGTCCCGGCTGCCTTCGGAACGATGACGGGCACCGGTCAACGTGTCATTCAGTTCGCCGGTAAGATCAACTTCTAACCTCTACAGCAACTTCTATTGAGGCCACCGGGGACTTCTCCGGTGGCCTCTTTCTTTTGCAGTGGTTACCGTTTTGAGAAAGCCAGGTTGAAAGCGATTGGGTCACTACCAATCTGCCACTGCTCGTCGAGGTACAAGATTGTGACTGAATGAATGGACAAAAAAACAAATACAAATTTGCTTTTCTTAAGTTCGAGCGTACTGCGATTCGGACGGTGGCTGATAGCTTACCGCCAATTGCGGCGTTTCTAACCGCTGGTTCAGCCGGTGCTTTGAATTGAGGCACGCCTCCAGCAGGCCGGTAGTCAGTAAGGCGCGCTGCACCGGATAGGGTGCTCTCCGGGTCTGATACATCTGTTCAATCTTCGCAGCCAGGCAAGCCGAGTGGGTCTCGTTTGGAGCTGGCGTCATAAAGAACTGGGTCGAAACAATGCCGTGTCCCGTCACCTGTGCCGAGATGTTGAAGTCCCGGATGTCACCGTTCAACATGAGCAGCGTGGCGTGTGTCCCATCGGTGTACTCGATGCAATAAGCGACCGGATCTTTGACCAATTGCGGCATCGTGCGAGGTTCATAGGCTCGCTCCTCAAACTTTGTGTTTGGAGTTGTTGGGCCTGAAGGCTTTGCCCCAAAGATAGGAGTCGAGGATCACCAGTAGAACTTCATAGCGAATTGCACGTCTCTCGCTGGGAAAGCGCCGCTGATCTGGCCGAACGACCCTCCGTAGCTTCCATCCTGATTGGCGACTCGGTTCCCAAGGAACTGGTTAGGCGCGTAGAACTGAGCGTGGTTGAAGGCATTGAACAGCTCGGCACGGAACTGAAGCCGCATGGCTTCAGAAAAGTGCCAATACTTCTGGAGCGCGAGATCCCAGTTTTGGTATCCGGGAGACCGCAGGGTTGAGATGTAGCGTGATGCATTACCGAAGTCGAAGACGTTCGTAGGATCCTGGAAAGCAGCCACGTTAAACCATCGATCAATGGTGGGGTTAGAGATATGCATGTTGGAGACGACGTTTGGACGGCGGTTGCCTCCGAACTGACCGAGAGTGTTGTTTGCGCTCTGGATGGCGAGCGGGAAACCCTGCTTGAATGTCGAGATGCCGGAGACCTGCCATCCACCAATGACGGCATTGACAGGCCAGCTGGCAGCCGAAGCAAGCTTCTTGCCGCGGCCGATTGGCAGCTCATATATATAGCTGACTACAAGGCTGTGTGGTATGTCGTTGGCGTCGACCGATTTCTCGGCGGCGAGATTGTAGTAGTTGCGGATGCTGGTGGGACCGGAGGCAGCCCAGCCATTGTTGCCGGCGACGTTGTCGATGAACTTCGAGAACGTGTAGGAGGCGAGAACGGAGAAGCCGGAGCTGAAACGGTGGGTGTAGGTCATCTGCAGAGCGTCGTAGTAGGAGTTGCCGACGAGGGTTTGCTGCTCGCCTACGGTGCAGAACTGCGGGAACGGACGGAGAAGCCGCTGTCGCGCAATCGTGGCGTTTTGGAGACCGCAGCCGGTGCCAGTGATCTTTCCGTAGAAAGGGTTTGCAACCTGCTGTGTCAGTGCAGCCTGCCCAAGAGAAAAATATTTTGGGTCGAGCTGGTTTCTCTCATAGAATCCGGCGGAGAGTTTTATACCGCGATTTCCGACGTAGGTGATGTCGAGCAGATCATTATTGCGGATGGCGTACTGGATTCCCAGCATGAACTGGTGCAGATAAGGAGACGCGCGATCGCTCCGAACGGCAGAAACGTCCTGACCAATGTCCTGCTGATTGCCGAGTGCGCTGCCTTGCGGCAGGAGGATTCCATTTGGGATGGGATTACTGAGAGTATCGAAGACGGTGTTGTCGCTATTGATACCGCGGATCGGCGTGGTCTGGGTAAATCCATCTGCCGGGCCGTTGCCGGTGTAGGAGGGAATGAAGAAGAGGCCGTAACCGCTGCGGACGACCAGCTTGGGAGTGAGTTGATAGCTGAGACCGATGCGTGGACCGAAGTTGGTATAGGACGGGTTGTAGAGGCCTCTGCGATTTCCGCCTCCGTTGAAGACCAGGCCTCCGGGAGTATTGAGTCCGGTGCCGGCTCCGATGGGATTGACCATGTTGAAGTCGAAGTACTGCTGTTTGTTGTGTCGTTCGGTGAGAGCCGTCTGGACTTCGTAGCGCAGGCCGAGGTTGAGGGTGAGGCGGGGAACGACCTTCCAGTCGTCCTGGATATAGCCACCGATGTAGTTCTTCTGCGTGGCAAGCTGAGCGTTTACACCGGTGGCCAGAGGCGCACCATTTGCACTTGCGTTGCCAGGTACGCCGAGCAGGAAGGATGCGAAACCGTATCCTGTTTGACTGGTTGGGTTCGACGGATCGGGTCCTGCGGTGGAGGAGATGGGGAAGTTGAACTTAGTCCCGAAGATGTGGCCGCCGAGAATCTGGTTGACGACGCCCATATAGCCGACTGCGATAGTGTGTTTGTTGAGGGTCTTCGTGAGGTCGGCTGAGTAGGTGATGTAGTTGCGCGGCACCGCGTAGGAGTCCTGATTGTTGATGGCACCGGGTCCGAGACCGGAGTAGCCGCCGATCTGGATCTGCGGGAACTGATTGGCGAATCCATCTAGGCTGGTGGGCAGACCGAGGGTGGAGGGTTTGAAGCCGTCGCCCTGCGTAGCCGACTGTTCGATCCAGCGGTTCATGCCCGCGTTGACGCTGAGGATGAGAGTGGGCGAGAAAATGTGGCTGAGGCCCGCGCCGAAGCTCCAGCGGTTGTTGGGGTTGGAGACGCCGGGGCCACCGGGATTGTTGGCGCCGAAGAAGGCGGGCGAGTTGGTCTTCGTCTCGTTTTTGTGGGAGTAGCGGGCGTACATGCGAGTCATGTCCGTGAAGTTGTGGTCGACACGGATGGAGTACTCGTCGGACTGCGCCGTGGCCGAAGCGGAGGCGAAGTAGTTGTTGTTGATCGCGCCGTTGCTGGGTGCGGGCCAGTAGTTCGCGGCGATGATCTTTGCCGCGACTGGATCGATGCGGCTGGCGACGTTGTTGCCGGGAATCGCATCGCGAATGTATCCGGTAGCCGTGGCGACGCGGCCGGTGCGGGCATCAATCTGTCCGCTGGTGATTGGACGAACGGAGTAGGGATCGTATATGGCTCCGCCCATGATGGGGCGGCCCAGAGCGTCGGTACCAACGACCTGGCCAGTTAGCAACGAGCTGAAGTCACCCTTGGCGAAGGCGGCGGTAGGTACGGTGGCGGTGAGCGAGGCTGGCGTTCCTTGACGCAGTCCCTCGAAGACGCCGAAGACGAAGGTCTTGCCCTTGTAAATCGGCCCACCGGCCGAGACTCCATACTGATTGCGGTGGAAGGTGGGGCGCTTCACTCCGTTGCGATTATTGAAATAGTTGTTGGCGTCGAGCGCGCTGTTACGGAAGAACTCGAAGACATCGCCGTGAAAGCGATTGGTTCCGGATTTGGAGACGACATTGACGACGTTACCGCTGCTCCAGCCGTACTGTGCAGTAAAGGCATTGGTCTGGATCTTGAACTCCTGGACGTTTTCGACCGAAGGTACGTAGACAACGCCGCCCCAGTCCTGCGCTGTATTCCAGGTGCCGTCGAGTAGGTAGGCCGCGGTGCCGAAGTGAGTGCCGCCGAAATTAAGGAAGGAGATATCCTGGTCCGCCGAACCGGAGATGCCGTTCGAGTTAACCATCTGCGCTTGCTGGGAGTTGTTGACCGAGGAATTGAGCGAGGCGAGACCGAAGACGTTGCGAAGGTTGAGCGGGAGTTCGACCACTTGCTGCTGCGAGATGTCGGCGGAGATGTTCGCATTATCAGCATTGATCAGCGGTGCTTCACTGGTCACGACGACTTTCTGCGCAGTGCCTCCGACGGAAAGCGTCACGTCCTGGTGTACGGCAGCTCCGGCGGCGAGCGAGATTCCCTTCTGCTCATAAATCTGAAAGCCGCTCATCTCTACCTTCAGGTTGTACCCGGCCGGGGGAAGGAGTTGGAAAGAATAGTTCCCCGAGTCGCTGGTTATGAAGCTCCTCGTGATCCCCTTCTCATCGCTGACCAGCGTTATGTTCGCTCTGGATATAACCGCACCCGAGGAGTCGGTAACTGTACCGCTTAGCGAGGCCGTGAAAGCTTGCGTCTGGGCCTGTAGTAGTGAAGGGGTGCCCAGCCCAAGACTCAAGACAGTCGCCACGAGAGCCGCGATGTCTCGCAGTCTGTTGCGACCGATTAGGTGCGTCTTTCCTATAGATTGCATTTGCTCGCCTCTCCGAACGTCCACACTGCTCCTTCGCCGAGTGGATCATGCTTTCGGAATCTGAAATTTATGGATGGCCTGAAAGCGATCACAACCCTAGACACCGCGTGATATCGGTGTCCCGGGTAATTACCGAAGCTTTCCCGATGTTTGTGTGAATCTATGGCCTGAGGTTTTTCCGATGAAATAAGATGTGAATAATCATGTACTTACGATGATTGAGCAACACAGGAGGGGTGCCAACTTTGGCAACACGGTAGCCTTCTCGTACGTGGAACTGTGGTCAGAGACCTACCAGAAGTAGGACGCCTCCACCTTCGGCGTCCCCGGTTGTCCATTAATGATCTGCGTGCTGAGCACGATCTCAAGGTTCTTCTTGTTTCCCGCCCGCTGTATCGCGTGAACAAGCTGCATAAGAGCATCGGGGTCTGTGAGGAACTCTCCGGCCGCGATGGTGCCGCCTCTCCCTATTCCCGCGAGCACAATCGCTGGCTTGCCCGTGTTCGCATCGGTGAAACGGGCCACGATGGCGTAGTCCTGGTAATTATTGGTGGCAAGCTGCAGCGTCCGATCAACGACCCAAGGCGACATTGATGGGTTTTTGCTGTCAATAATGCGAAACTGCGTCATATCAGCATTGTTGGCAAAGTGATAGCGAAGAGACTTAGTCAGCCGCAACGTCCATGCGTTGTCGAAGGCCCCTATAAATATAGAGGGGCCATTTCGCAGGTCCGACAAATTCGTCATCTCCTCACCCTTCAGCAGATATTCCTTCCCATGCGCCCGCAAAAAACCTGCGACACGGACGATCGTATCGAGGTCATCAATCACAACAGCCGAGAGATTGTCCTTTAATACAACCTGCCGCGTAGGTTCAGCCGCATCTCGTAACGTGATAAACGAGTATTGATTCTGATCTGCGATACAAAACAACGCCGACTCCTTGGTATCAAGCACAGGCGCCCAAAAAACGTTGAACGGAGAAGGATGAGCTAACTTCCAAACGAACGTCCCACCCCAAATAGCGAGTCCGGTCGAGACAATCCCCGAAAAAAGCCAAGTGCGGCGACGAGACCAGATCGACCACTTCTTTTCCTGATGTTCGGATGCATCTGCATGCGTCGATTTTTCTACGCGCAACGCGTCCATCCGAGGCTCAACGGGGTGATTGTCGTCTACATCCTTCGTGGACCTCACCTTAATTTCTACCGATGGGTACTCTTGCGGACTTGGAAAAACATTCAGTTCGGACGCCGCCCCGTCCAGATCTTCCTGTACCGCCACTGCCTCTACCGTTTTTTCGTCCGCATGATAGCGATTCCCATTCGATCTGGAGATCCTAGAAGGGGCATCGACCAACTCTGCTACCACGTCAACCTCTCTCGAAACCGATGCGATTAGCCGGTAGCCAGCCTTAGGAATGGTTTGAATGACAGAAGGTGAGCGCGGATCATCGCCAAACACATAGCGAATCTCGGAGATGCAGCGAATCAGAACATCGTCTCCGACAAAAGTATCTCGCCAGATAGCATCGATCAGGCGCTCCTTCGATAGCACCTCGTTTGGATGCGAGGCCAGGTGGACTAACACCTGCATCACCTTAGGTTCAAGATGCCACTGCTTGCCTTCCTTTCCGACCGTATTAATCTGCGGCTGGATCAGCCAGTCATTAATTAAGAAGTCTCCCCTCACGCCGCGTTACCTCTCCCCCCGCCGAACAGAAATCCTAGTACGCGGCGCTTCCCTCAATACTTGATGCGACGAAGATTATATCTTCCGTAGCCCCTGAAGAATCAACATAATTGAATCGTGATAATTCCCAACGATTTCAGCTTCTCATTCAAACCTCGGCGAAACATCGGGATTGAAACACGCTTTTCGCTTGTGGCGGCTGCTACCATCCTTTGCGAACTGATTTCCAATGTCGACCCTAATAAATCAACGCCTCACCTCTTGCCCGGCTCTTAATATGGACCGCCTTCCATTCAGCATCGATCCTCCAGGGCATGACACTACTTATTTTCGAGAAGCGCCTCGCCTGGACAAACCAAAATGAAAATCTGTTTGAGTTCACCAGCAGCCCTTTATCTTGCTTTAAGCCTTTTGTTGGTCCAGGCATCCGGTGCCGCCATCGCACAACCCCAGACTATCGCGTCCGGCGTGGTCATCTTAGGTGGCGTCACAGCCACTCATCCACTCACCAATGGCATCGAACTCGCCAGCGGCACGGCCGTCATGCGGATCACGGCCCTTCGGGACGACGTCATCCGCGTACGCATCGCTCCCCGCGGCCAGCTCCCTGAGGACACCTCATGGGCTGTTCTCCCACAGGCCAGAACCAGTAACATCGCGGTGACTCCCAACGAAAACGACAAAAGCGTGGGCTTCAGCACCCGAATGCTCCACGTCCAGATTGATCGCTCGACTATGCGGCTCTGTATCACCGATCTCGATGGAACGGTCGTCGAGGAGGTCGCCGAGGATCGCCCGATCGAGTTTCATGGCAATGCTTTCCGCGTCTACAAAACGATGCCCTCAGATGAGCATTACTTCGGCCTTGGCGACAAGCCCGGCCCCCTCGACCGGAGGGGTGGTGCCTTCTCTATGTGGAACACCGACGCCTACGGCTTCCAGGAATCCTCCGATCAGATCTACAAAGCCATTCCCTTCTTCCTCAGTCTGCGTCAGGGCAAGGCATCCGGAACGCTCTTCGACAATCACTGGCGCACAAGCTTCGACTTCGGCAAGGAGTCTCACGTCGCCTACTCCTTTGGTGCCGAAGACGGCCCGCTCGATTACTACGTCCTCTACGGGCCCGACGCGCGGCAGGTTCTCTCCACCTACGCCTGGCTCACCGGCCCTACGCCTTTGCCACCGCTGTGGTCCTTTGGCTTTCAGCAATCTCGTTTCAGTTACTTCCCTGAAGCAAGGGTCAAGGAGATCGCAGACCGCCTCCGTAAAGACAAGATTCCTTCCGATGCTATCTATCTCGACATCGACTACCAAGACCACTACCGTCCCTTCGCCGTCGATACTGCGCGCTTTCCTCACTTCGCACAGATGATCGACGATCTAAGAAAGCAAAATTTTAACATTGTCGCAATTACCGATCTTCACATCGCCCATCTCCCCAATTCCAACTATGCTCCTTACGACAGCGGAGTGGCCGGCGACCACTTCGTGAAGAATCCCGACTGCACAACCTACGTCGGCAAGGTTTGGCCCGGGCCAGCGGTCTTTCCCGACTTCACGCGTCAGAGCACCCGCGCATGGTGGGGCACACTCTACGGCCCCTTCGTCAAAATGGGAATCGCCGGCTTCTGGAACGACATGAACGAGCCGTCTATCTTCGACAGCCCTACGAAGACCATGCCGGAGAACGTGCAACATCGTATCGACGAGCCCGGCTTCCAAAAACGAAACGCAACCCACGCCGAGATTCACAACATCTTCGGCCTTGAAAACTCGCGCGCGACCTATGAGGGCCTCTTGAAGCTCCTTCCCGATAGCCGCCCCTTTGTTCTCACGCGCGCAAGCTACGCCGGCGGACAGCGATATGCCGCTACATGGACGGGCGATAACAGTTCGACGTGGAACCATCTGCGTCTCTCCACTCCGATGCTGCTCAATCTTGGACTCAGCGGTTTCGGCATGAGCGGTGCGGACGTCGGAGGCTTCATCGGCACTCCCCAGCCCGACCTCCTCACACGCTGGATCGAGCTGGCGGCTTTTCAGCCGATCGATCGCGACCATACCAACGATCACAGCAGTGATCAGGAAGTCTGGGTCAACGGTCCGCAACAGGAAGACATTCGGCGTCACTATATCGAGGAGCGCTACAAACTTCTACCCTACCTCTACACTGCTGCGGAGGAGATGTCGCGCACCGGTATACCCATCGTACGACCACTCTTCCTCGAATTCCCCAAGGCCACGCCCGATTTCCACCCCATCGACCTCGACACAGATGGCGAGTTCCTCTTCGGGCCTGACCTCCTCGTCGCTCCGTCTCCCTTTCCCGACATGCTCGACAGCTACGACGTTCAGCTTCCCTCTGGCACCTGGTTCGACTACTGGACAGGCCAAAAACTTGCGTCCCAGCCAGCCACGAAGACGACAGGAGCAACCACGCAACCAACAGGTCCCGCTCCCTTCCAGGTCAAGATAAAACCCAGGCTCGATACTCTGCCTGTCTTCGTTCGCGAAGGCTCCATCATTCCCGTCCAGCCCCTCATCCAAAACACCAAGGAAACTCCCAAAGGCCCGCTGACGTTACGCATCTATCCAGGACGTGACTGCAAGGGATCGCTTTATCTTGATGATGGTCGCAGCTTCGCATTTCAGCATGGCGACTACCTGCGCATGGAGTTTAGCTGCACGCAGAGAGCGAAAGGCCTCACGATCCACATTGGACAACACGACGGTCAGTACGCGCCTTGGTGGAAAAACCTGCAGCTTGAAATCTATGGATCCACCGCATCGCCGCAGAAGGTACTCGTAGCCGAAACCCGAGAGTTGAAGCCCTCCTTTGACAAGGTTCACGGTGTAGCGATAGTCACTCTACCCGACGAAGGCAGGGGCTCCGATCTCCGCATAGAATGGGCGAAGTAACTCGATGTCATGGATGCGCCACATCTCGTTCGGACCTTTGAGAGCAGCTACGTTCTGCATCACATACCTCACGGCCATCAACGCTCCTTGCCAGACGAAGCAAGTCGAGTTTCGGCAGCACGTCCAGCAGGCCGTCCAGGCGCAGTCTTCAGGCGACCTGAAAACAGCTATCTCCGAATATGAGAGTGCCCTCGCGATTCAACCCACTGTGCCGGAGATATGGGCCAATCTCGGCCTCATGGAGCATCAGGCCGGTGACTACTCGAGCGCGCTCGCCAGCTTCACCACAGCGCATCGACTGCAACCGAAGCTGTTCGTCCCTACCCTCTTCCTCGGCCTTGAAAACCTTGAGCTCGGCCACCAAAGCGAAGCAGTCACCTACCTGCTCGCCGCACGGCAACTCAACCCCAAAGACCCCAACGTACATGTGTATCTCGGGCGAGCATACTTCAAGTTGAAGCGATTTGAAGATTCCGCATCTTCCTACTCAGAGGCGACAAAACTCAATCCCGCAAGCGGCGAAGCCTGGTACCACTTAGGCATCTCCTATCTCGAAGTTGCTGAGGCCGACTCCAGTGCACTCTCCGCCTTGAACCGTCATTCTCCGTACTTTCAGGCTCTCGAGGCGGACGCATCCAGCCGCCAAGACAAGCTTGATCGCGCCGTCAAAGCCTATCGCACCACGCTAACATCCAAAAGCCCACCCCCATGCATTCGCTCTTCGCTGGGACTCGCTCTCCTTCGCGAAGGCCAGTTCGCCGAAGCCAAGGTCGAGCTGTTACAGGACTCACAAGCCGGCGGCTGTTCTCTCGCAGACCTTGGGTTGATTCGTCTCGCCTTCGCCACAGACCCATCGAGCATGACTCTAACTTCACTGAGCACCCTTTGGAAATTAGACCCTGGCTTTGTCATCACTCACTCTTCTGCACTCATCATAGGTCTCGCTCCCGAGCAGTTGGCCGCCTTCGATGCTGCCTTTGCCCGAACCACCATCCCCGGCCTCACCCCCAAAGATGTCGCGAAGATCCAAGCCTCCGTGCACGGAGTACAGCAGGTCTCCCTCGAAGATAACCCCGCATCCCGGTCCACCGCTGTGACCGGAGTTTCCGCAGTCGACCTCTACAAACGAGGTGAGTACCGTGCATGCACCAACCGCTTCGCAACCACGCCTGTAACCCTTACACGCGAAAAGCTCTCGATATTCGCTGCCTGCTCCTATTTCACAGGCGACTTCACCACAACACTCTCCACCGCAAAAAAGCTTCGCCGCCTCCACGAAGCAGAGGATGAAGGCCTGTACTGGTCCATACAAGCTAGCCAGGCCCTTGCAGTCGCCTGTCTCGTCCGCGCAGGAGAAGCGGAGCCAAACTCTATCCGCATCCATAACCTGCTCGCCGAAAGCTACCGCGACATGGGAAAGTATGGGGCGGCAGAGACAGAGTATGCCGCATCCCTCAGCCTAAATTCCAAAGACTTTACCGCATTACTTGGAGGTGCGGCCAATTACCTACAGGAGAATCGGATCGAACTCGCCTCAGCGATGATTCAACAAGCACTCGAGCAGAACCCTTCCGATCCGGAGGCAAACTACATCGCCGGCGAGGTTCTTATCGACCAGCACCGATTTGATGAATCCGAGCCTCATCTCAAATTGGGTCTGCATGCCAAAGCCGAACTCGTTCCTCGTATTCACGCGTTACTAGGCCGCGTCTATGCCAGCCGCGGAGAGGATGTCCGGGCTATCGAAGAACTTAAGCTAGGCCTACCGAGTGACGATGACGGTTCCATTCATTTTCAGTTAGCCAGACTTTATCAAAAGACCGGCCAGCAGAAGCTAGCCGATGCAGCATTCCAGGAGACCAACCGGATCAAGAACAATCGACGAGTGCAAGCTTTTCTCACCGAAACCTACCCATAATTAAGTTTCGTCAGGCACTTCCAGCGTTCGGCGGCACACAAGCTATTTATTTTGGGAGCTTCAGTTTTCTGAGTGGCGTCTGCATCTCCGGAGAAGCCTGATGGCCCGACGTGTAAGCGATGCCTCGTTAATTCTCTACTCTTCACCAGAGTATAAAGCGCAGTCTCAACCCGAAATTTGGCAGGTGGTGAAATCTGCAGCAGGATCGGATGATTTTTATGCCCTGGATGCACATACCTTTTGACTCGTAGAGCATGCCAAGGAACAAAAAAGCGGCCAGCAGCTGGCCGCTTTTTGATTATATGGAGTGACTTTCGTCAGGTTGTTAGAAGTCCAGCCGAAGCGCGACTTGCCCGGTTCGATTTCCCGCGTTCTCTGCCGTCTGAGCTCCGATCAACGTTCCAAACGTAGACGGACTGTCGACCACCGTTGCCGGAGGAGCGAAGTTCGTATGGTTCAGGACATTGGTAAAGGTTGACTCAAACCGTGCGTGGATCCGCTCAGTGACAACGAACGACTTAGCCACGCCGAGACTCACCGCCGCGGTTCCCGGCCCCTGCAGAATGCCGACGCCAGCGTTGCCGAATCGGCCCGCTCCTACTGGTGTCGCCGAGAAGGCTTTCAGGTTGAAGTACTGCGAGCGCGACTGCCCGGCATAGAAGTTATTCGAGACGACGTCGGGACGGATGATCGCGCCGCGGTTGGCCACGTTTGTGTTGGACTGGTCATTCGTCTGCGGCTGACCATTTGCTAGGGTTGGGCAGGAACCGTCGGGATTCGGGGCTACCTGGCATCCGCCTGCGCTGATGCTCGGTGTCTGCCACGGCCCTGTCTCAAGCATGGTGATGTTGGTCAGGTCCCAGCCGCCCAGCAGCTCATCCTTCCATCCGCCTCCAGCCATGAAGGTGCGGCCCTTGCCGAACGGAAGCTGATAGACGCCCGTCAACAGCATACGGTGGCGGCGCGTGCCCTGGACGTTTCCATAGTCCTGCGTGACATGAAAACGGTCCGCAATCGGAATCCCATAGTTCACCTCACCGGCAAAGGCGTTCGGCGCATCGCCCTGGTTGTCGGCCTGGTTCTTCGCCAGGGTATAGTTCGCATTGAAGTACAGGCCATGCGCCATGTTGTGCGAAGCCTCCAGTTCGAACGCACTGTAGTTCGCCTTGCCTGCGTTGAACGTGCTGTACAGCGTTGTCCAGTTGGGATGGGGAAGTGCGGTCGGCGTATAAGGCGTCGTGCTCGCCGCGACCTGGTTCAGGTCCTCCGTCACGCTCAGCCGGTAGGTATGCATCCCCACATAGCTGGCGCGCAGCGAAGTGGCATTGTTGATCTGACGCTCCACCGTAACGCTCCACTGGTTCGACTGCGGATCGCGGTAGTTCGGATCGACGCCCTGGTCCAGCCCGCCGCCTCCGTACTGCACGCCAACCGTAGGCGGAGCCGTCTGTGGAAACTGAATCAACGGATGCGTCCCGTTCTGGTCGGTTACGTTGACGTTGGAGTACGTGTGAAGAACCGAAGTAGGATTGCCGCTGTTGTTGAACGAGAGCGGCCCCAGGTTCGTCATCGTGTAGACGCCGAAGCCGGCGCGCACCACCGTCTTCGTGTCGTTGAACGGCCGGTAGGCCACAGAGAATCGCGGCTGAAAGTTGCCCTTGTACGTATTCCGCAGGCTCTGCGGCAGCCCATCCTGGCTCGCCGTCACATACTTCGTGCACGGCATTGTGGTGTTGTTCAGATTGCACGCATTGAACGACTGCTGAAACGCCAGGTTCGAGTTCTGCAGGTTATTCGCCGCCAGGTATGCCGCCAACTGATCGGGAACCACAATCGAGTTGTTGCGTTGATCGAAGTTCGCCGCGTTGCCGCCATCCAGGTTGAAGCCCGGCAGTATCTCCCAGCGCAGGCCATAGCTCAGGGTCAACCTGCTGTTCACCTGATACGTATCCTGTGCAAACAGGCTGTACTGTGTCGCCAAACCCGAGACATCCGGGCTCGACACCGCGAAGAACAGCGTCGTCGGCGAGCCTTCCAGGAAGTCGCCGAAGGCATTGCCGGTAAACGTCGGCTGGAAGGTGAAGGACCCAAAGTCATCCGACGGCAGGAACAGCTCTGTATCGGTGTACCGTAGCCTGCGGACGTCGATGCCGCCCTTCAGCGTGTGCTTGCCCTTCGTGAATGTCACGTTGTCGCTGAACTGCAGTGTATTTGACTTCGTCACGCCCGTCTTGTCCCGCCCAATTGGCGTCAGGCCAGTGCCCGCGCTGAAGTTGAACGTCGGGAAGGCATTTGTCGTCGGATGCTGGCTGATATTCACGCCCTGCAGATTCAACTGCTGCAACGCACTCGCGCCCGAGATCGGAAAGCCGACACTCGTGGTCACGTTCGTAAAGCCAAAGCGGAACTCGTTCAGCAGCCTTGGCGTGATTGTGTAGGTATCGGAGACCAGCAGACTCCGGTTATGGATGGTGTCCACGTCGTTCGGAAGAAATGGGTTGGCAAACTGCGAGGTGATGTTCTTTCGGCTGAATCGCGCGTACGCCGAGTTCTTGGCCCCAAAGGTCTGGTCGGTACGGAGATCGGCACCATCGGTCTTAGCCGGTGTCGACTGGAAGTTCTCGTAGTTGAACCCGCTCTGCCCAGCGACGTTCGGCAGCGGATAGTAGTTCAGCAAAGCCTTTGCCGTTGCACTGATGTTCGCCTGCGGAATCACCACGTTCGTGCCGAGGCCGCTCAGGTCGCCGTCCCGCTCTTGCTGTGTCGGCACAAGAAACTGTTGTGCCACCGCCGTTGTGCGCCGGTTTCCTTCGTAGTCGAGGAAGAAGAACGTCTTGTCCCGGCCGTTATAGAGATGGGGCAAGGTCACCGGCCCACTCAACGATCCGCCAAACGTGTTGAACTTCTTCGGTGCCTTGCCGGAGAACCCATAAGGGGTCGCATCCAGAGCCTGGTTCTGTAGATACTCGAAGACACTTCCGTGGATCTTGTTCGTCCCGTTCTTCGTGGTGAACGTCACGTCGCCAACCTGCGAGAACTCCGCGCTATTGTTGAACGCCGTTACCTTCACCGCCGAGATTCCCTCCTGCGAGGGATAGGCATCCTGCAGCGCGCCGTTCTGCCGCACATTCGCCGTGGAGATTCCGTCCACCGAGAAGTTCACCATCGAGGAGCTCGCGCCACCCAGAGCGATATTGCCCTGGCTATCCTGCTGCACATTCGGCGATAGCCCCAAAGCGCCCAGCGGACTCGTCGTCGTTGCCCGGTTATTCAGGGGCAACTGCGTCATCTGGATATTGTCCTTCGAGTCGCCAAGAGTGGCATCCTCGCTGTTGATCAACTGGTCGCCCCCGGCGCTTACATCCACCGTCGATGTCTGAGCCGCGACCGTCATTACCACAGTCAGCCGGACATCTTGCCGCGCCGCCACCGTCACGCCGTTGATCACCTTCGCGGCAAAGCCATCGATGTCCGCCTGCAGGCTGTAGTTGCCAGCCTTCACGTTTTCAAACGTAAAGTTGCCGTCGGTATCGGACTTCACCTTCCGGTCCGTATTTTCATCAAGGCTGTGCAGCGTCACCTGCGTATCTCTCAGGACGGCTCCGGAGCTGTCCTGAGAGATCCCACGAACACTACCAAAGGTTGACTGTGCTAAAGCAGGTACGACGAAACTCAGAAGCAAGCAAAAGACAAAGATCGGAAGCATATGCCCACAAGCACGCAGCCACCTCGTCAAGCTTCTCTGTGATGTCGAGACGTGTGTGGATTTGTCCTGCTCATTGCTATGAATTCTGACCTTGTCCTCTTCTGGACATGTCCATAGCGTATCGATCATCATTGAATCAGATTGATAACGGCCCCTAATGTATTTCATTTGAATCACCTCATCAGACCGGATATCTACCGGCCACATTCAGTGAATCGTGAAAGCCATCAGCTATGCATAAGCTGTTTTCTTATGGGTTTTTAATGGGTCCGAGGCTAGAATCTAATTCATCGGCGCGAGAGCATGCGTAAAAGAACAATCCGCGACGTTACGATCAGGATCGCCATTGGCATCACGGCGGCGCTGCTCATCACCTGGGTCGCCTACCGATTTCACCTTAATCTCTCCTCTGCGACTTCGATTCATCTTTTTCTCGTAACCGCCATTGCGTTGCAGTGGGGCTTGCTTGAGGCTAGCGTCGTGTCTTTGTTGTCCGTGGCTTGCCTCGATTACTTCTTCACCCAACCTTTGTTCAAGTTTTATATGACGGACTCCCATGACTGGATCGCTTTGATCACCTTCGAAAGCGTCGCCTTGCTGGTGAGTCGTCTCTCGAACCAGCTCAGTCGTCATGCTCGCGAAGCCGAGATGCATCGATCCCACTTGCAGAAGCTGTATGAACTGAGCCAGAACATCCTTCTTCTCGACCGGCAGAAACCTGTCGATCAGCAGCTCGCGAGCCTTATTCTGGCCACACTTCAGGTGAAGGGAGTTGCATTATGGAACGCCTACGACCTGCATCTATGCATGAGTGGCACCTGTAGCGTCACAGACGATGAAGTTCGTTCCACCTACTTTACAGAAAACAACGAGGATGACTCTGTAACAGCCACCTCGCGCCGCGTCCTGCGCTCAGGCACGCGATCCATAGGCTCGCTGGTCATCTGCGGCCATTCGCTCGATGCTACTTCGATCAATGCAACCGCTTCGCTGACGGCTGTTGCAATTGAGAGGGCACGTGCCTTCTCCGCGGAAAGCAGTGCTGAAGCAGCCAGACAGAGCGAGCAGCTTCGATCCGCCGTACTGGATGCTCTCGCGCACGCCTTCAAGACTCCGCTGACGACAATCAGAAGCTCCAGTTCCGGTCTGATTGAAATGGATACGTTGTCCGGCACTGAAAAAAAGCTCGTCGTCCTGATCGATCAGCATGCTGACCATCTCAACGAGCTCACCACGCGTCTGCTCCGCACGGCGAGAATCGACAGTGCGAACCTCAAAGTGAAGCGGGAACGGATTGATCTCACGGAGCTGATACAAGACAGCATCGAGGAATCTTCTTCGGAACTCGGGGCGCATCCTGTCAATATTGCGTCAGAGACGCAACACCACATGGTATGGGCGGACAAAGAGCTTCTGAAGATGGCGCTTTTTCAGCTATTAGATAATGCTGCCAAGTACGGGAGTCCCTGTTCCTCCATCACAATTGATGTTCAGGAAGAGCAAGCAGAAACACTCATCAGTATTTGGAATGAGGGCTCCTTCATTCCGCCTGAGGAGAGGGAGAATATCTTCAAGCGCTTTTATCGCAGCCCAGGTTCGGATCGCCGGGTATCAGGCACAGGTATCGGGCTCTCAGTGGTCAAGCGCATTACAGAGGCACATCAGGGGCGCGCATGGGTGAATAGCGACTTGCATACAGGGACTACTTTTTTTCTGACGCTGCCCCGAATGGCAAAGGAGAGGTGAATCGTGGAACAGCGAAGCAATGTGCTCGTCGTAGAGGATGATGCGGGAATTCGGCAGAGCTTGTTTGAGACGTTGACTGCCTTGGGATTTGTGATCGGGGAAGCCGGCAACGGAGAAGAAGCCCTGTTGCGTCTACGCATGATCGACTATGACGCAGTGGTGCTTGACATCAATATGCCCGGAATGGGAGGGATCGAAACATGCCGCAGAATTTGCCACAGTCACCCTCATCTTCCAATCATTATGCTCACGGTACGGGACGAAGAGGATGACAAAGTGGTAGCGCTCGATGCAGGCGCCGACGACTATGTGACGAAGCCCTTTCAGATCCGGGAACTAACTGCGAGATTGCGCTCGGCAATCCGTCGTTCCAAAACATCGTCAGTTCCGCTTAGTTCTCTCACCGTCATTGGCTCCGTGGTGCTTGATCCCAGCCGTCATCGTGTCGAAAAGCAGGGGCAGGAGGTTCGCCTCACTCCGAAAGAGTTCGAAATGTTACGTTATCTGATGGAACATGCAGGTCGCCCCGTGCCTCACAATCGTCTACTGACCTCCATATGGGGGCCGGAGTATGGCAGCGAACGCGAATATTTGCGCGTCCTTATCAACCAGCTTCGAAAGAAAATTGAAGACGATCCTGCACACCCCACATATATCTTGACGGAAAGCCATGTTGGCTATCGCTTTCGTGAGGCTTAGTATGAAGTGTCCGCTGTTCTTCTCGTCCTGATGCGAGATCATACGGCAGCACGTAGACCCATTTGACTGCGATAGCGGTTCGAAAACACAATCTGCACGGACATTCTCAGCCCTTCTCGCGATAGGAACTCGCCAGTAGCGAACGATGCCTATTCAAATCGTCTTCACATTCAGTGGCATCTCCACCTGCGGGATACGCCACGTCACGGGCAGGCTTGATCCACCCATCGTCGGAAAGCCCACCTTCCGCGAAGTGTCGTACATCTCTTTCGCCCAATCCCATCTCCACGAGAAATGTTTATCGGTATAGTAGGGCACTGTCTGTCCCGTCTTACGAAAAACTTCGACCACTTTCTGAAAACTCATACCGCGGATAAGGAATCAATCCTTTTTCATTCCTTGGGTAGTTGCCCTGCTCTCCGATGTAGATCACACCGTCCATAGCAAGCTTATTCTTCCCAAAGGTCAGCGCCTCGGCATGCTGTCACAGACCTTTATTCCGTGGCCCTTTGCACGCTCCGGCACAAGATCTCTCCCTCGCCTCGCTGCTCCACATAAAATCGATACAACGTCGAACGTAGAACAGGCGTGTGTCTACTTTTTTCTTACAATGGGGTCGTTCCAAACATTGGAAGCAGCTGAGGATTCATGCCTCATTTTTGGCCTGTCCGACTTTTCTGGTGTCCTTTTCACGATCCAAACCATTGCCTTCGCAGCTAATTTCATACCCGATAGCGGCACTAGCAGAAACTGAGCAGCAGCGCCCTCGTTCACTGCCTTACTGATTTCCTTCCTGGTTTTAGCCGCACGAACCGCAGCAATGTGCTTCAGCGTCGGATCGACCCTCCATGCCCTAAAATTCTCCTAACACCTGCGCGCCTCCTCCACCGCAGATCGGAGAAAACCCATGCCGTCCCGCATCCTCACAATCGCCTCTCTCCTGCTGCTCTCCCTTTTGGCTGTCATTCCCACCCGCGCGCAGAAGATCCCGTCTCACAAGCCCGCTATCGTTCTCTTCAACGGCCACGACCTCAGCAACTTTGAAACGTTCATCCGCGGCAAGGGCCTCAACTCCGACCCCGACCACATCTTCCAGGTCGAGAACGGTGTCATCCACATCTCCGGCAACGGCTTCGGCTACATCATCACCCGCGACGCCTACAAGGATTTCTACCTCCGCGCTGATTTCAAGTGGGGCGAAGGCACCTTCCTGGAGCGTAAGGGCCAAGCCCGCGACAGCGGCATCCTCTTCAACGTTCAGGGCGAACAGAAGGTCTGGCCCCGCTCCGTCGAGTTCCAGATCAACGAAGGCGGCACCGGCGACTTCTGGATGACCGACGGCGCCGCCCTCACTGGACGTGACGGCAAGCGTGTCACCGGCCCCGCAGGCTCCGCCCTCCTCATCCCGCACTTCAACAAGGGCACCTTCCCAAACGTCACTGGCATCCGCGATCCCACCGGCGAGTTTGAAAGGCCCCACGGCAAGTGGAACCTCCTCGAACTCGTCTCGCAGGGAGGACACATCCGCCAGTACGTCAACGGAAAGCTCGCCAACGAAGGCACCGATGCCTTCCCCGCGGACGGCAAAATCCTCTTCCAATCCGAAGGCGCTGAGGTCTTCTTCCGCAACCTGAGACTCTACCCGCTCCGGTAGCCGCCGGAATCGTTGTCGGCGAGAAGATTGCGGAGGCACCCGGAGGCAGCCCGGTTGCGCTCAAGGACAACGCATTCGGATAAGTCGCTCCGCTCCAGGTGAGAGCGTAAGAGTGAAGGTCACCGCTCACTTGGAGCCACTGTCGCAGTTCCAGAGATGGAACCGGTCCCAGAGCCCGAGGTAAGAGTCAATCCTGTGGTTACCGTGAAGCTGATTGGCGGCAGTCGCTGCAGTATCAGCTGGTGCTCGGCTATTTCATCGACGATTGGGCATTTTTATAAGACAAATGCCATAGGACTGTTCATGAGATTTGCGCTTTAATTTCATCAGAAATTCTCACTCCCTAAGTTACGACCTTCAACTCAACGCCGTGCCATGAGTGCGCCCTTTTTTGTACTCAGCGGCCGCTCCTACCTATTCTCCGGAGGGTGTGTTATGCGCAAGTTGCTCGGCTATGCCTTTGCTGTTTTCTCTTTTCTCTCATGTTCGATCCTTGTGGGCCAGACTGTTGATACTTCGATTCTTGGATCGGTGACGGACCCGCAGGGTTCGGTGATTGCCGGTGCGATCGTTGTGGTGCGCGCGGATGCTACGGGTCAGGAAAAGTCCATAAAGACTACGGGCGACGGGCAGTATCGCGTGCAGTATCTTGTGCCGGGCATTTATACAGTGACTGTAAATGCGAGCGGGTTTTCGCAGACGACGCGCAGCGGGATTCAGCTTGCGCTGTCGCAGCAGATTCACCTTGATGTGGCGATGTCGCTGAGCGGGACACAGCAGACGGTGGACGTGAGCGCGACGCAACCTCTACTGCAGAGTGAGAACGCGGCCCTGGGAACGACCGTGGACACCAACCGCACAGTGAATCTACCGCTGAACGGGCGCAAGTTCAACGACCTTGCGGTGCTTACGCCGGGCGTGCGAGTTTCGAATCCGGATAATCATTCGTCGTCGACGGCGGGCTCGACGATCGCTTCGAACAGCGGGCGGGCGGACTGGGGCGCGGTGCAGGTGGATGGCATCGTGATGACGAACACGCGGTCGGCGTATGTGAACAGCTATCCGTCGGTGGACGCGATCGAGGAATTTCGCGTACAGACGGGGAACTTCTCGGCGGAGTATGGCTTTTCCGCTGGCAGCAACATCAATGTGCAGTTGAAGAGTGGAACGAACTCATTTCATGGAAGCGCGTTCGAGTTCATCCGCAACGATGCGGTGGACGCGCGCAATTACTTCCGCGTGGCGCCGCTGAAGAAGAACGTGCTGAAGCAGAACCAGTTTGGCGCGACGCTGGGTGGGCCAATCTTTCGCGATAAGACGTTCTTCTTTGCGAGTTACGAAGGGTTGCGGTCGATTGCGGAGGTTCCGGCGCTCGCGAATGTGCTGACGGCGGCACAGCGCAACGGCGACTTCTCGGCTTACTCGGGGACGCTGAAGAATCCGTACACAGGCGGGACGTATGCGAACAAACAGGTCCCGGTAAATGCAGTGGCGCAGAACATCATCAACACGTATATGCCGCTGCCGAATGGTTCGTTCTCGGGCGGGCAGAACTACTCGGGCGCGAGCATCGGCAGCCAGAGCAACAACCAGTACATCGGGCGGCTCGATCACAGGTTCAACGACAAGAACTCGATCTTTATTCACTACATCTACAGCAAGCGCGACTTTCCGAACACGGATACGAACCCGAACTTCCGCTATACGGGAACGTATCCGATGCACAATGCGGCACTGCAGTATCTGCACATATTCTCGCCCACGCTAGTGAACGAGGTTCGCGCGGGCGTGAATATGGAGCATGTGAAGCAGTTGAGCGTGCGGACAGGCACGGGCTTCACGATCGAGTCGCTGGGGATCAACGGGTTCCTTGTGGGCGGGCCGAGTGGGCGGCCGCTAACGTCGAACGAGGAGGGCTTTCCTCTGCTGACGATCTCGGGCTTCCTGGGCATGGGCGACTCGCTTGCTTCGTCGAACCTGGACTACAGCAGGACATTCATGTTCGCAGACAACGTGACGTTGACGAAGGGCAAGCACACACTGCTGTTCGGCGCGGACATTCGCAAGGTGGCGGGCAATGCGACGACGAACAACACGCCGTTCGGACAGGAGAGCTTTACCGGCGATGTGACGGGTTATGCTCCGGCGGACTTCATGCTTGGGGTTCCGCGTACATCGGTCACACCGGAGGGCGTGCCGATTACTGCGGCGCGGCAGTGGAGGACGGCGGAGTACTTCCAGGATAACTTCAGGCTGAACGACAAGCTGACGCTGAACCTGGGTATCCGCTACGAGATCTACGCTCCACCGGTGGACACGAACAATGTTTCGCGCACCCTTGACTTCAGCCAGACGCCTCCGGTGCTGACCCCTGCTCCTGGACTGCGGCTGAACAACATCTGGGCGATCACGCACAAGGACATCGCGCCACGGGTGGGCTTTGCGTACAGCGCGACTCCAACGACGGTGATTCGCGGCGGCTACGGCATTACGTACTACGGCGGGCAGTTCGACAACATCAATATCCTGCAGTTGAATCCGCCGACTGCGGGAAGCCTGACGCTCACGAATCCGACCCTCGGGCCAGTGGCGACGATCCAAACGCCGGTTCCAGCATCGCTGTATCCGAATCCACCGTTCTTTAACGTGGTAACGATGCCAGCGGACAGACGCAGGCCTGATGCGATGGTGCAGACATGGAACGCGACGATCGAGCAGCAGTTCGGGCGCGTGGTGCTGGACACGTCGTATGTGGGAACGAAGGGGTCGGATCTCGACACAAGCATTCAGTACTTCAACTCACCTTCGCCGGGGCCGGGAACGATTCAGACGAGGCGGCCATATCCAACGTTTGCGCGTATCCGCGCCCTGGACTTCACGGGCGCCTCGAACTACAACGCGCTGCAGGAGCACATGGAGTGGAGGGTGAACCGGCAGTCCAACATCACAGCGTCGTACGTGTGGTCGCACATGTTCGACAACCAGGGAGCTTCGACGAATACAGGAGGATGCACGTGTCAGGATGTACGGAATCCGCATGAGTGGGCTCCGGGCACGAACGACCAACGCCACAACCTGGTGCTGGCGTATGTGTACCGGCTGCCGGACTTCACGCAGAGCAAGCTGATGGGCTATGGCGTGAACGGATGGACGCTGAACGGGCTGATCAGCCTGGCAAGCGGAAGCCCGGTGAACGTGGTGCAGAGCACGGACAGCCAGAACGTGGACAATCCGTGGCAGCGGCCGAGCTTGGTGCAGGGCGTGAGCGCGTATGTAGCGAACAAGTCGGCGATCAATGGCTGGTACAACAAAAACGCGTTCGTGTTGAGCGGGTATGCCTTCGGCACGACGCCGAGGAACTACCTGGTTGGCACGGGAGTGAAGACGGTGAACGTGTCGGTGATGAAGAACTTCGTGATGCCTTATGCGGACACGCACAACCTGCAGGTGCGGTTTGAGGCGTTCAACGCGCTGAACACGCCGCAGTTCTCGAATCCGGGCGCTTCGTTTGGAGCGAGCTCGTTTGGGCAGATCTCTTCGACGAAAATCAACAACCGGGAACTGCAACTGGCGGCAAAGTACCTGTTCTGAGACGGTGAGGGGAGAATGTTCTCCTCCCCTTCCGTTTCGCTGTGGGAAAGAGGGCTGAAGCCCTCTTTCCTTTTGGGCTGATCGACGCACTGACGTCGCTGCCCAGGGAAGCCCACCGTTTATCTGTCAACCGTTGATTTGTTCTGTCTTTCCGGAACCAAACTTTGAGAGTCTTTGTTACCATCCTCGGGACTGCAAGCCCACAGGAGTGCCATGACCTACACGCCCAACCGTCGCAGCTTCCTCATCGCAGGCGGACTTACCGCACTTGCCTCCACAAAAGCATTCGGGGCGAATGACAGACTTCGAATCGGCGTCATCGGCGCTGGGAGTCGCATGCGAGTCCTGCTCAACTCGGCCGAGAATACGGGCGTGCCGTTCGAGATTGCGTCGGTGAGCGATGTGTACACGCCACGGCGCGACGAGGTGAAGACGCGGACAAGCGCGACGACAGCAACGACGTACATGGATTACAGCGAGGTGCTCAACGACAAAAGCGTCGATGCAGTGATCATCGCGACACCGGACCATTGGCATGTGCGGATCGCGGTGGCGGCGCTAGCCGCGGGCAAAGATGTGTACCTGGAGAAGCCGGTGACCCATACCCTCGAAGAGGGCGAGGCGCTGCAGAAGAGCGTGCGATCAAGCAGACAGATCCTGCAGTGCGGAATGCAGCAGAGGAGCTGGACCCACTTCCGCAACGCGGTAGACCTCATCCAGGGCGGCGCGCTCGGGCAGGTAACACAGGTGCGGACGTACTGGTGGCAGAACTACGGCCAGAGTTGGGTGCCGAAGCCGGTTGATGTGGCGCAGCTTGACTGGAAACAGTGGCTCGGCGGAGCGCCAGACCAGTCGTTCAGCCTTGAGAAGTACAACCGCTGGCGGTGGTTCTGGAGCTTCGGCGGCGGTGCGATGACGGACTTGTTCACACACTGGATCGACGTCGCGCAATGGGCGATGAAAGCGGACGAGCCGACGATGGCGCTGATGCTGGGTAACAAATACGTGTTCAAGGAATGGGAGTGTCCCGACACCATTCAGGCAGCCTTTTGCTATCCGGGCTTTGATGTGGTGTACGAGGGTATGATGAGCTCGTCGATCGACGATGGAGGGCTCGAGTTTCGGGGTACGGAGGCGACGCTGAAGATCACCCGTGCAGGCATGAGTATCTTTCACGAGAATGTGAAGGCCGATCGAAATCCCATACTGAAGGAAGAGAGCTTCGAGGACGGGACGACGACTCACATGAGGAACTTCTTCGAGTGCATCAAGACGCGCAAGGAGCCGAACGCACCCGTCGAGGCAGGAATCGCAGCAGCGAGGGCGGGCCATATTGGAAATTTGGCGTATCACCGCGGAGGTAAGACACTGTGGCCGGCGAAGTGAGAATCAGTCGCCGATTTCGCCCCGATCGCTAGTTGAGCTTCCTGACCCAGATGTTCCTGAAGCTGATCGGTTCGCTGTGGTCGCCATGCGCCTGTAGCTTGATCGACGCAGCGTCGTACTTTTTGTAGAACGGTTGGCCGACATACAGCGTCTCGCCCTTCAGCTCGAAGTGATTCTGCACCAGCACGCCGTTGAAGAAGACCGTGACATAGGCCGGAGTCTTTACCGACCCGTCGTCGTTGAACCTCGGCGCGGTCCAGACCACGTCGTAGGTCTGCCACTCTCCGGGCTTGCGATTCGGATTCGCCAGCGGAATGCCCTGCTTGTAAATGCTGCCCGCCTGGCCGTTGACGTACGTCTTGTTGTTGAATGAATCCAAAACCTGCAACTCATATCCAGCGTCGCCGGGACCTGTAGAAGCGAGAAACACGCCACTGTTGCCGCGCGCCTGGTCACTACCCGTGATGTTCTCAGGAATCCTCCACTCAATGTGGAGTTGGTAGTCCTTAAAGGTCTGCTTCGTCTCGATGTTGCCGACACCTGGCGCCTTGCTCACAGTCAGTATATCGTCGGCGACAATCCATTTGGCAGGCGACTTGTCCTTGGCCGATACCCACTCGTCAAGGTTCTTGCCGTCAAACAGGACGATTGCATCGGAGGGAGGCGCCGTGTTGCTGGCGCCCGGTGTCACGACCGGAGGAACCGGTTCATAGACTTCGGTGTCCTGATGTTTAGGAGCGGCGGGTGTCGTGGCTCCCTGGTTTGCCGCGCCCTGGGGCGAGGCCACCTGTTGCGCCGATAGGGGAGCGGCTAGGACGATCAGGGTCGCGAACGCGAGGAACTTCGAATTTTCGATGCGCATAATCACTAGTGAAGATAACCCAATGCACCCGACCCCGCCAAGGCGGAAAATCTGTGCCGACGGGGTACGATCGTCACGTCGACAATCAATTGACTAGCTGATGGGCATCCAGCCTACACTTGCTCGTCGATAAGCTGATCGGGAACCCGAGGAAATCTTGCTAGGGTGTAGCGTCGCAGCAGGGCATAAAGGAGATAGTGAACAACAATTGGGTTACGCGGCAACTAGATCCCATTGGCGCCAACGTTGCACCTGCGCCATTTGACGTACCTGATCCTTTCCCGACTGGTAATACTTCGCCTGGTTCAATTTTTCCAACAGCATGTCGTGCCGTCGCAAAAGCGAACAAGAATGGCGGCAGAGCCACCACCCTTGTTCCCACCTCCCTTGAGTCCGAAGAGGTTTCGAGTCTGGAGCTATCTGAGCTTTACGTTTTCAGCAATCTTCTCG
>Ga0193743_1000666_pt1 | contig 26937 bp, 27 predicted proteins | sample L2c2metaG_FD_143038 | JGI IMG/M metagenome (GOLD analysis project Ga0193743, IMG submission 143038) | Soil microbial communities from a riparian zone of the East river system, Colorado, United States - L2c2 | ecosystem: Environmental > Terrestrial > Soil > Riparian zone | place: USA: East River...
TATTTTGGATTGCTTGCCTGAACAAGGAGAGCAGTGGGTTGTGCCGGTGAAAAGTCCAATAAGTCCAGAATGGAGAGATCGAGAGGATCTGAGGGATTTGCTTATCTGCAGTATTGACCCTCCGAGTGAGTGTTGGCCCTTTTTTTAACCTTTTTTTCTTAAATACATCTACTTTATGTGCTAACGATGGGTTTGTTTGTTAGATTGTCAAGATATTGACGATGCTCTACATGCTCGTTTACTACCTAATGGCAACATAGAAGCTGGAGTCCGTAAGTCTCTCTAAAGCTTTCTTTATGATGATTTTTTCACATCTCAAAATACCAGATATTGCGGATGTTTCTCATTTTGTCCATCCAGATACTCCGATGGATAGCGAAGCAGCATCAAGAGGCACAACGGTCTATCTTGTAGACAAACGTATCGACATGCTACCTGCGTTATTGGGAACCAACCTTTGTTCTCTCCGTCCTTTCGTCGAACGATTGGCATTTTCTGTCATCTGGGTGAGTTGATGATATATTCTATAAACCATAGCATCTGACAGGTCATCTTAGGAAATGACACCTGATGCTGATATCACTAACGTCCGTTTTACTAAATCTGTTATCGCCTCCAAAGCCGCCTTCACATACGAAGAAGCTCAAATCCAAAAAGATGACCCGTCCGTTTCGTTTTCTGGTCTACACCACTCCTCCAATGTTCCGAACTGATTATACTTCGTTCAGCCACCGTCAAGATGATCTAACCTCTAGCATCCGCATGCTGAACATTCTTGCTCAGAAACTCAAAGCAAAAAGAATGGCTGCAGGTGCTCTGAACCTAGCCTCTCCTGAAGTTAAAATCCATCTCGATAGCTCAGAATCTTCCGACCCGATTGATGTAGAGCAGAAAGAGATGAGAGAGACGAACAGTTTAGTCGAAGAATTCATGCTGCTCGCTAATATCAGCGTAGCGAGGAAGATTGAAGAGACGTTCCCACAAACTGCGGTGTTGAGGTGGATTTTTTGTTTTACATGTCTTTTGGAGACGTATTGGTGTTAAATGTTACTGTACAGACGACATTTACCCCCTCCACGCACAAATTTCGAGAAGTTGCAGGATATATTGCTGAAGAGGAAGGGAATGAAGCTTGAAACCTCGAGTTCTGGTGCTTTGGCTGCTTCATTGGAACAATGTGTCGTACGTGGTTAATTACTTCGTCCCTTTCTTTTGTTTGCTTCTTTTGGAGCTCATTCATCATTTCGAAACAGGATGCAGCAGAACCTGCGTTCAACACCCTAGTTCGCATCATGGCTACTCGTTGTATGCTTTCTGCAGAATATTTCTGCTCAGGCAGTGTTGGAAAAGATACATTTGGACATTATGGTCTTGCCAGTTCGATTTATACTCATTTCACAAGTCCTATTCGACGTTATGCTGGTACGTCATCGCTTTAACCCACAATCCTTGTTTTTTTTTGTTTTGTTGAACCCGTAAAAAAAACAAAATAAATAGACGTCCTTGCACATCGTCAACTATCAGCTGCGATTGGCTATTCGCCTCTGCATGCGACTTTACACTCGAAATCTCATGTGGAGCGGGTTTTGGATGTTGTGAACCGCCGGCACCGCATGGCTCAAATGGCAGGCAGAGCTAGTGTAGAGTTTTATGTTGGATTGGCTTTGAAAGGACGTGGGGAGAGAGAAACGAAGATGAACGGCCAAGAGGCGCAAGTGACGGAAGAAGCTTTCGTGATTAGGACCTTCAGGAACGGTTTGGGAGTCTTTGTATCAAAGTCAGGCTTTTTTATTTTTTTTATTTTTCCCTTCACCATGAGGTTTTGATGATGCTTATGCTGTGAGACTGTTTTTTTGTCTAGGTTGGGCATTGAGGGTTTGGTGATGTTCAAGCGAGATACACAGTTCGACGCGGAGAATTATACGATCACGGTACCATCATCGTCATCGTCGACGACGACAACGGATCAAATGAAGACGATTGCGGTATTTGACAAGGTCAAGGTTCGTATTGAAGTTGAAAAGGACAAAAACACACAACGAGGGCGGGTGAAGATGATTTTGATTCATCCTGTCGACTCGCGGAATTTGTGATAGTCATGGGTATCTTATTTTTCTATACTGATTACGCGATGTATCATTGTCTTATATTACCAGACGAGAACTAATGGCTCATCCGCATCAAGAGGAGGTGAAAGGTGGTTAGGTATGTATGGGTAAATACCTGTTACATTGACTCAGTGAGCGACTTATGAGGTCTCGGGAACGCGTCTGTGAGAGGTATATTTGCGAGAACTAAAAGCCCTTGGACCTGTTTGTGAGAACCTCTTACACTCAAGCCAGATGAGGTAGAGATCGATAGCTCAGTTGACGAGATATCGGATGGGGCCTGGGAGAATCCGATGGTATGTTGGACGGCAGCTATCGATCACGATCAGCCTTGGTTGCCGCTCAAAGGCCTACCCAAAAATGGTATGTTTTCGTCCACATTAGGTATGTTTTGATGGGATGTCGGTTATAAGTGAGTCTCCATACTGTCTTGTATCACTGAAAAACATAAATAATTTGACCTTGAAGGGAAATATCAACTGTATACAGCTATGCTATGATGGTACAAGGTCAGAAAAGCAGTCTAGTAGCAGGAACTGCGTGTTCAAAGTACTATATATGAGAAAAATAATTAATTAAAACCTTCGGCCCCACATCGCGTAACGGAACAACATCCAGGGACCATTTATGATTCTAGTCATAGGTTTCATTGATATGCCAGTTGTGCCGTGGGTCTTCCTACTTTTCTGGAGGAAGGTAAGCTCAGGATCGATAAGATCTTTAGCTTCCATTAAATAATAAAGGAGAACTAGAAGCGGGATGTATGCCCAAGTCCATGAGAGTGACTGAGAGAGTTTCAGAAAGGTTTCTCAAGAATATTACTGGGGTTATATTGCGCAGCAGGATCCTCTAAGTTGGATAATGGCTCATCTGCATCAAGAGGAGTGAAGATGGGAAGACGCGAGAAATTTGTTACATTGACCACTTTAGGCTTCTTCTACACATTCTGCACACAGGGATACTACTTTACACTCTTCTTCATGTGTTCAAACCAGTCGGGATCATATTTTGGTATAGACCCTCGTCAGTAAAAGCGAAAGTGAGTGTGTATGAGTTCACCGGGGGGAGAAGACAGGTATTCTGCAGAACGACTCGTATCATGGATCTCGATATAGGCAGAAGGAATTTTTCCACCGCTGCTGGGCCTCCTAGTTGTTTATGGAACATCCCCATAGGTATGTCATGCCTGTCGTGCATGGCCTGCCTGGATTGTTTGCTTGCCAGGCGAATTGAATGAGCAAACTTCAATTTGTTTGGCCTATCAGAGGCGACGTCCTCTGTCTCGACAACGATGAAAAGTACGTATTCGTCTTAGAAGTGTTCATGTGTGTCAGGGGACCGAAATGGTTTTCCAGAATGGCAGAGACTCGGACTTGCATGCCTTCTGTCGATCGAACGGAGAAGAGATCGAGCGCTCCAAAAGCGGCCCGCCCAAATGCCCGACTATTATTCTCGCACCATTGAGCGAACGATGCTTGCTTCGCCGCCATTTCTGGTCCATAAGCCTTTGCCCATATGTTTATCCAGATGCTGCCCTCACAGGCTTCTTTGTGGGCTGATCGATGTTCTTTCTGACAAGTTTTAGAAATCAGTTCTGGTGTCCAAATTCTTTTTCAAATTTAAGTGAATTTATAATTTTAACACTGACTACAGTTAAATTTCAAGCGGCTTCAATACGATGGTTGGTGCCATTTCACCTTCACCGAGATAGTTGATGTTTTTGATGGCCACAAATTTCTCGAGTTTATCCCGACGCTGGACTTGACCCAGAACTTGCTTTGCCGCTTCTATCCAAGCTTCCTTGACCTTAACTACCTGTTCAGATCGTCCTTCGACTGATAAAGACAAAAATTCTGGCATGCAAAGTGCAGTTAACTCCCTCCATATTACTGTGATGGTCTGGAGATGATTCAGCTTGGTAAGAGCACTGATCTACAAGACATAAGATCAGCCGAGTTCTCGCAGACAAGGAAGGGCCATACACTGGAAGGGCATCCCTTCATTGTCAGAGGAGACACAGCAACGTGGCGGAGGTTTGGAAAGCTCTCGACAATGGCTTTAGATTGTGAAGATGATCAGGAAATTATAAGGCAATTAGAGGAAGCGTACCTTTGCACGTGTCCGCTTGCAAAATAAGGTCACCACATTCGTCGAGTACTTCCAAACCTCGACAATTGCCAATCAGATTCTGCAGTAGATCGGACGACTGGGCCAGCGGTGATAACATGGAGTTAGACGGTAATGATATGAAGCCAACACGCCTTGCCTCTCGGCAGGAGCGAATCAAGGGCTTGCTTACAGACATCACGAAAACATTACGAATCTGGGGATATGAATGATACCTGAATGTTTGTTCAAAAATGTCCCGCAACGATTGTTTGTTCAATGATGGTTTGTTCGCCAACCATCGTCCTGAACTTGAAGTGACCTCGACTTGGATTGTATGCAAATTTGGGAAAAGACTCAAACAACGCGCCAGTTCAGCAAGAACGGTATCAAATGAAAATTGCCCAATGAATACGTCAAGATAGCTATTCACAAGTGAATAAGATGCAATACGAATGATTGAAAAAAAAAAAAAAAAACTGACTTGACGTATTGCGCCAGATGTGGATTACGGACAGTAACAACTTCCAATTGACGGACAAGTTCGATTGCGTAATTCTTGATTTCTTTATTGCCCCAAGCTCCAGGGCTTCCTAAAGTGTCGTTTTGACCCCCGACTTTCATTCCCTCACGGACTTCGATACGTTGCCAGAGGTAGCGCCAGAAAAATCTACGAGAAGCACGGCAAGTTTGGGACAGAGACAGGAGTGTCTCGTGCCTAGAACGACGCATCTCTGCATATGAAACATTGGTTGGTGTTGGAATGGGCACGGATGGTATTTGAGAGTTTATTTCGAGGTAGATCTCATCAGCCAAAGCAGGAAATCCGCGGGCGTTAACAGCTTGAGTGCTCAAATGGTTTGATCGTTTCACAGGACGTTTCCGGGGTGCCATACTCACGACGCTACAGTGTGGACGACACAGTGACACTGGATGGGACTGATTCCCATTGGGCCCGAACAAACAAATACAAATTCTACTTTTCGCGAGAAGGCAAGTCTTATATCTCTGTTGTTTCTTTCTCAATTCCCGAAAAAACTTACCGAAGTGTAGAGTATACAGTGTTTCTATGTATTCATGTAGAAAAATTTGAGATTTTCCGCCTTAGGATTCGTTTTTTTGGTATTACAAAGTATCTTAGCAGTAGGAAATTGTGTGATTAGCATATTTCAGCACGGTTTTTTCGTATTTTATGTCTCGTTATTATACTTCATATTTGAAGCATAGAGAACTAGAATTAATTTAAAATTTGTGATGGCGCAGCGGTTCGGTGGTTTAAATCACGTGATCATCATCATTTTGCATCAAGGATCGAAGTCTTTGTCTCGATACCTTGCCTATCCATAACCAATAGAGATCGTCGTCCAAGATGACCAAGGGATACCTGATGAACAATCTTGTTGAAAAAGTAAAGTAAAATCGGTCAACTTTTTTTCAGTATCAGTTGAATCTCGTTTCTATAATTTCAGATGCAGTCGCCAGACCAGGATTTCCGGTGAATATCAAAGATGAACTATCCCTGATGTTCACATTTACTTACATTGAATGATAGGTTCATGGGTCTCAATGATCTGATGACAGAGATCAAGCAAGATCCCACTTCCTTTCAAGGTGATGAACCCGTGGAGAACAAAGTATTAAACATGGTCCTCTCGCTGGTAGAAGATAAGATCTCTGAAGTCAAGAACCAAGCTGTCAAATGGTTCGTGTATTCTTGTCTTTCAATGGTTTATTCGTCGTAGTTGACATTCCTACCAGTCTGGGTCAACTGATCAAAATTCTACGACAAACTCAAATGGAATTGGTAGTAGACAAGTTGATTGAGTTTTCTGGAGGACAAGATGAAGAATTGAGAGATATCTCAGGACTTGGTTCGTTTGTTTAAAAACGATTTTAACCAACTGAAACGCGCTGAACACGTTCAATCTAGCCTTGAAAACAATTACGGCAGAGTTGCCACCTGATGGAAAGATCGCTGCGTCTGCATGTGCGAAATTGACACCTAAGCTTCTGGGACAGATAGAAAGTGTGAGTAAATATGGATTTCTTCATGAATTGTCTAATGCAATGGATAGCCTGCTACACCTCCAGAAGCGCTCATTGAAACACTATCTATTCTTTCAATCCTCATCAGCAGATTTCCCAATCATATCTCGGCCACAAACTTTTTTACACCGCCACTCAGAGCTCTGGCTCCTCTTCTTTCTCATCCACGCCCTGTTGTCAGAAAACGTGCCATTGTTACGCTCTCTCAATTCATTCCCAGCTCTCAACCATCCTTGTTCACTGATTTGCTGAAGACAAGTGTCATCCCCAATCTTACCCCATCTGCTAACGTCGACAGACAAAGGACAACCGTTCAGTTAGTGGCTGCAGTGGCACGACACTCTCCCGCTCAACTTGCGCCGGCCCTTAATAACATCGTTCCTGGAATATTACTCGCGGTTGAAAAGGATGACGAGGAATTGCGGGAAGGAGCGCTTCAAGTACGTGAACCTAAGATCCCTAAAGTCTTTCCTAATTCACTTTGTAGGCCCTCGAAGCACTTGTTTTGAGATGTCCAACAGAAATAGATACCTATTTACCTTCGATCATCGAGGCTGGGAATAAATTCATCAAATATGATCCAGTACGTTCTAACCACATATTCTTCGGAGACCTGCTCACGAGGTGGAGAAATTTAGAATTATGCTGGAGACGGGGATGATGAGGACGAAGATATGGCAGATCCAGACGACGATGGGGACGATGACCAAGATGCGGATGAGTAAGCTTATTTCCGTTATTTGTCCTGCTCGACGATTAACTATGCTTTCTTTGCTAGATATTCTGATGATGAGGATACTTCGTACAAAATTCGCCGTTCAGCGACCAAGCTACTAGCGGGCGTCATTGGGACACGTCCTGATCGATTGACCCGCACCTACAGAGATATATCTCCCGTCCTTATTTCCCGCTTTGGTGATCGTGAAGAAACAGTACGATTGGAGGTATGGGCTACCTACGTAGTTCTTCTCAAGCAGACAGTACTCTATGGCGGAATCCCTGAGAACAAAGACGATTCTTCTCCACGGGGCAAAAGGAAACGCGACAGCGAGGCCCCAATGGATACGGAGGAAAATCCTTATACTCTCCTCAAATCACAAGTTCCAGCTTTATCGAAAGCTTTGTTGAGTCAGCTCAAATCTTCGAAGACCCCTCCAACCGTCCTTCAGGCTGGCTTTGGTCTTTTGCACGCTTTACTGACTGTGCTTCCGGGTTCTTTGGCAACCCAAGTTTCATTAATTACTTCTACCTCTAAATCTATCTTGCTGGCAGCTCCATCGACCTCGACATCCACTTTGCATCTCACTTGCCTTTCCTTCCTTGCCCTTTTCTTTGCCACTCATGCACCATCGACCTTTTCGAGCTCCCTTCCCATTCTGACGCCTGTTCTACTCAAATCTCTTGCAGAAAGGCATCCAAAGATAGCATCTGAATCCTTCCGCGTATTCTCAGCCCTGTTGAATTCTTTGAAGCCAGTCAAAGCTGACGACTGGACAGTTGCTCTTTATAATCAAGCCATCAACAGGTTGAGCAGCCATGATACTGATGCTGAAGTTCGAGCATGCGCAGAAGATTGTGTTGCCGACCTGTGGATCTGTGCGGGAGACGTTGTCAGGGCCCTGGATAAAAAGGAATGGGAGTACATCTGCAGGACTTCGGGAAAGACAGAAAACGCGGTGAGGACCATTACAAAGGTTGCTCGCGAAGTCGTTGTCGGGGATGACTGGGTTAATGGATGTATTGCGTGGGTTATGGGTTTACTCAAAAAAAGTGGAAGAACCGGGAAGGTTGAAATCTTTGGAGCATTAGATGTTCTCTTAAAGAGGTTTGTTTGTTCACTTACGATTCTATGTAACCTGTGGCTGAATGTTAACTAAAACAGCTACAAATCGACAATTCCTTTGGATTTACCTTCCTCGCTTGTTCCTCAAATCAAAACGTATATATCTGTCTCCGATATATCACTTCTATTTCAAGCTCTGACAACCCTGGCGCTTCTCCTGGAGCTGTCTCCATCAGTCACATTCCCGGAGGTGGAACATGACCTTTTGAACGAGATATATGCTGTCGCCCATTCGCCTCTGGTTTCTGGAGTCGCTTTAGAGTCTCTGTTCCGATTTTTCGCAGCCTTGGTACAGGCCGACAACCAGATAGCGACTCATATTGTACCCAACTTAGTCATCTCTGCCGAGAAAGCCACGAAGGCCGATTCAAGTCCATCAAACGTCGCGAAATGTATTGCTCAAGTTGTCAAAGCTCAGCACAGTGTTGCTGCTGGAACGATTGCTGAATATTCCAAGTATCTCAAGGTTCGTATCGTATATTTGAATTCATTGAAATACTTGGATTAAACCAAAGCCTTATATCTTTCCTGTAGCCAAGCACCAAAGCCAAACCATCTCTTGTTATTCTCAGTCTTTTGATTGTGGGCGAACTGGGTCGCTTCATGTTTGTCCCTTCCTCCACATTTGACCAAACCATTTCATTTACATTGGAACATTCTAGCGATATGGAGCCACAAACGGACATCTTCGCCTTCGTCATTGATCATTTTGCATCTGAACAAGAAGACACGCGCGCCGCTGCTGCGTTTGCGGCAGGTAAATCATTTTGGACAATCTCTTCCATTTATTTTCTCACTGCTTCATAGGTAACATTGCCATCGGCAACTTGCAACAATTTTTACCTGCAATTGTTAAAATGGTGGAGAGTGATCCCAAGAGGCGTCTATTGGCGTTGCACGCTGCCAAAGAAGTACGCGGAGCAAAAAGAAAAAAAAATATTCTTACACTAATATTCATGGATCACTAGGCAGTCACACATTGTTCGCAAGGTCAACTGGAAGGTGTTGCAGATTTGCTATGGGGCCCTCTATTCGAAAACTCGCAGAACGCCGAAGAGACAACAAGAAATGTTGCTGCTGCCTGCCTAGGAAAGCTAGCAACCATCGCTCCATCGAGATACTTGCCACAACTTCATGTAAAGGCCCCTCACGTTACTTCAGATGTACATAAACTGATATTCTATCGTTAGGCTCGCATCCGCGACCCAAATGCAGACACTCGGGCCACTGTTGTCTCTGCTATCCGGTATACATTCGCCGACGTTTCGCAATCATACGACGAACTTCTCTCTCCTCTCCTTGTCGACTTCTTGTCGCTCATGGTCGATGAGAATCTTGTAGGTTCTTGTCGTCTAAACAATGAACATTGCTGACCTTCTCTTGCCAGACCGTTCGGAGACTTGCCCTTTTCTCCCTCAACTCCGCTGCACGTACCAAGCCTCATCTTGTCCGAGATCATCTCGTTGCTCTACTGCCTAACTTGTACAAGGAGACATTCATCAACCCCTCGTTGATCAGAACCGTCCAGATGGGTCCCTGGACCTATAAATTCGATGATGGTTTGGAAACCAGGAAGATTGCATATGAGACCATGTACACCTTAGTAAGTTTCCCTTGTATATCAACCCCCTCATGACACTATTCCATTCTTAAATTTCTAGCTTGATACGTGTTTGGCAAAGCTCAACTTGCACGAGTTCCTCGAGCGTCTCGTCCCAGGACTTTCAGATGACTCGGACGAAATCAAAGTCATTTCTCACATGATGCTCTTCCGTCTCTCTCAAATTGCACCCGCTGCCATTGCACAACGCTTGGATGAAGTAACGCCCCTACTAGAAAAGACCATGAAAGGAACAGCCGTCACCAAAGACACCGTCAAGCAAGACCTGGAAAGGTCTTCTGAATTGCAAAGGAGCGCACTACGGGCTGTTGCGGCATTGAGTAAAATCAGTGCAGGGGTCAGCCTCAAGTTTGACATGCTCGTGGATGAAGTGAAAAGGAATGTGACCTGGTATAGTGAGTTCAAAGAACTTGCTGGGCAATAATAGGTGTTCGTTCCAAAGGGCTTAAATAAATGTATTTGATAATCCTCCAGTGTAAAAATAATCATTTGCAGCAGACTATAGCTTCTTTCATATCGCCCTTGTTACTACGGTACTATGGCACCTGAGGCTGCTAAGTTACCTGAGGTGAGGCTCTGAAGCCCGATGGAACTTGGAGTCCTTTTTTTAGAATGAATTTATTCGGGTGCAATGAACCATCCCGTGCTTGGTTCATCGTGAGAGCACCGGCAACGGTTTTTGCCCTAGCCTCAGCTAGCCCTCCCAGCAATGTTATCTCCCCCCCGGTTATATATCCACCCTATCAGCCCTATCCGTCAAGGCAACAGTATGTAGCATCGGTACAATAAAGTGGAATCGGACTTGATATATCAGGTAGATTGTCGAGGGAAAAATGAGGACACGCGCGTCCAATCACCAAAAGCAGTCGATAGATAACCACAGAAGCCCCTTATACGATTTGAAGCCGAGAGTCTTCAAACACACCCTTCGTCAAACTTTCTCTCCATTGGCTACCCATCCCATTTCCCGGCATAACGTCGCTTTCGGTGACTTTCCTTTGAATAACAAGGCTAGGAACAATGGAGAAGCCTTTCAATCGGCCACTCTCAACCAGCCAAGATATTGCCTGGTCAATAGCACGGGAATATGCAAATGGAGGATAGCGCAGATGTAGAAGTAAACGCCGAGCACCCGTCCTTGAGAGGGCATATGCATGCGTGCATTTTGGTTTTCGAGCCATGTACAGACGAGAATGGATTGAAGGTTGATTGACCGTGTGACTTAATGGGATGCCCGTCTCGTCTGACCAACAATGACCTGGATAAGCAAGTGTATTGAATTTGAAATGAGAGGGATGTCCTAATCCCAGTGAGGGGAAAATGTACCTAAAAATACGATATCCCAGTCTGCAGGTAAGGACAGCCATAGATAAGAAAGTTGCTTGCGAATGTCTTTCTCCATGTCCACATCGTCCTCTAGAATGATAGCAACTCCGGAACCATCAGCCGGTGCGTTATTAACAATATTGTGGATGACAGAGAGATGAGAATGCCAGCAGGCAACCCGCGGATACGTTAGAATGAGATGTTCCCTCAGCCCGGTGTTGTATTCCGTAAGGTTATAATTTTCAGTGGCACAGGGGATAGGAAGATAGGGGGCGGGTTTCGAAACGCCGGTCGGAGGTGGCCAGACGCCCGTGCTCCACAAGTCGAGTTTATCTCCAGATCTTGCAAGTGTTTCAATGTCTCTAGGCCACGCAAAATTCATGTTTTCAGGGGTAAATTTCGAGGCGACACGGGTGGTATTGCCGTCATGCAAGATGTGTGGTGGGCCTGTACGAAGAGCCTTGACCCAGTCCATGATCTGGGAAACCAGTCGACTGTCGGCAGCCACAGCATCAACGTAAGTCCAATGCAGTCCGAGACTCAAGCGCAGCTTTTCCATATCCTCACGACGGCGAGAGCGGTTCCGAAGAGATATCACATAGATGTTGTCTGCCACTCCCAGAGATTTTGAAGAAGACCAATTGTAGAAATTGAAAGTTTGGCACAGACATATGAGCAAGACAGTGACAGCTGCTAGACTCGCCAATAGTAACACGCATTTACGAGGCGATGCGTATCTTCTTGCTTGATTTTTAAGGGCTTCTAGAGGCATGGCCACGGTTGGCATGTACCCAGCTGGGTGTGGCAGATACTGAGTTTGAAAACTATATTTGTCCACCAATTTTGCATGAGGTTTGATATTATTATTATTTTCCAAATTACATAATGTTATAAAATTTCTAATTTGGATAATCACATGATATGGATTCCTGAGTTCTTCGAACCTACATAGTGACACTATAGAAAGTATGGCCCTCAGATATGATCAATCTAGAAATAATCCTGGTGTTATATAGGCCACTGGAGCCATTCTTTATTTCTATCTCTACTTATTTATTTCACAAACACGGCCGTATAAGTATAAGTATATCACGTGGGAATTCTTCTTTTTTTTTTTTTTTCACATTGCTATTAACATGTTGCAAAAACTTCGGGATTCCAGGCTAGCTTGAGCAGAGGTTCGGAACCACTGATGACATGTGAATTATTGTTCCCGTTGTAAATTCTCAACTTCTATCTTTTTCGAGGCCTCCGGCTGCTGTACATGTAAGGCCTTTCTCCACAAGATCTGAGTCTCCGAGGGCCGAGAATGGTGGTAAGTTTTTGCTCATGGCTCATGCTATCTCGATGGTGTCCATTCTACTCAGGAATGCTACTCCGTGTCCATATGAATCATGATACGAAAAAGTGTTCTGTAAGTGAACGACAGCATTGGACAGATCACCCTTCGCACACTTTGCAAATACCCGCCCATAATAGGGTGTTCTTTCTCAGGCTCGATGAATCGTACCTGATCATTGCTATTGGTACGCCCCTGGTATCCCGTACTTTTCTATCTGTTCGGGCCAGTCCCCATTTACCACATTTCTCCCTGAGATCCGTATTTGGCCACGCGACGTCAAAGTTAAGTAGTAGTGGTAGTAGGACCCCTGAAAGCACCCTCCGAACCCGTATCCAGATCCAGATAGATTTTCTCAAAATTTCTTTCTTTTGAAAACCCATCTACTGTATGAGCACTGCCCGGATAGACAATTTGAAATTTTGGCTATAACCCAGAGGAGGATCTCCGGATAGGAATTGGGCCGGTTGATCTGACCCGAAGCCGACTCCGGATCTGAACACGAGACCTTGAGGTGAAAGTCCCACTGAACAAAACCCTTGGAAGGATTAACTATATCTCCTATCGTGTTATTGCTCTGGTTCCCTGCTTTGATCATCTTCCACCAACTGATTTTCTCCGGAGGTCACTCCCACCGGCCTCAGGATATCTTCAGACAATATTGGAAAGTGAAAATCAAGGACAACAGTAGGAAGGTTCTTCAAGCTTTGAAAACTCTCACTTTAGAGAAGAAACCTGTGCAGAAGACGAGGAGTAGGCCTCAAAATTATTGAATTTTGATGTATATAATACATTTTTACGTCTCTACTCTTTTCTCACTCGAGGCGTCCATAGCATGTGTATGGGTTCTCCAGAGAGCATTTGAGGGCGAAAGAAGAAAAAAAAGAGAAATAGCAATGTTTATTATGCCAGATCCGGTGTCCGGATGGAGATTGCCCATGTCAGAGACCGGAACCGCCATTCGGGTAGAAATTGAACCAAACCGTCCGGATAAAAATCGTGGCAATTGTCGACTTTTTGGATACGGGTTCTGGGGGTACTTTCAGGGGGTCCTGTAGTAGTACATAGGATCGAATTTTCTAAATTTAGGAGTTCAGCATATCCACATGGCCCCGGTTCTTATGGTCTACTGCGCAGCGTGTTGCACTGAATTCTTCGGTTCTAGGGTAGATTTGTCTCGTGGTGGGTATCGAGAGTTACAACGATTTATTCCTCTGTAGTGATGGAGGAAGCAGGTACGTTTCAGATGTTGAGAAAAGTCGGTGCATGTTTAATCACACGATTAATGGCGTAGTCACTTTGACTGTTATCTTGTCGGACGTATGACTTATTCCCGTCCGCCGGCGCCCCCGTAACTCATGACCCCCTGGCGGCGACTCTTGGCAACTGTTTCCTTCATTGATATTTATTTTTGGATACGACTAATATTTACTTTCAAGTTCTTGGATCAGGAAGAATTTGCGAAAGAAATTTGTAGTAGCAATTGTCCATCGGGCTTTGACAGTGAGTTCTTTTTTTTTTGGGCCAAAGAGTGAGGCTAAAAGCCAAAAAAGAAGCCGGCCCCCCCGCTTGACCCATTTAGTGGCTATCATTGCCTAAAGGAGACGCTTCCGAATTGGTCAGCAGCTATTTTTTTTTATAACTTTTTCAAGTTGTGTAGAGCACATGTGCATCTCGACTTATCGTGGAATGCCCCATACAGTGCTTTTCCAGATGCTGATTATAAGGTCGGCAATTTCACTGGGAGTCCATTTCCCAGGTCTTCCCAATGGCTGAAGAGGTCCCTCAGTACACGCTTAAAGAGGCATCCCAGGATGCGGATCCTGAAAAGTCTTCCACTGAGGTGAAGCTGTACGACAGTGAGTGATGAACAATAGTTTTTATTTTTTAAAACTATTAATCTATTCCCGCTGCCTTCAAGAGTCGTATATTGCGGTGCGCATTTGCTATCATGATCAGGAAAAAAATAAAATCATCAGCTAAATTGTGACGTAGGACATCACTGGCGCTCAATTCGATGATCCAAACCTCGACAGGGACCACTTGGCCGGCTTTGACGACGAGAGTCCTTACCCAGAAGTGCGGTCAGCCGTCGCCAACACCGACGATTTCGACATGCCGGTATCGACTTTCCGAACTTGGGTCATCGGAATAGCCTTTGCCATCCTTCTCCCAGGCCTTAACCAATTCTTCTTCTTCAGATTTCCTTCCGTACAGATTACTGGTATCGTCGGTCAGCTCTTGTCCTTCCCAGTTGGCCGTGCTGCCGCTGCAGTTATACCAAATTGGACCATCTTCGGTATTCGGCTTAATCCCGGACCTTTCACTGTCAAAGAACATGTTCTCATTACCGTAAGTTTCTCAGCAGGTATTGACAATCTATTCACATCCTCACCATCATTTCTTTTTCTTCTAGATTATGGTATGCCTTGCGTAATCTATTTCCCATTTCCTCATACTAATCTGCTCAGGCTACCGTCGGTATCGGATCTGCATACGCAACAGATATCGTCGCGGTCCAAAAAGTGTACTACAACCAAACCTACAACTTTAGCTGTCAGTACTTTCTATCTTTCCACACATCAACATCCTCAAATAATTGTCATCTAGACCAATGGTTTGTTGTTATGTCGACGCAGCTCATTGGGTTTTCAATCGGTGGGGTCGCACGACGCTTCTTGGTCTCACCTCCGTCTATGATTTGGCCTTACAACCTTGTCAACTGCGCTCTGTTCAACACTTTGCATTCCCAGGAATATGCAGGTATCGGAACCCGCGGAGGTCTCAGCCGCGAGAGGTTCTTCGTTTACGCCTTCCTCGGGGGCTTTTTTTGGTGTGAGTTCCAAGCGTCTGTTTCCTGCCTCATATCCTAACCCAATCTATCTATCGGATATTTCAGACTTCTTCCCAGGATACATTTGTGAGAGTCTAATTCTCAGCCTAATCCCCCTCGTCCTCACGTCGCTATAGTCGTGGGCCTATCTTATTTCTCCTGGGTTACCTGGATTCGTCCTGAAAATGCTAGTAAGTTTTTTGTAGTCTTAGCGGTACATTCGTGTGCTAAAGGCGTTTCGCAGCAATCGCCCAACTATTTGGGTGCGTATTTTTTTTCTGTGCAGATGCTATGACTTAAAATCCACTGCCCTTAACTCAGTTATGTTCATGGAATGGTGAGCCTATTTGAAAATTTCTAAGCATCATAAGTCTCATCATGGTCAATTGTGTAGGGAATGTCTGTTTTCACATTTGACTGGAGTCAAATTGCGTGAGTGTTGATCAATGAAAACAACTGATTTCCTTATCGGTAAACATTATAGCTATATTGGATCTCCTCTCGCTACGCCATGTACGGTGTTTCTATGAACCAGCCTGTCTCTTTTACTGATATTAGTTTGACATTAGGGTGGGCCGAAGCAAACATCTTTGCAGGATTTATTTTCTTCTACTGTTAGTAGTTTAATCTTCCATCTATTGGCACAATCTCACTATTACTACGCTAGGGTTCTTGGCGCCTGTACTCTATGTGCGTTGTCTTTCGATTAGCCGTGACTAAATATTAACCAATAGCTAGTTCACCAACACGTGGTATGCGGAATACATGCCGTCAGTCGTTCAAATCCCCTCTATATTGATGGTCCTAACCATGTAATGTAGGATATCATCTCGAACATCTTTCGATAATCAGAAGAAAACCTACAATGTGACCCGAATCTTGACGCCTCAGTCGACTTTCGATGTCGATGCATATCGTAATTACAGCCCACTCTTCCTCTCGTGAGATTTCAGTTTTTCTAATTCATCGCCGAGTCTCATTATTCACCGCATCAGGACCACTTTCGCTATATCATATGGGTAGGTTGTCTATTCTAACAGGTAGGCTAATACACGTTAATGGTTTACCTCCCTAGGTTATCGTTCGCCTCCATCACCGGTTCGTGTCATCCAATATCTAACATTGATCCACCAAGTTTTAATGACGACTTGAATAGCAACTCTAATGCACGCTTTCCTCTATTTCCGCAAACAAATCTGGGTCCAGGCTCGTCGCTCAATGCACGAACAACCTGATATCCATGCAAGGTTGATGGCGAGATATCCCCAAGGTATGTAACTCTCAATGGCATGATCCCTTTCTCTTTGATGGAATCCCGGTGATGCAGTCCCTGAATGGTGGTACCTCATTATTTTCCTAAGTATGTTCACGATTGGAGTTATTAGTATTGAAGTTTGGCCAACGTGAGTTTCCCAAATCGTTGAAATCAATTCTGTTTTTTTACAGCTGACCTTCACCCAGTGAGATGCCTGTTTGGGCCTTTGTCCTGGCTCTCCTCATCTGTATGCAGCCATGATCCATGTCAGATCGTTGCTAAATTAATCTCTTCAATTCAGCATTTACCTATGTCATCCCTATCGGAATGATTCAGGCAATCACCAACCAGCAAGTCGGCCTAAAGTAAATTTCCAGCCCTCCATGTCTATTTCTAAAATCTCATTTCTCAATTACCTTTAGCGTTATCACCGAACTGATCATTGGGTAAACTGGATGACAATGTTCGTGACAATTTACTGATAATTGGTTAAAAGTTTTGCTCTTCCCGGACGCCCCATTGCTATGATGATGTTTAAGACCTGGGGCTACATCGTAAGAAAGATGCTGTCCTTACATTCGTGCCCTCAGCCAACCTTTCCTAGACTATGGCCCAAGCACTGACATTTACGTCTGACTTCAAACTCGGTCATTATATGAAAGGTATGCAGATTGGCGGCTTCAAGCTTATTCCCATTTCTTGACTTCTTTATAAGTTGCTCCCAGAGCCATGTTTTGGAGTCAGGTACGTCTTCAAACCTATGATTTATATCGTTAATTGATGTGGAAGAGAAATTAGATTCTAGCCACTATTGTCGCTGGAACAGTGCAACTCGGCGTTCAAGCATGGATGTTCACCAATATTGAGTAAAGCATTCGCCTATTTCTTGTTACAACACTTCTGACGTGTACAATAGTGCGATGTGTACGCCTACACAGAAGGACGGGTGAGTTCAGGTTATCAATGTTATCATTTATCTGTTATTCATATACATCTATAGATTCATCTGCCCTAGTACAGAAGTATTCGGCACTGCAAGTATCATCGTAAGTCACTGTATAGTATTCGCCCCGAGTTACTCCAAGGCAAACGAATTTATAGTGGGGTGTCATCGGTCCCGGTCTCATGTTCTCAAAGGGCCAGACATTCTAGTGCGTACTCTAAATTTCTTTTGCATTGCCCATGGTCCTCAATTGGCGACGTATAAGTCCTCTTGTCTTCTTTTTCCTCATCGGCGCCATCACTCCTGTTATTACTTGGTCATTGAGCAAACGATTCCCCAATAGCTTCATCAAATATGTCAAGTGAGATTCTTTCAAATATTCTGAGTTCTCAACTTGACGATGTGTTCATTTCTAGCATGTAAAGTCTTTTCCTCCAACAAGTTGGACTGCTCATCTTCGGGTTGTTATACTGATAGATGATTCCAGGCCCGTCATCTTCAATGGAACCGGTCTCATTCCTCCCGCTACCGCCATCAACTATGTTCCTTGGGCGTAAGTTCACTCACTCCGCTCCTGTGACACGTTCAAATCTAACGTGGTCCCGTTCAAAGTCTTGTTGGCTTCCTTTTCCAATATTTGATTCGAAGGTCTGTCTAACGTCATTCCAGAATTTGGTGAGATTTCGCTGATATCAAAGTTTTATAGGCGTCATTTCTCCTGGTGGACCAAGTACAACTGTGAGTTGGTCACGAGCAATGTTACTAAAAACTATCAATGGCTCACGATTGAATTTAGATGTCTTGTCAGCTGCGCTCGATTCTGGAGTGGCCATTTCGATTTTAATAATCTTCTTCTGCCTTCAATTCCCCAAGAATGGACTTGTAAGTGTTTCTTCTCAAATCATCGCACTTCCCTTCTCTAGTTCGGAGATGAACTTATCTTGACTCCTTTTCTTTAGATCGGAGTAAATAGCATCGTCAACTGGTGGGGGTAAGCATTTTCAAGTTCGAATTAGTCTATAAAGACACAGCTGTTGACAATGTTGGTAATCCAGGAATACTGTCCCTTTCACGGGAGCTGATGGCATTGGAACGCCTGTGCGCGTGCTTGCTCCTGGAGCTACTTTTGGGTGAGTAGCCAAAAATAAAATAAAAATAAAAATCAATGTGCTCCTTTGCTAACTCGAGAATTTAACAGCCCCAGTCATTGGTGATTTATTATTTTCATCGCTGCTGCGATTTGGTTGGGGAGTGTCTTTTTTCTTCTTTTATTTTTTTAAACCCTGTATATGTATATATTTGTTGTACGACGGATGCATCTTTAATGATGACAAGAAGAACATGAAGATGATGAATGAACACTTTTCTTTGGAATGACATGCCTCAGTGAATTTTCGAGTTCCGGGCCTCGGGTTGATCAGAACGTCTACGAATTATTTAGCTGGAACGAATTTGCCTAATAATTCGGCAGTCTATCTATATATAGACCAAGGTCAGACTGTAACGGTGATGGATTTTATTTACGTAAGGTTCCAAGTCCCAACGCAGATTTAGATTGGGAAAATAATTATCGCATTCCAAATGATTTTTTTTCACCTGGCTTTCTCTTCCGAGTACGAGTGAGCACTGTTGGCATGTGTCAACAGGTGAAGAAGGTTGACGTTTGATGATGATGAAGAGCAAGGCCATATGTTTAATGGGGGACGGGGGAGGAAGAGGAGGATTTGAATCTCATGATCCGAACGCGTTCGAATAGGAGTTCAATGAATGAAACATATGGAAGGTGGTGGAGACAGGAGGATGATTCGGATGAAAGATCATAGTTTTCGGCGGGTTTGCCTGAACCAGATTTGCAGGGTGGAACGAGTTGTTGATATAAGCTTATTGGGTGGTGGAGATGAGCGAAGAGGACCGACCCCGAGTGTATTCCAGGGCTGAACATGGGAGGTGGGGTAGAGCTGAGTGGTCGCGCGTACGGTTTGACGTTTGTTCAGGTCTCTTTTTTTTTATACAAGATCCCTGATTTCATGGATACCCTTCTGGTCTGCAAGTTTATCGGCGGTTACTGCAGAGCATATCATATCCAAGACTTGCTGAGCAGTCTCAGATTGTCTTGCGGCACATCAAGAGCATTATAAAATCGTCTACGGATGAATATAAAAGTATTCCAAGAAATTGAAGTCAGCAGTGATCATTTATGTACTAGTACTATATCAATAATTGGGTATTTATTTCTACCATGTAAGAAGTAGATCTGGATACTACCATTGTATTAGGAACAGAGTAAGTTCTTGTTGCCGACGTTAGGAGAGTCTGCACTCAGCCTGATGGGATTTGTTCATGTGAGCTTCTCTCTAGGTTTGTTGAAACGTAGATTGCATTGATAAACCTGGGTAGGCCATGGGTAAGGTTTCCACGACTCACTGATGGCGTTATTATTGATGGCGCTTGGGTCATTAGATGAGCAAAATCGCCATTAGTATGAATAATTGTTCTCTCACCGGACTTATCACAGGACTTTCGGATCCACACTCCAGGCCAGTAATAAGGATTTATCCCTGGATTTCCTCAAGCTGAAAAAAGGTCGGAAAACGTCAAATCAGAAAGGGAGCTCTTATGAGACATGTACCTTCTGGCCATGGCCCATATAGCCGTATATAGCTGGTAGGTCGATGGCACGGCGGCGATATTTGAAACTATAGAGAGATGTCTGATTTTATTCTGGTTTACGTATGCATTTTTTTTCCACCCGGAATTTGAGATATCGGCTCACAATCAGACTGGTTTGGAAAAGTGAAAATCTCAAAAAATGCGGTGAAAGTTACATACACTGTAAAGGCTAGTTACTTCATGATAAAAGTTCGTTTATGCGTCGTGAGTTTGGCCGCAACTCGTAAGAGCCTTGTGATTTGTTGCATGATCTGGACATTTGCCATCGGGAAGGGGGGCTAGGTGATTGGATGTCTTTGGATTGAGTGGTAAAGCCCTTCTCATTCGTCTTCTCTATCGGGCTCTGGTTCGTGTTGATCCCAGAGTTTGGAAGGTAGGCGAGTTGCGAGGTACACTGCGAAAATCGAGAATGTAGCAAAGGCGACGTAAACGCCACAGCCACCGAGAATATTGTTCTCCACGGAGAATGAAAAAAGTGACGTTGACAACGCAGGACCTATGGCCCGAGCAATAGACACGGTTGTTTGAGCAAGTCCATTTGTCGCTCCAAGGGAACGCGGATTAGGAGTGGACGCGGTAACGAAGATAAAAATGGCTCCTGGCGGTACGGTGTTTTAATAACCGTTGAGTAAAGATCAAAGTCAGGCACATGACCATACCGTAAGCCATATCCATGAGGGTTAACAGCACCAGTAAGCAGCCTAACAAAAGCCAGACGCCTGATGACAACTGACCCCATCCCCGCGCAACGAAATTGATCACCGGAAATATCAAAAATATTGGAATAGAGGTGGACATAGCGGCAACGAAAACATTTCGCTCTCCCCATCGACGTACAATGGGGCCAAAGCAAAATGCTTGGAATATAGAATCGACCATGCCCAACGATCCAATGATGTAGCCAATGACAGGGGGGGTGATATTTAGACCCCCTATATCGAGTGGCATAGCGAGAAACAACGGTAGCAGAGCGCCGGCGGAGATGTTCAAGAAGGCGAGTGCGACGTAATTAGAAATTGAAAGGATAACCGGATATACAAGGAGCTTGTGAAGAGGAAGAGGTTTATCATGCGAATGGGCGTTTGAATCATCGCAACATTCCGGCGAGGATTGTCGCGATTTGTTTGCAGGAAGCGTCTGGGACAATTCTGCCGTCAAATGGAAAATTGAAGGAGGGCAGAAAGGAACACCCACTTCTTTGAGCATGACAAACGCGATGAGGAAGGCGAATAGGACGTACGTCGAGGTGACGAGACAGGGGAGAAAGTATGGATAATCTTTCCAAAAAGATCCTGAGAAGGCTTTCGGGAAGCGTTCATGTGGGTGGGATAAAGATCCTCCAATCAATGGCCTATTCTTTCGTCAGTCAAAAAAATCTTGTTAGTCTGGCAACGAACCCGATGGTGGCTCCAAAACCCCATACTGCTGGCATCAAAGCATAGCCTTGAGCGCGATTCGTAGAGTCAGTAAGTTCCCCCATGACGCTTTTCATCACTCCTAAACAATCATTGAGGTCGACTGTGCAAAGGGAGAGGTTGCGCAGTGCGCACCTATATTTCCATTGAGCAACCCTGTTAGACATCGGCTGAAAATTGTAAGAAATCTTCGAACTTTTAAAACTGGCAAAAGTCACCTTAGAACAAGTGCCCATAAGGTGCGAGAGAGGCCGAAAGCGAGCATGGATAGTGTTGTGCCTAGTAGACCGATGAGCAGCACTGGTTTACGACCAATATAATCAGAAAGTCGGCCCCATTGAAGCACAGTGATAGCCTCGGTTAGGAAAAAGAGAGATTCCTGATATGCCAAAAGATAATTAGTCCTCACAGAACTGAGCTAAGACGAACTTGCACTCAACGATCAGTCCAGCATAATACCCAACCTTACGGTTGTCCCCTCCAGTGATATCAAGTTCAGTAATAAGCTGTCGAGAATTGGATAAGAAGAAGCCCTCTCGATCTGCGAACAAGGCTTACCTGATTGATATAGGGATAGATTGATTGACTTGTGATGGGCTCGCAGACTTGTAAGAGTAGAATTATCCCGAGCTGTAGTTTTGGAAGTGGATTTGGCAAGCGCCTTTTTTGACTGTCAACACCTAGCAAAGGTCGCGTTTCGTCATCAATGATGTGTGAGGGACCGTCAACCATGATTGTAGAGTAGAAAGGATGACAAGAGTCGTCGCTTAAATGGATAAGTTCCGTAAATCTGCCCGTCTAAATTCTTCGCACCTTTATGTTATCGATCAGCAAAAATTTTAAAGCCTTCCACACACTAGGCTCGTTACCAGCCGTTATTGGAGGTAGGAAAAATGTGTCTGGAATTACCTCCAAATTATTTCCACATTTTCATTTTCTCCCTTTTTCCCTCTTTAGCACCCTCAGGAGACTGGTTTCGAGTCTATCCACACACCCGAAGCTTCGCTATAACACATCGCAGCTAGCCATGGACCCTGCCCGTAGCCTAACCAAAGGCAAACCAGGCGCTCAAAAATCTAAATACATCTGTCATTATGTAAGTGGAAGAAATATATTTTGTGACTTATTGTGACCCCACTACAATACGTGACAAATTAGATACCGATTAAAAATGCACCGCTAGATGTAGAAATGTGCAACCAAGGTGCAAGCACAATTCCCAGAATTTTCGGAGAGAGTTTGTTCCTAGTTATGCGAAGTTGAATGAACATCGAACACACCCCGCTTGCAGAAATGCCTGTAGAGGCGAAATAAACAAGCAAAATAAAATAGAGTCTCAGGCTCACCTTGAAATACGGAGATTCAGAGACCTCCCTTCGGATTAACCAAGCAACTCCGTCAATTCCGTATCTTCTTATGTACGTCGCGAAGGACTTCGAGAATCGACCCAAACTACTCTCGATAGCTTTATTGTTCTGGAGAGCGATGATTGATATTGGACCAGGTGCTACAGTTGATATAACGTCATAATGCATGGAGTTTCAACGAAACCGACTGGGTTTGATGATAATGTATAGGCCAAAATGGTTTTGATCTTGATGCCGAACCATTTATTCCATCAAGGGTCGATATTGGATGCTATCCGACATGAACGCCTGTAGCTGATGTGTTCCGGCAGACAGGCGCAGATAATCCAATATCGGCTTCACTGCTACTAGTACGACACACGCTCCTAGTAAAAAGGCTTCCAAGGATCTGAAGGGATACATAATTATGAAAGGACCTCCATCATGATTTCCTCACTCAAAACCATGCCCGCAACCTCAGGGTGGCTCCAGCTATTACTTCTCCTCTTCTCCGGCCTGAGCCAGTGTGCTACGATACCCCGAGGCATCAATACACCTTCTGTATCTGGATCAAAACATCACAAGGTGCTCATTCTAGGTGGGGGTGTCGCAGGGGTCATCGCGGCGCGTACGCTTCACCAGAACGGCATTGACAACTTCCTTGTTGTCGAAGCACGAGATGAGCTTGGGGGTCGAATGATGAGTTATACGTTCGCGAATAAAACAATCGAACAGGGCGCGAATTGGATACAGGGCACACAAACTGGGAATGGACCTGCAAATCCGATTTTCGAGTTAGCAAAGAAGCACAATGTCGCGACCCAGTTCAACAATTTGTATGGCAGTGTCAGTACGTGATATTCTCAAGTCCATCGAGGTCTAATCAAAATTTTCTAAATATATTCATCCGTCCTGTATCGCAGCTACCTATGATAGTTCAGGCCAAGTGGACTATTTGGATGTTTTAAACCAATCTGGGGATGACTTCCAAAATCTCACTGTATTGGCCGGTATGTTGGAATACGCTACTACTATATTATTACAACGAGCCGTATCAATTAGGTCGCCGTGTCGATTCGCGTCTTGTCGATATTTCTGCAAGGAAGGGATATGCTCTCATAGGGGCGAACCGAACAAATCCCCATGCTCAAGCTTCGGAATATTATAAGGTTTTTGTCTCTATGTTGGCATACCTTGAAATATCTATTATTCACATCCCGAGCAGTTTGATTGGGAATTTGCTCAAACGCCAGCGGAAAGCTCCCTGATTGGAGGAACACCATGGGTCCTGTCCCATTTTGTCTTCAGAACCTTTCGATGAACTCATGCTATCGATACAGTCTGATGATGACATGTTTTCAAACGATAATCTATTGTCTATCGATCAAAGGGGATTCAAGACTTTGATACAGCAGGAAGCCGACGAATTTCTAACAGTGCAACAACGAGTGCTGAACGCTACCGTACACACGGTGGCTCATTCGCGTGATGGCGTTACCATCACATTGGGAAATGGTACCAAATTATCCGCAGAATACGCACTGTGTACATTCAGCCTTGGGGTGCTTCAGAATGATGATGTCCATTTTCAACCACCTTTGCCTCGTAAGTATCGTCTTCTCTCTCCTTGTTCCTTACATCACTCGGACTATCACCAGAATTCAAGCAAGAAGCTATCCAGGGGATGGCAATGGCCACATACACCAAAATATTTCTCAGATTCCCCCACAAATTTTGGTTTTCAACGGAGGTATGCCAATATTCTCTACTATTTGTCTCGAAATGTTGATATTTCTCCCTTGAGATGGCAATTTATGCTGACTCTGAACGTGGTCGGTATCCTATCTGGCAAAGCTTGGACCATCCAAATTTCTTTCCGGGATCAGGAATAGTGTTTGTAACTGTAACTGTGGGTGATCATTTGTCACACCCGACACGTCTGGGACTCTCAAAAATTGACCTCGAAATTGCAAATTTGATTTTCCTGAAATAGGGCGATTTTTCGGTAAGGATCGAGGCTCTTCCAGATAGCCAAGTGAAGAACGAGGTGATGGATATTGTTCGCTCGATGTTTCCGGATGTAACGGTTCCGGAACCTACGGATTTCTTCTTTCCACGATGGCATAGTAATCCTCTCTTCCGTGGTTCATACTCAAATTGGCCACTATCATTTTCCCTCCAACATCAAAATAATTTGAGGGCAAATGTTGGTCGACTTTACTTTGCAGGAGAAGCCACAAGCAGAGAATATTTCGGTGCGTTTCGTTGATCTGCTGGAGAAAATGGCTGATTTGATTGGATGAGACAGGTTTCTTGCATGGTGCCTACTTTGAAGGATTGAATATGGGTCAAGTAGTAGCTGATTGTGTCAAGTCAGGCTCCTGTGCCAACCTCAAACATTTTCTTCAAGTTACAAATGCTAATCCTTACTAGAGGTGAACAGTTTCAGAATTTAATTTGAGCAATTATTTATTTTTGTGCATTTTGCTAAGTTGTAGTGGGAGTACAGGAGTCTTTGCATGTACACACCCTTGTTTAAGTTGCAACAAAGGTACAGGATGTCCTTGTGTGTGTGCATATGTTGTCTAAGTTGTAGCAGAGCTGTGGGTTCATGTTTTACCATACAAAATCAATTTAGAAGATCTTAGAAATTTCTTGCTAAGTTCCAAGCCATTAATTGTATTTAAACTGTTAGGTTTACTTGAGGCCTGGATAGCCAATGGTTGTGCAGGTGGCTTGCTCCTTTGGTATGGTCCAATTGTGTTATGACTTGCCCAGCAGCACACTTAGTAATTCACAAGCTGTGAGCTGAGATGGGGGAGTGGTTAGACTGTTCAGGGGCTGGGGTATTTTTGCTGGCCCTGGCCCTGACCCTAGACGGCTGGGCCAGCATCAATAGCGTCGGGCCAGGGTGTTAAGCTTGGAGTTTGGATGGAGATGTCAGGTCTGAAGTCGTGTGAGGTGTTGGCTTCAACTTATAGGTTGCACCGCTCTCTTGATGGTTGCCTCGAATTTTGGAGGTCCGGACAGAATAGGTGTTAGGGGACGCTCCGCTTCGTCCGACGTTTCCTCCAATATTTCTCCGTCACCTCTGTATATTCCTCCTCATCGTCGCTAGCCCAAGACGGAGTGCACTCGCGGCTCCGATATCGGAGTCTGATGGTCATGTGATGTAGCATTCCTATCACCTTTTCACCATTCTCCATCTTTTTCATCATTTTATTATTTCAACTCCAATTTTTGGTATATAGACATGCATCCCACCTTAGCAGGGCTTTATCCTTTTATTTTAGGATCCCCTGCTAGCTGCGCTTTCCTGTTGTATTTTATGTTTATATATGTTTAGGATCCCCTGCTAAATCTTGACTAAGTTGCAGCTGCAGTTGCCCTAACAGCTATCTTTGCTTCATCTGTTGTGTATATGGCCCTGTTGACCAAAAGGTAGACTTTGCACTCTTGTATAAAGGTGCTAATCTGTTTCCTATCTCTGTGGAACAGAGTTGGTTTGCACAGTCTGAGGTCTTTAGGTGCTGAGGACATGGTGTTGATGGGTTCATTCGTGGGTGAGGTGTTGGTGAGAAAAGGGTTTGGTCCTGGAATGAAGCTTGTTCCTTCATTGAGAGGGTTGCTTGAAGGGGTAGGATCTGTGATGAAACCTGTTCCTTTGTATGCGTCAAAGAAAGATCTGTGTAAAGCCAGTGTTGGACTTGGCTTCATTTCTTCTGTAAAGAAGCTTGATATGGCTCCTGAGAAGGTGTGTACAAGACTCAGTCTTCGTTCAATAAATTGAGTGCTTCTAGAAAGCTCTTCTGTTGCAATATCAGTGGACTCTGAGGAAGAGTATAGCCTCCTAAAACAGCTGCAACCCTTATAGGCATACTCTCTATCAAATTCCGACACACATAAGATGGGATATTATTCCACTCCTTCTCCACCCTCTCCCAAAGTTCTGTTATTCTCACTGGTGGATTTTCATATTCTCCAAGCTTCTTTTTGAGGTGACTCCAAAGGTGCTCAATAGGGTTGAGGTCCAGAGATTGTGCTGGCCATTCCATAACCTCTAAATCACTATCTTCAAACCAGGTT
>Ga0193743_1000668_pt1 | contig 26923 bp, 29 predicted proteins | sample L2c2metaG_FD_143038 | JGI IMG/M metagenome (GOLD analysis project Ga0193743, IMG submission 143038) | Soil microbial communities from a riparian zone of the East river system, Colorado, United States - L2c2 | ecosystem: Environmental > Terrestrial > Soil > Riparian zone | place: USA: East River...
GACCCGCACGAAGGCGTTTTCGCCTGGGCGGGTCGAATAGACCTGCCACGAGACGCCGGCGATCTCGGTGTTGCCCTGTGTCCGCGCGTCGCGGGTCAACTCGGCCGGGATGATGTCGGTGGGCGGCGCGTCGGTCTGCACCACCTGCGCACCTGAGCCATCCGGGCTGACCATCCCGAAGCGCAGCACCTTCCCGCCGTCGATCGTCTGGAACGTGGCGCTGACAGTGGTCCAGTCCTGGTCGAGGCCGGTCGGCACGAGCACCGGGAACGCGCCGGAGTGCCGGGCGTCGTCGATCGCCGCCGCCGGGTCGACCCGGATCGGGTCGTGGCCGTCGAAGAACACCCGGTAGATGCCGAACGCCAGCAGGATCGGGACGAGCAGCACGAGCAGCGAGATCACCATGTCGCGCGGCCGGCGCTCGGCGCGCCGCGCCGACTCGACGATCTCCTTGGTGCTCGCTTCCTGCTCCACGGCCTGCTCACCCGTCCTCACCCGTCTTGCCGCTTCGCGACAACGCGGCTTGCGGTCATGGCGATTGTCCCAGCCCGCGCCAGCGGCGCCACAGCGGCCCGACTTCGCGCCCCGAACGGACGTTCAGCGGCCGGTCATGCCAGGATCAAACGTACCGACCGACCGACTCCCACTGCACCGCCGCGACGCGAGGAGGCCGCCCGATGAGCGCCAAGATCCCCCAAGACCTGGACCGCAACCTGGCCCTTGACCTGGTCCGGGTGACCGAGGCCGCGGCGATGGCCGCCGGCCGCTGGGTCGGCCTGGGCGACAAGGAGGGCGGCGACGGCGCCGCCGTCGACGCGATGCGCAAGCTGATCAACTCGATCCAGATGCGCGGCGTCGTGGTGATCGGCGAGGGCGAGAAGGACAACGCCCCGATGCTGTTCAACGGCGAGCACGTCGGCGACGGCAGCGGCCCGGAGGTCGACGTGGCGGTCGACCCGATCGACGGCACCACGCTGATGAGCAAGGGCATGCCCAACGCGCTCGCCGTGCTGGCGGTGGCCGAGCGGGGTGCCATGTTCGACCCGAGCGCGGTCTTCTACATGGAGAAGATCGCCGTCGGGCCAGACTGCGCCGACGTGATCGACATCGACGCCGGGGCGACGGAGAACCTGCGCCGGATCGCCAAAGCGAAGAAGTCGAGCGTCTCCGACGTCACGGTCTGCATCCTCGACCGGCCGCGCCACGAGCGACTGATCGACGAGGTGCGCCGCGCCGGCGCCCGGATCCGGTTCATCTCCGACGGCGACATCGCGGGCGCGATCTACGCCGCCCGGGAGACCTCCGAGGTCGACGTGCTGATGGGCATCGGGGGTACGCCCGAGGGCATCACCGCGGCCTGCGCGCTCAAGTGCATGGGCGGCGAGATGCAGGCCAAGCTCTGGCCACGCGACGACGCCGAGCGGGAGAAGGCGCTGGCCGGCGGCCACGACCTCGACCGGGTCCTGCACACCGACGACCTGGTCTCCGGCGACAACGCCTTCTTCGTCGCCACCGGCGTGACCAGCGGCGACCTGCTCCGCGGCGTGCACTACCGGGCCGGCGGCGCCTACACCCAGTCGATCGTGATGCGGTCCAAGAGCGGCACGATCAGGATCATCGACTCCTACCACCGCCTGGAGAAGCTGGCCCTCTACTCCTCGGTCGACTTCGACGGCCGCCCGCTCGCCGAGCAGGAGCTGAGCTAAGAGCTAGCCGTTGTCGGACGAGTGACCCGGGAACAGGTGCGCGTCCGGGTCGATGGCGACCGCCGCGTTGTTGACCGCCGTGGCCGCCTCGCCGAAGCCGGTCGCGATCAGGCGGACCTTGCCGGGGTATTCGGTGATGTCGCCGGCCGCGTACACCCGGGGCAGGTTGGTCGCCATGGTGCTGTCGACCTTGATGTGCCGCTTGTCGAGGTCGAGGCCCCACGCCGCGAGCGGTCCGAGGTCGGCGGTGAAGCCGAGCGCGGCCACCACCGTGTCGACCGGGACGGTCTCGGTCTCGCCGCCCTTGACCGCGATGTCGGCGTGGGTGATCGCCTCTTCGCCATGGATCTTGGCGACCTCGGCGTTGACCACGATCTTCACGCTCAGGTCCTGGACCCGGGCGACGGTGGCGGCGTGTGCCCGGAACCGGTCGCGGCGGTGCACCAGCGTCACCGACTTGGCCAGCGGCTCCAAGGCCAGCGCCCAGTCGAAGGCCGAGTCGCCGCCGCCCACGATCAGCACGTCGTGGCCGGTCAGGCCGGCGAGGTGGGGCACGAAGAAAACGATGCCGGTGCCGACGAACGCCTCGGCGGCCGGCAGCGGGCGGGGCGTGAAACTGCCCATGCCACCGGTGATGAGCACGGCGCCGCAGCGGAGCTCTTCACCGCCGGCCAGCCGGAGCACCGGATGCCCGTCGGCGTAGGACAGGTCGTCGGCCCGGTTGCCGAGCAGGTATTCCGGGCGGAACGGCGCGGCCTGCTCGACCAGGTTGGCGACCAGTTCGCGGCCCTTGATGCTGGGGAAGCCGCCGATGTCGTAGATCTGCTTCTCCGGGTACATGGCCGTCACCTGGCCGCCCGGCTCGGGCAGCGTGTCGATCAGCGCCACGGAGAGGCCGCGGAAGCCCGCGTAGTAGGCCGCGAACAACCCGGCCGGCCCCGCCCCGATGATCGCGACGTCGATTTCCCGCATGCCTCACCAATGCCCTTCAGGCAGTGCTGCCCGGTCGACATCGACGGTAGGCATAGCCATGCCACACCGGCAAGGGCGGTCCCAAGCTGTTAGCGACGGAACAGGATGGCGGCGACCGCGCCGCCCAGGAAACCGAACAGGTGACCCTGCCAAGAAACGTGCGGGTCGGACGGCAGGACGCCGAAGAGCTGCCACCAGTAGAGCAGCCCCACCAGCACCACCACGCCCAGGTTCCACCACGTGCGTTCCACGATCCCCCGGGCCAACAGTAGGCCGAAGTAACCGAAGATCACCCCACTGGCACCGACCACCACGGTGCCGGGCGGGCCGGTGATCCACACGCCGAGGCCGCTGACCAGCATGATGAACGCGGTCGACCAGATGAACCGGCGCGAGCCGGCGGCCAGCACGAACGTGCCCAGCAGGATCAGCGGGACGCTGTTGCCGTAGAGGTGGTCGAAGCCGTCGTGCAGCAGCGGCGAGAAGATGATCCCGTCGAGGCCGTAGACGCTGCGCGGAATGATCCCGCCGCGCGGGTCGAGGCCGAGGTGCAGCCAGTAGTCGAGCGCCTCGATCGCGAACAGCACCGGCACGACCGCGCACATGGCCACGAACGCCCGCCCGACCGCGGCGTAGAACGTCTCGGTGCCGAAGCGCAGCCGGTTGGGGTCGGGGTCGGTCGTCCAGTCCTGGGACACGCACTAGGGGTACCAGGCGAGAACCGTTCACGCCAAGCGGTTCTGCAGCGCGGTCACGCCGGCCGCGATGTCGGGCGCGAATGTGGACACCTGGCCGTAGACCCCCGGGTAGTTCCGCCGTGCGCAGCCGTATCCCCAGCTCACGATGCCGATCTGCAACCAGGAACCGGTCGCGTCGAGCCGCACCATCGGACCACCGGAGTCGCCCTGGCATGAGTCCTTGCCGTTGCGGGCGGCGCAGATCATGTCGGAGTCGACGATCTCCAGGCCGAGCCGCCCGTATTTGCTGCCGCAGGACGCGTCGGAGACGAAGTCGACGTCGACCGACCGCAGCCGGCGCTGCTGGGTGAGCGAGCCCTCCCGGGTCGAGCCCCAGCCCAGCACGGTGAACCGGCCCTCGTCGTAGGTGCCGTCCTGGGCCAGCGCCAGGGTCGGCAGGTCGAACGGCTGATCGAGCAGGATCAGCGCCCAGTCGTCGCCCTCGGACGCGTCGGTGTAGCCGGGTGCCCGGTGGATGTAGCGCGACCGCACCGTCTTCGCGTTGTCCGACTGGAGGTCGACCGAGCCGCCGGTGATCCGCATGCTGGTGTCGGCTCCGCTGCGCTTCACGCAGTGGCCGGCGGTCAGCACCACCTGGGGTGCGACCAACGAACCGCCGCAGCCGACCGAGAGCCGGACCATCCAGGGGTAGGTGCCCTCGTCGACGCTGTGGCCGCCGACGATCCGCTCCTGCCCGTCATCCGACGCCCACGACACCCCTGGCAGCAGACCAAGAATCGCCGCCACCGTCGTCACCAGTAACGCGCCTCGAAAGCGCCGCCCCCGCATGGATCAGACCTTAGATCCTGCAAAAGCAGCAGAGGGTACGAACCCGCCGGTTCGTACCCTCTGCGCCTGGTTGTGATAGTTAGTACCAGCCGGCATCCTCAGAGTGCGCCCAGGCACCACAGGGGTTGTTGTAGCGACCCTCGATGTAGCCCAGGCCCCACTTGATCTGGGTCGCCGGGTTGGTCTCCCAGTCGGCGGCGACCGTCGCCATCTTGTTGCCCGGGTTGGCCTGCGGGATGCCGTGCGCACCGGAACTGTCGTTGTGCGCGCTCGCGCTCCAGTGGCTTTCCCGCGTCCAGAGCTTGTCCAGACACGGGAACTGGTCGATCTTGAAGCCTTCCTCCAGCATCAGCGCGCAGCCGATCTTGCGGTTGCCGTCGTACTCGTTGCAGGAGGCGGGGATCGGACCGGTGTAGGGCTTGGCCTTGACCGGCTCCTTGGCCTCTTCGCGCTTCTTGCGGCTGGCCTCCTCGGCCTGCTTCGCCCGCGCGGCTGCCGCCTTCGCGGCCTCCTGGGCGCGCTGCTGGGCGACCGCCTCGACCTCACGGCGCAGCGCCATCGCTGACTCGTGGTCGAGGTGGTGCTCTTTCAGCAGCGCGTTTTCGGCCTGCTGCGACTCCGCGGCGAACCGCGCATCGATCCCCTGCTCCTGGATCCTCCGGTCTTGGCCCAGGTAGTAGCCGCCACCCACCCCCGCGACGAGGATGCCGACCGCCAACGCCCGAACCCCGTACCGGCTCCACAGCCGAGTCACGAAGTCGTTCCCTTCGTCGGGGACAAGGACCCGGCGCTTCGTCCGCCGGGAGCGACCCCCGCTCTTCCGGGGCGCGTTCGCTCGCCAGACACCATTGCGCACAGTGAGTCGTGAGGGAAATAGGGAGGCGATTGTGTGATCTGGGTCACGGGTTAAAGATGGGTAAATCCGGCGAAGCGCCGCTCCAAAATAAATTCCAGTGACCGTGTCGATCCGCGGGAGGCCCGGACGACGCGTGGGTAAGAGAGCAAACCTATGGAGGATCAACAATGAAGGTCTGCACCGGCGCCAGCATGTCGCTCGATGGCTTTGTCTCCGGCCCCGGCGAGTCCGGGTTCGAGCACCTGTTCGCCTGGTATGGCAACGGCGACGTCGAGGTGCCCACCGGCAACCCGGAGATGACGTGGCAGATGACCGAGGCGAGCGCCACGCACCAACGCGACTTCTCCGCCGAACTGGGCGCGTTGGTGGTCGGCCGGAAGCTGTTCGACTTCACCAACGGCTGGGGCGGCATGCACCCGCTGGAGGTGCCCACCGTGGTGCTCACCCACAACCCGCCCATCGGGTACGAGGACAACAAGTGGTTCGCGTTCGTCACCGACGGCATCGAGAGCGCGATCGCCCGCGCCACCGAGTTGGCCGGCGGGAAGACCGTCGGGCTCAACTCGGGCCGGATCGCCAGCCAGGCGCTCGACGCCGGGCTGATCGACGAGGTCTGGATCGACCTCGTGCCGGTGCTGCTCGGCGGCGGCACGCCCTTCTTCAGCGACCTGGGCGTCAAGCCGGTCGAGTTGGCGGGTCCGCTCCAGTCGGTGCAGGGCAACCGGGTGACCCACCTGCGCTACCAGGTCGTCAAGAGGTAAGCGCGAGGAAGGGGCCCTCTCGAGAGGGCCCCTTCCGTTACGCGCTCAGTTCGGGATGTCTTCCAGCAGGTCGGTGACCACCTCGGCGATCGCCGAGCGCTCCGAGCGGGTCAGCGTCACGTGCGCGAACAGCGGATGCCCCTTGAGCGCCTCGATCACGGCCGTGACGCCGTCGTGCCGGCCGACCCGCAGGTTGTCGCGCTGTGCGACGTCGTGGGTGAGCACCACCCGCGAACCCTGGCCGATCCGGGACAGCACGGTGAGCAGGACGCCCCGCTCCAGCGACTGCGCCTCGTCGACGATGACGAAGGCGTCGTGCAGGCTACGGCCACGGATGTGGGTCAGCGGCAGCACCTCGAGCATGCCCCGGGCGAGCACCTCTTCCCGGACGTTCTCGTGCACCACCGCGCTGAGTGTGTCGAAGACCGCCTGGGCCCACGGCGACATCTTCTCCGACTCGCTGCCGGGCAGATAGCCCAGCTCCTGCCCGCCGACCGCGTAGAGCGGCCGGAACACGATCACCTTCTTGTGCCGGCGCCGCTCCATCACCTGCTCCAGGCCCGCGCAGAGGGCCAACGCCGACTTGCCGGTGCCGGCCCGGCCGCCCAGCGACACGATCCCGATCGACTCGTCGAGCAGCAGGTCGAGGGCGATCCGCTGCTCGGCCGAGCGGCCACGCAGCCCGAACGCCTCACGGTCACCGCGGACCAGCCGGACCACCTTGTCCGGCAGCACCCGGGCCAACGCCGAGCCGCGCACCGAGTGCACCACCAGGCCGGTGTGACAGGGCAGCTCGGCCGCCGCGTCGAGGGCCAGGTCGGCACCGCTGTAGAGCTCGTTGACCTCGTCTTCGCCGACCTCGACCTCGGCCATGCCGGTCCAAGTCGGGTCGCTGGCCTGGCCGTGCCGGTATTCGTCGGCGACCAGACCGACCGCGGCGGCCTTGACCCGCAGCGGCATGTCCTTGCTGACCAGGGTGACTTCGCGCCCCTCCCCGGCGAGGTTGAGGGCGACCGACAGGATCCGCGCGTCATTGGACTCGTTGCGGAAACCCGGCGGCAGCACGCCGTCGTCGGAGTGGTTGAGCTCGACCCGCAGGGTGCCACCGACATCGTTGATGGGCACCGGTTGGTCGAGCCGGCCGTGTTTGATCCGCAGTTCGTCGAGCAGGCGCAGCGACTGCCGCGCGAACCAGCCGAGCTCGGGATGGTGCCGCTTCCCCTCCAGTTCGGTGATCACCACCAACGGGAGCACGACCTCGTGCTCGTCGAAGCGGCGAAAGGCCGCGGGATCGGACAGCAGGACCGAGGTGTCCAGGACGTAGACGGGCTTTCTTGGCCCGTCCTCCTTCGCGGCGGCCTTGCGCCCACGCGGGGCGCGGCCGGTCGCGGTGGTGCCCTGGTTGGCCCGGGGAGTGGTGCGCTGAGTCGTCACAGGCCTGCTCCGGCGAGCGTGCACCCGGACCGCCCGCGTGTTCCGCCACGTCCGGTGCCCGGGAGCACGGGGTCGGATGCGGGCCCCGTGGCGAAGTCTTCGCAGGTCCAGGCCGGCCGGCTGGCGCGGGATGACCCCCCGCCATGGCTAGACGCTAACTGGCGTCGGGCGTCCGGGGGAAGTACACGCCGAAGTAAGAGCCTCTCGTTTACCCAGATTTCTTGGGGCGGCTCGTGGATCAGGGCGGCACCCCAGCGGGTCCAGGCGGCGCACCACCCTGATCCACGAGCCGCCCCTGTAGGGGTTGGCCGGCCCGGCTGGCGCGAGCCGGGCCGGCCACCGGCACCGACGCGCGCCCCTCACGCGTCGGTGCCGTGGGATCGGGGCCACCGGACTGGCCCGATCCCGGGTGCGTGAACCGCCGAACCACCAGGCGGTTCACGCTCGCAGAAAACCACTCACCCCGTGGGCTGGCCCGCCATCAGGCGAGCTCCCGCGGCGTGCCGTCCGCCGTCGGTTGTGGTCTCCGCGAAGGAGGCGCTCAGATAGGTGGTTCCCGAACCGATCACGGTGGTCGGGACGTCCAGTGCGGACCGTTGCCGCGGTTCCGCCCGGATCGTGGCCGCCACCGCCTGCGCCTCCCGGCGCCGGCGGTTCCACGCGCCCCGGTCGCCGTCGAAATAGCCTTGTCGGTATCCATTGCGGTAGGTCAGGTGTCCGTGCAGCCGGCCCGCGGCGTAGCTGGACGAGCTGAGGACCAACACCAGGAAGATCGCGAAGTACAGCGTCATCGGTACGCGCTGCCCCTCACCGTTCGTCGGGGTAACGCGGGGCGCGGTCGATATGGGGATGACCGGCCAGCAGGTGGTCGATGTCGTCGACGCCGACCTCCTCGATGAGCTCGACCGCGACCCGGCACTGGTCGATGACCACCTCGGCGACCGAGGTGCGGCGCACCTCGGCCCCGGTGTCGTAGACCCGGATCCGCAGGTCCGGGCACCCGAGGTGGATCCGCCACGCGTCCCACTCGACCATGTCGGCGACCTGTATCGACACATACCTGGCCCCGCGGGCGAGGTAGAGCCGCCACGGCGCGGTGATGCCGGCCGCGACACCCGCCGCGATCAGCCCGAACGCCTGCTCCCGGGTGGCCAGCTCGCTCACCGGACAAATCCCTGTGATGTCACGTATACGTGACGGCTGTCGGCACGCTTCGTCTCGTTCACGTGACACACCGTAGGGCGTATCGCGTACGTGACAGCATCGGCTTTTCGGGCGATTAGCGCGGAACCCGCGTCGCTCTATTCTGACCACGTGACGCGCCCCGAAAAGCCTCCTCGATCGTTTACGGGCGAGCTTCTGGGATCGTCACGTACGCGATACATCTCACGTGCGCAGACCGGGAAGATCGAGAACTGGCCTTACCGTCAGCCAGTGCCGGACACCTCCCCTGGGCGCAAGATCGCTTTTGCCGCTTTCGTCCGCAAAGCGCTCGACGACGCCCGCGCCACCCGAGCCTGGAGCGGTTCCGAGGTGTCCCGCCGCACCGGCGTGTCCCGCCAGACCGTCAACCGCTGGATCCGCGCCGACTGGGCAAGCGATCCCGAAGCCGAGCGGGTGGTGGCGTTCTGCACCGGCCTTGGCCTCAACCCGTCGGTCGCGTTCGGCGTGCTCGGCTGGGACACCGCCACCGCCGCGCGGCCGACCCCGGCCGCGCCACCGATGGACCCCGACGTCGAGGCGCTCCTGCGCCGATTGGTCGATCCCAACGTCTCCGACGCTGAGAAGTTCCACATCCGCGAGACCATCCGCTATCTCGCGTACCGGCCACTGCTGCCGTCCGACCGCCCGTCCCGCCGCGGCAAAGCGGTCTAGATGCGCAAATGGCGAAAATCCATGCGACTCTACTGGCGAATGGGACAGGTACCCCCTCGGTAGCGCAGTACCGTGCGCCTTTGTACTGCTTGGGCTCGGGTCGGGTGGGGAGCACCGGAGGTCAGCCAAGCCCTGCGGGACAAGGAGGAGGGGTCATCCATGGCCCTGAAATGGTGGGCGGTCGTGGTCGCGGCCGTCTCAATCACCCTGTTCGCGACCGCCAACATCATCGTCGGAGTGCAAGGCACTACTGAAGTCCCGGCCGCTTTCAACATGGCGACGATCGCGGCCACCTCGATGGGGGTCGTCTTAGCGGTGCTCGCCGAGATGTACGGCCGGGTCAACGGGCGGATCAACGCGCTCGCGGAGTTCGTGGCGCTTCGGCTCAACGAGGTCGACGCGCACACGGGCGACCGCAACGCCGGATTCGTCGAGGGTTATCTGCTCAGCCATGGCGAGGAAGCGGGCGCCGTCGTACCGTTCGGGCACCGTGCGGTGCGCCGGATGGGCGTTGTCGAAGACTGATCCGGGGTGGGCCAGCACGACAAAGATCGATAATCGCAGAGTGAGCTGCTGTCAACCGGGTGATCCGTCGGGTCCGGCGGGGACCCGCACCCGGTAGGCTTTGCGCTGTGCGGGGGTCAGATAACGGCCACGGGCGCGACGACCGCCCGCTGAGTGCGGAGAGCGCATGGCGCTTGACCGCCGATCGAGCCGACGAGTGCGTGCTCTTCTTCGACTTCGACGGCACCCTGGCGCCGGTCGCCGACGATCCCACCGCGGTGCGGCCGGTGCCGCGGGCGCTCTCGGCGATCGGCGCACTCGCCTCGGTCGTCCGCCGGGTGGCGATCGTCTCGGCCCGCCCTGTCGACTTCCTGCGCGACCGCTTCCACGGCGCCGCCGACGTCGACCTCTACGGTCTCTACGGCCTCGAACACAGCCACGGCGCCGGACCCACCGTGACCGAGCCCGCCGCACTGCCCTGGGTGCCCGCGATGGCCGACTTGGCCGACCGGGCCCGGACCGAACTGCCGGCGGAGATCCTCGTCGAATACAAGCGCCTGTCGGTCGCCCTGCACTACCGCACCGCCCCCGAGCTCGCCGACGAGGTCGAGCGCTGGGGCCGCGCCGAGGCAGAGCGGCTGGGTCTCCGGCTGCAGGCCGGCCGGATGGTGCTCGAGCTCAAACCACCGGTCGACCGCGACAAGGGCCTGGTGATCGGCGAGGCGGTCGCATCGGCCGGCTGCGCCTGGTATTTCGGCGACGACGTCTCCGACCTCAAGGCGTTCGCGGCCCTGCGCGACCGCGAACAACGCGACCCGTCCTTCTTCGGCGTCTGCGTCGCGGTAGCCAACCCGGAAACCGGCCAGGCCGTTGCCGGCGCCGCCGACCTGACCTTCGAATCCCCCGAAGCGCTCGGCGACTTCCTCGACGAAGCCGCCGCCTCCGTCCGCTAGACGTCCCTAGACGCCCCAGCGGGCGCAGGCTGAGTTGAGCAGGCTGATGTAGGCGCGGAGGTCGGGCTGGCCGGGGCGCCAGGCGGCGACCTCGTCGGCCACCTTGGTCAGGTCGGTCTTGAGTTTGGGATCACGGGCCTCGGCGGCGCGGTCGCGCACGAAGCCGGCCCACTTCTTGCCGATCGTCGCCTTGTCGGCCTGTGCGGCGTTGTCGTAGGACTTCGAATAGTCGTTGGTCGCCGTGCGCACCCGCCCGCAGACGTTGCGGTCGGCCGGCGGGGTCATCTCGGTGCCGGGGACGCTGGTCGCGGTCGGCCCGGTGGCCGGCGTCGTGGGTGCGGCGGCGGTGCCCGCAGCGGTGGTCGCGCCGGCCTGCGACGAGGGCAACGGTGCCGCCTGCCGGTCGACCTCAGCCGTGCAGCCGAGGGCCAGCGCCCCGGCGGTGAGCACGATTCCGACCTGGAGCACCTCGCGCAGCCTCATGCCCAGAGTGTGCCGGGCGGCATCGACGATCGCCACCCTTCGTGGTCGGCGATCACCCGGCCGGCCGTCGCCGGGTTGAGGTCAGCCGGCACAGCGCCCGACCTCGCGAAGGAGCTCACTAAGCGCCGTATCTGCGCTGGCGGCTGGCGTAGGAGCGCAGCGCGCGGAGGAAGTCGACGCGCCGGAAGTCGGGCCAGTTGGCGTCGCAGAAGTAGAACTCCGAGTGCGCCGACTGCCAGAGCAGGAAGCCGGACAGGCGCTGCTCGCCGCTGGTCCGGATGACCAGGTCGGGGTCGGGCTGGCCGCGGGTGTAGAGGTGCTCGGCGATGTGGTCGACGTCGAGCACCTCGGCCAGCTCCTCCAGCGTGCCGCCGCGGGACGCTTGCTCCTGGAGCAGCGAGCGGACCGCGTCGGCGATCTCCCGCCGCCCGCCGTAGCCGACGGCGATGTTGACCTCGGCGCCGCCCACCCGCTCCCGGGTGCGCTCCTGCGCCGCCTTCAGCGCGGCCGCGGTCTGCGCCGGCAGCAGGTCGAGCGCGCCGACGATGCGCAGCCGCCAGGGGTTGGCGTCTTCGGCGAGCTCGACCACCAGGTCTTCGATGATCTGCAGCAGCGGGTCGAGCTCGGCAGCCGGCCGGCGCAGGTTGTCGGTGGCCAGCAGATAGAGCGTCACGTGCCCGATGCCCGCCTGGTCACACCAGCCGAGCAGATGCTTGATCTTCGCCGCGCCGACCCGATGGCCGTCGTTGGGATCGACGTATCCCATCTCCTTGGCCCACCGGCGGTTGCCGTCGCACATCACCCCGACGTGCCGGGGCACCGGCTTGCCGGCCAGCCGGAAGGTCAGCCGCCGCTCGTAGATCGAATAGACGAGATCACGCAGATTCATCACTTGCAGACTAGCGACCTCCGCCATGAACGAAAGGACGAGCTTGTTCTGTCCGAACGGCCAACTCGCGAGCGATGCGCCCCAGCGTGCGGGGTTGTAGGAGGCCGTCGCCCAGGCCGAGCTCGACGATCGAGTCGAAGACCTGGCGGTCGTTGCCGGCGGCTCGGACCGCGGCCTGGATCACCGTCGGCCGCCGGGCCAGCCAGGCCGCCACGCCGGTGCGACGGCCGCCGCGTGCCCGGCGAGCGAGCCGGACAGCACCCCGTAGAAGATGCCCTCGCCGGTGAACGGGTTGATCAGCGACTGGGCGTCGCCGACCAGCAGCACCCGCCCGCTGCCGTGCCGCGGCTGCGAGGTCGACAGCGGCAGGTGGTGGGCGCGCAGCCGGGTGACGTCGGCGAGATCGATCTCGGGCAACAGGTCGGCCATCCGGTCGAGCAGGTGCGCGCGGCTGAGCGGCTGACCCCGCATCACCTCGCCGTAGCCCACATTCGCCGTGCCGTCGCCGATCGGGAACGCCCAGGCGTAGGCCGGCCACCGGGGCCCCGAGGTGACGATCCGCTGATCGGTCAGCCCGGGGAAGGCCACGTAACCACGCATCGCGACGGCCAGGTGACGACCCTTGTTGGGCTGGTGCCCGATCGACCGGCGGACCAGCGAGCCGGCTCCGTCGGCGCCGATCAGCGCCCGCGCGGCGAATGTGTCGTCGACCACGACGCGGTCGGGCTCGACGCGCACCGCGCGGACGGCGTGCCGGCGCAGCTCCGCACCGGCACCGACCGCCGCGTCGACGATGCGCGCGTCCAGCACGTAGCGGGGAATGGTGTAGTCGGGCCGGCGCAGCTCACCGGCCGCACGGCCATCGGGGGTTTCCAGGCTCAGCGACCGCACCGGCTCGAAGCCCGCCGCGATGCCGTCGACGCCGAGCGCACCCAGCACGTCGAGGACGTGCGGCGCGATGCCGTCGCCGCAGGTCTTGTCGCGCGGGAAGGTGGCCTTGTCGAGCAGCAGCACGCTGGCGCCGGCCCGGCGCGCGGCCACCGCCGCGGTCGCGCCGGCGGGGCCGGCGCCGACGACGAGCACGTCGTAATCGATCATCACGAAACCGTATCCGCCAGTGGGGCTTTCGCGCGCGGCGCCGGCACCCTGACCCCCGCCGCCGAGCGGGCGGGCCGGGCGCCCCAGAGCGCGACCGCCGCCGCGGCCAGCAGCGGGCCGCCGTCGCGGACCAACCCGTCGAGGCCGAGCAGCAGCGCGCAGAGCGGCAGGTCGATGGCGAGGACCACGAGCGTGACGACGACCAGCGCGACGCCCGCCCAGTGCCGGCCGCGGACCAGGAAGATCGCGATCGGCAGCAGCAGGTTGCCGACGACGACCGCGAACGCGAGCCAGAGCACGACGATCGGCAGGCGGTCGAGCCGGCCGTGCACCACGTCGCCGAGTGACACCAGCGCCGGCACCACCATCAGCGGCGCGTAGGTGAAGGCGGCGGCCCGCGCGGTCAACGCCCGGGCAGCGGCCGCCGGGCGCCGCGGTGCGGCCTCCTGCCAGCCGATCCCGCCGCGGGCGACGACCAGCCGGTTGGGGTGGCGGACCAGGTGGGCGCCCACTATGGGCACCCGGTAGAGCAGCACGGTCACCGCGACGCAGCAGGCGGTGAGCAGCACGAAGCCGAGCGCGCCGGGCAGCGGCGGCACGCCGGACCGCGGCACGATCAGGCGACCGACGGCGAACACGGTGGTGACGGCGAGGATCAGCCCGAGCGGCTTGGCGGCGGCGCGGCCGCGACGCACGTGCCAGACCAGGATCAGGAAGCCGAACGAGCGCAGCAGCGCCCAACCGGTGCGCACCGCGAGACCGAAGCCATGTTCCGCCGCGTACGCCCAATTGAGCAGTTCGACCGCGACGGTGGCGGCCGCGGTGGTGTAGAGGAGCGCGACCAACGCGCGCACCGTCGGGGGCATGTTCGTGAGTGTAGGGAGGCCCGTCCCTCCGGGCCTCCCCAACGTGAGGGGCCCGGCTGCCCGGGCCTCCCCAACCCGAGATCAGCTCAGTCGGGCCTTGAGTGCGTCGAGTTCGGCCCAGAGCACACCGGGCAGCTTGTCGCCGAACTTCTCGAACCACTCGGTGACCTGCGGGATCTCCGCGCGCCACTCGTCGGCGTCGACCCGCAGGGCGGCCGCCACCTCGGCCGGGCCCATGTCGAGACCGGACACGTCGAGCGAGTCCGGCGTCGGCACGTGGCCGATCGCGGTCTCGACCGCGCCGGCGCGCCCGTCGAGCCGCTCGACGATCCACTTCAGAACCCGCGAGTTCTCGCCGAACCCGGGCCAGAGGAAGCCGCCGTCGGCGTCCCGCCGGAACCAGTTGACGTAGAAGATCTTCGGCAGCTTGGCCGTGTCGGCGCCGGCGCCCTTGCCCATCTCGATCCAGTGTGCGAAGTAGTCGCCGGCGTTGTAGCCGATGAACGGCAGCATCGCCATCGGGTCCCGGCGCACCACGCCGACCTGCCCGGCCGCCGCCGCGGTGGTCTCGGAGGAGAGGGTGGCGCCCAGGTAGACCCCGTGCACCCAGTCGCGCGCCTCGGTCACCAGCGGGACCGTCGTCTTGCGCCGGCCGCCGAACAGGATCGCGTCGATCGGCACGCCCCGCGGGTCGGTGTATTCCGGCGCGATGATCGGGCACTGCTCGATCGGCGTGCAGAACCGGCTGTTGGGGTGCGACGACAGCTCACCCGAGTCGGGCGTCCAGGACCCGCCCTTCCAGTCGGTCAGGTGCGCGGGCGGCTCGCCCATGCCCTCCCACCAGATGTCGCCGTCGTCGGTCAGCGCGACGTTGGTGAAGATCGAGTTGCCCTGGGCGAGGGTACGCATCGCGTTGGGGTTGGTCCGGTAGTCGGTGCCGGGCGCGACGCCGAACAGGCCGAACTCGGGGTTGACGGCGTAGAGCCGGCCGTCTTCGCCGAACCGCATCCAGGCGATGTCGTCGCCGATCGTCTCGACCTTCCAGCCCGGGATGGTCGGCTCGAGCATCGCGAGGTTGGTCTTGCCGCACGCCGACGGGAACGCACCGGCGATGTATTTGACGACGCCCTCAGGCGAGGTCAGCTTCATGATGAGCATGTGCTCGGCGAGCCAGCCCTCGTCGCGCGCCAGCACGCTGGCGATCCGCAGTGAGTAGCACTTCTTGCCGAGCAGCGAGTTGCCGCCGTAGCCGGAGCCGTAGGACCAGATCTCCCGGGTCTCCGGGAAGTGCGAGATGTATTTCGTGTCGTTGCAGGGCCAGGCCACATCCTGCGCGCCCGGAGCGAGCGGGGCGCCGAGGGAGTGCAGGGCGGGCACGAAGTCGGCGTCGTCACCCATCGCGGCGAGCACTCGGGCACCCATCCGGGTCATGATGCGCATCGAGGCGACCACGTACGCGCTGTCGGTGATCTCGACGCCGAACATCGGGTTCTCGGCCTCGATCGGGCCCATGCAGAACGGGATGACATACATCGTCCGGCCGCGCATCGAGCCGCGGTAGAGCTCGGTCATCTCCCGCTTCATCTCGTCGGGCGCCATCCAGTTGTTGGTCGGCCCGGCGTCGGCCTCGTCGACCGAGCAGATGAACGTGCGCTCCTCGACCCGCGCCACGTCGGTGGGGTCGGTGCGCGCCCAGAACGAGTTGGGGCGTTTCGTGTCATTCAGACGGGCGAGCGTGCCGGCCTCGACCAGCTCGCCGGTCAGCCGGGTCCATTCCTCTTCGGACCCGTCGACCCACACCACTTGGTCGGGTCTGGTGAGCTCGGCGACCTCGTTGACCCAGGCTAAGAGCCGCGGGTGTGAGGTCGGGGTTTCATCGGCGCCGGGACGGGTGGCCGTGACAGTCATTGCGAACTCCTAGCGGTCGACGCTGACCTATGGGTGCACGAACTGGGCGGGCTCAACGCCACGCCAGTGCATCTCTCGGGGTTCAACTCAGACTAAACCGAATGAGCGTTAAGGGCAGCGGGGCCGGTTGTGAAAATCTGCACAAGGGACGGACGTTTTGGTTTTCCCCGCTGGATGTCGCGCTCTCCCGCGCAGATTCGCGCATGGAGCCCATCGACGTCCCTCATCCGGTCCGGTGGTCACCCGTGCGGACGGCATGGCCTGGACCACCCATCGGCGCCCCGGGCTGCCAAAACGCCTCTTCCCTCACGCTACGGAGTGACCTACGCTTTTCCTCATAACGAGGGTTTTCTCCCTCACGTTCCATATAGGCATTTCCGCCCCATTCCTCCCCCTGGAGGCGGCATGACCAGCCCGACCACCACCGACCAGCGACCGGAACCAGCGGACGGCGAAGACGAGCCTTCCGACGCGGATCTGGTCGAAGCCGTCCGCTCCGGTGACACCGGTGCCTACGGCACTCTCTACGTCCGACACGCAGGCGGCGCCCGCCGGCTCGCCTGCTCGCTCGTCCGGGACCGCGCCGACGCCGACGATCTCGTCGCCGAGACGTTCGCCAAGGTGCTCGCCACGCTCCGGGCCGGCCGCGGCCCGGCCCGGGCCTTCCGGCCCTACCTCTACACGACGCTCAAGCACCTGCGATACGACCGGCTCCGCACCGAGCAGCGGGTGGAGTTCACCGACGACCTGAGCCGCTACGAGGCCGGCGTGCCGTTCGCCGACCCCACGGTGGCCCAACTCGACCGGCTCTACGCGGCCCGGGCCTTCGCCCGTCTCCCGGAGCGCTGGCGGGCGGTGCTCTGGCACACCGCCGTGCAGGGCGAGTCAGCGGCGCAGGTAGCCGGCCGGCTCGGCCTCACGCCCGGCGGCGTCGCCGCGCTGGCGTTCCGGGCCCGCGAGCGGTTGCGGCAGATCTACCTCCAGCAGCATCTGACGCCCGCGACCGCGCCGGCCTGCCGGCAGGTGGCCGCCCGCCTCGCCGGCTACGTGCGCGGCCGGCTCGCCCGGCGGGCCCGCAGCACGGTCGACGGCCACCTGGCCACCTGCGCCGACTGCCGGGCCGCGCTCGACGAGCTCGCCGACCTGCCCGCCGCCGGATGATCACTATTGGCGCCCGTGCGGTTACCCGCCGCGCGGGCGCCGCCCGGGGCGGATCACTGTCTGGTTAACGTTTCTGGCGCGGCAAACGGCCCGTGCGCACAGACGGTAGTCTCGGGCCGTGTCCGCAACCGTTGCCGATGACGAGTCGTCACCTTCGGCACCCCGCTCGGGGGTGGTTGCCCGGTTGCGAGACCGGTTCGGTCACCTGATCAAAGAGTTCGGCAAGTTCGGGATCGTCGGCGGCGTCGCGTTCATCGTCGACCTCATCCTGTTCAACCTGTTGATCTCCAACGCGGGCGAGCCGCCGCTGCTGGCCAAGACGATCTCCACCGTGATCGCCGCGACGCTCGCGTTCGTCGGCAACCGGTTCTGGACGTGGCGGGAACGTGAGCGCAGCGGCCTGCATCGCGAATACCTGCTCTACTTCTTCTTCAATGCGGTCGGTCTCGGCATAGGCCTGGCATGCCTGGGTATCAGCCACTACGTGCTGGGGAGTTTCTGGCCGAGCGTCTTCCAGACCACGCTGGCTGACAACCTTTCCGCACAGATCGTCGGCACCGCATTTGGCACGCTGTTCCGTTTCTGGTCCTACCGGCGGTTCGTTTTCGTCGATGCGGCGGCGCCACAAATACCGTCCGCTGCCCCAACGGTGACCAAGGGTGATTGAGCCAGTGACATCGCCCCCAGCGACCACCGTTGGCACCAACTGAACCGCCCATCTCCCGTAAGGTGGCCCAATGCGCGTTGACCGACTCCTGCCCGAACGATGGCAGAAGCTGTTCCGCGAAGCGCTGAAGTTCGGCATTGTCGGTGGCGTCAACACCGTCATCAGTTTCGTGGTGTTCAACGCCCTGGCGCTCACGGTCTTCCACGGCGGCCAACTCAAGGCCAACGTCATCGCGACGGTGTTCGCGACGTTCACGTCCTATTTCATGAACCGGCACTGGACCTACCGCGACCGTCCGAAGTCGGCCATCCGCCGCGAGACGATGCTGTTCGTGGGCTTCAACGCCGCCGGCCTGGTCATCGAGCTGGGCGTGCTCGGCATCGCCAAATACGGCCTGGGCACCGAGAGCCTGCTGCTGCTCAACGTCTTCAAGTTCCTCGGCCTCGGCCTCGCGACGATCTTCCGGTTTTACACCTACCGGACCTTCGTCTTCCGAGCGGCGGCGCCCGCCGCCGCACCGGTCGCGGTCCCGGCGCCCGCCAACCGCCGCGGGGCGGTGGCGACGGTCAAGCACAACGGCCGACACCGCCCGATCGACGGCGACGTGATCGCGACCTTCGACCCGGTGGCCGAGCTGGCCGAGGTGGTCGGCGAGTTCGAGTCCGCCGGTTATGCCCGCCGGCACCGTTGAGCCCGCAGCGTTGAGGATCAGGCGGGTCAGCGGCGACGAGCGGCTGCGCACCTCGTTCCCGCTCCAGTCCTACGCGTTCGACAAGTCGCCCACCGAGCAGGCCGTTTCCGCGCACTACCGCGACGTCCTGCCCTACCACTCCGGCAACCACACGCTCATCGCCGAGGAGAACGGCGCCACCGTCGCCGCGGTCTCCGGCATCCCGATGCGGCAGAACGTGCGCGGTTCGATCCTGCCCATGGCCGGGGTCGCCGGAGTGGCCACGCATCCGCTCGCCCGGCGCCAGGGTTACGTCCGGGCCCTGCTCAACCGGCTACTCGAAGCGATGCGCGACGACGGCCACCCGGTCTCGGTGCTCTACCCGTTCCGCACCTCGTTCTACGCCCGGTTCGGCTACGTGAGCCTGCCGCAGCACCGCAGCGCCACGTTCTCCCCGGCCGGCCTCGGTGACCTGGCCCGCGCCGCGCTGCCCGGCGACCTGCGCTGGCGGCGGATCGCCGACGGCTACGCCGACCACCGGGCGCTGACGCAGCGGCTGATGGCGCGCCAGCACGGCTTCTCGATCTTCCCCGACTTCCGCGCGGTGTCCCTGCGGGACGACCGGAAGTGGGTGGTCACCGCCCACGTCGACGGCCAGGTGGTGGGCGCGCTGCCCTACCGGATCGACGACCACCTCGGCGAGCTGTCGGCCGACACGCTGCTGCACACCGGGCCGCACGGCCGCGCGCTGCTGCTCAGCTTCCTGGCCCGGCACGTCGACCAGGTCGACCGGGTCAAGCTCTGGCTGCTGCCCGGCGAGACGCCCGAGCTGTGGGCCGACGACCTCGCCGTCGAGACGAAGACGGACGTGCGCGTGCCCGGCTCGGCCGCCCCGATGGCCCGGGTGCTCTCGCTCGATGGTCTCGAGGGCATCCCGGCCGGCCCGGCGGCGCTCACCGTCGACGTGGTCGACGACCCGCTGCTCGCCGGCCGCTACCACCTCGACGGCACGAGTGGCGCGCTCGCGGTCGAGCGCAGCACCGCACCGGCCGCCGCGACGCTCACCGCGGCGGGCCTGTCGGCGCTGGTCTACGGCGTGCTGGACCCGGTCGAGATCGTGCTGCGCCGGCTCGGCCGGTTCCCGGCCGAGGCCGCCGAGGCGCTGCGGGAGCTGTTCCCCCCGCAGCGGCCCTACGTCTACGCGGAGTTCTAGGCCGGCTCGGTGCCGCCGGCCTCGGCCGTGCGGTGCTCGCGCATGATGTCCCGCATCTCGCCCTCGTCGAGGGAGCCGCGGTCGTGGTCGGCCGTGACGAGCTCGTAGAGCAGCGTCTGCACCTTCTCCACCTGCGGGATGTCGCGCAGCACCTGCTGGCCCCGCTCCCCCGCGGACTCGATGACCAGCGTGCCGGTGCCGAGCAGGCGCTCCACGAAATGCTGGTTCATCGAGTGGTCGTTGACCCGGCTCAGCGGGATGTCGTGGCGGTCCCGGTCGAAGATGCCGATCTGGAGCAGGATCCGCTGGTCGGTGAAGACGTAGTGGGTGGTCTGCCGGACCAGCACCGGCCGCAGCAGCAGCCAGACCAGCACGATCAGCGCGGCCGCACCGATGATGATCTGCCCGAGGCCGCTCGGCACGAAGATCAGGGCGACCACCGCGGCGGCGATCACCAGGATGCCGAGCAGGATGGGTCGGGCGAGTGTCTTCCAGTGCGGGTGCACGTGCAGCACCACGCGCTCCTCACTGGTCAGCACGTCGTCGGGAAAAGCCACGGCACACCTCCGGGGCGCACGCTGACGGGTCGGGGGTGAACCTACTGCCTCGCCCCGTCCGCGCGTACCCCCGGTTGTTGTCGGGTGTCAGCGCAGATGCAGCACGTCACCCGCGGCGACGGTCCGGTCGCCTTGCGAGGTGTGCACGATCAGCCGGCCGCTGTCGTCGACGCCGATCGCAGTGCCGGTGAACTCGTCGCCGCCGGGCAGCAGCACCCGCACCGAGCGACCCACCGTGCCGCAGCGGCTCAGGTAGGCGCCGCGCAGCCCGCTGGCGGCCGCGTCGCCGTCGGCCGCGCGCCAGCGCTCATACCAGGTCGCGAGGCCGCGCAGGATCGCCCGCAACAGCGAATCACGGTCGGTCACCTCGGCGCCGGCCAGCCGCAGCGAGGTGGCCGGCAGGCCGGTCGGGTTGGCGGGTAGTTCGTCGGCGCGCAACGTCACGTTGAGCCCCATCCCGACGACCACCGCCGGCGCCTCGCCGGACCCGTCGGCCACCCCTTCGGCCAGGATGCCGGCGACCTTGGCATCGTTGATCAGCAGGTCGTTGGGCCACTTCAGCTCGGGCATGACGCCGTCCGGCAGCTCGGCCAGGCGGGTGACCGCCTCCGCGACGGCGACACCGGCGAGCAACGGCAGCCAGGCGTACGCCCTGGGCGGCAGCGCCGACCAACCCAGCTCGGGGCGGCCCGCGCCGGGGCGGAGCAGCACGCTCACCGCGATCCCGGCGCGCGGCGGCGACTGCCACACCCGGCCGAGCCGGCCCCGGCCGGCGGTCTGCCGCTCGGCGACCTCGACCAGCCCTTCCGGCTCACCGGCGTGCGCGGCCGCGGTGACGTCGGCGTTGGTCGAGGAAGTCTCGGCGCGCACGTCGAGCCGGGTCCAGAAGTCGCCGGGCCCGGTCAGCGCCCGCTGCAGTGCCTGGACACGCAGCGGCGGACGGTCAAGGTCGGTGTACGGCGAGCCGGGCACCCGGCCAGCCTACGACCGGCGGATGTCTCGCAGCTCGGGGGCGCCGCCATGATCCATGAGCCGCCTCTTCAGCGGCCGGGCGGCAGCGCGGGGCGGTTGGCCGCCCGGTAGACCCGGCCGGTGCCGCTTTTCGCATCCACGGTCGCGGCGCGGGGCCGGGCTCGCGCCGAAGTCCGCGTGGGGACGCGTTGGCGCAGGTGGCGGGCCGGCCCCGGCCGGCCGCCCGCCACCGGCGTCCGCCCGGGCAACCCCGGGCTTCCGGCTGGTCCGCCGCTCTCGGCGAGCGGCCACAACAGCCGGTTCATGGTGAGGAGGACGGCGACGCCCCCGACCAGGAACAGCATCCCGACGACCATCATCACGAGAGTTATAACGAATGGGGCAATCGTCGCGAAACGCTACGGCGTGGTCGAGACGAACGGCACAACACCGGCCGCCTGAACCGTCGTTACGATCGGCCGGTGACAGATCAACGCAGTGCCGAACGCGACGTCCGCACCACGGCCGGGCGCCTCGCTGACCTCGCGGCCCGGACCGACGACGCGACCCACGCGGGCTCGGCGCGCGCGGTCGAGAAGCAGCACGCCCGGGGCAAGAAGACCGCTCGCGAGCGGATCGGGATGCTTCTCGACGAGGGCAGCTTCGTCGAGCTCGACGAGCTGGCCCGGCACCGCTCCGTCGCGTTCGGACTCGAACAGACCCGGCCCTACGGCGACGGCGTGATCACCGGCTACGGCACCGTCGACGGCCGCCCGGTCTGCGTCTTCGCGCAGGACTTCACGGTCTTCGGCGGCTCGCTCGGCGAGGTCTTCGGCCAGAAGATCGTCAAGGTGATGGACCTCGCGATGAAGACCGGCTGCCCGGTGATCGGCATCAACGACTCGGGCGGCGCGCGGATCCAGGAGGGTGTCGTCTCGCTCGGCCTCTACGGCGAGATCTTCTTTCGCAACGTGCGCGCCTCCGGCGTCGTACCCCAGATCTCGCTGGTCATGGGTCCCTGCGCCGGCGGCGCCGTCTATTCGCCCGCGGTCACCGACTTCACCGTGATGGTCGACCAGACCTCGCACATGTTCATCACCGGTCCCGACGTGATCAAGACGGTCACCGGTGAGGACGTCGGCATGGAGGAGCTGGGCGGCGCCCGCACCCACAACACCCGCAGCGGCAACGCGCACTACCTGGCCGCCGACGAGGACGACGCGATCGACTACGTCAAGGCGCTGCTGTCCTACCTGCCGTCCAACAACCTCGACGAGCCGCCGGCCTTCCCGGCGACCGCCGACCTTTCGGTGACCGATGCCGACCGCGAGCTCGACACGCTCCTGCCCGACTCGGCCAACCAGCCCTACGACATCAAAACCGTCATCGCCCACGTGCTCGACGAGGGCGAGTTCCTCGAGGTGATGCCGCTCTACGCGCAGAACATCGTGGTCGGCTACGGCCGGGTCGAGGGCCGGCCGGTCGGCGTGGTCGCCAACCAGCCGCAGCACTTCGCCGGCACGCTCGACATCGCCGCGTCGGAGAAGGCCGCCCGGTTCGTGCGCACCTGCGACGCGTTCAACATCCCGGTGCTGACCTTTGTGGACGTTCCCGGTTTCCTGCCCGGCACCGGCCAGGAGTGGGACGGCATCATCCGGCGGGGCGCCAAGCTCATCTACGCGTACGCCGAGGCGACCGTCCCGAAGGTCACCGTCATCACCCGCAAGGCTTACGGCGGCGCGTACGACGTGATGGGTTCGAAGCATCTGGGTGCCGACCTCAACTTCGCCTGGCCGACCGCGCAGATCGCGGTGATGGGCGCGCAGGGCGCGGTCAACATCCTCTATCGCAGCGAGCTCGCCGAGGCCGAAGACCCGGCCGCGCTGCGCGCCGCGAAGATCCAGGAGTACGAGGACACGCTGGCCAACCCCTACGTCGCGGCCGAGCGCGGTTACGTCGACGCGGTCATCCCGCCGCACGAGACGCGCACCCAGATCGTCCGCGGGTTGCGTGCCCTGCGCACCAAGCGCGAGACGTTGCCGCCGAAGAAGCACGGCAACATCCCGCTTTAGCGCTTAGTGTGCGCCGTAGCGGGCCAGCGGCTCGACCAGCGAACGCTCCTCATAGGACAGGTGTGAGAGCAGCGTGTCGGTGAGCAGGTCGACCTCGGCGCGCAGGCCCTTGAGGTCACCCTCACCGGCGACGAGGGCGACCAGCGCCCGGTCGACGCTCTCGATCACCTCGTGGATGACCTTGTGCTCAGCTTCCAGGCGCAGGGTCACCGGGGCGAGCCGGGCGTCGGCCTGGCGCAGGTTAGGCAGCATCGACTGGTCTTCGATGGTGTGGTGGGTGGTGACCAGCCGGCAGTAGGACTCGCAGTAGGTGCCGAGCGTCCAGTTGTTCTGCCGCAACGTCATCTCGTTGATCGCCGAGCGCGCCTCGCCGATCCCGATCATCCCGGCCTCGACCTGGTCGACCAGGTCGCGCACCTGGGCCAACTCCTGCCGCAGGTGGTCGTGGATGTCGATGAGCTGCTGGCCGCGGGCCTGCTCGTGCCGGGTGTATTTGTGCCCCTCGTCGATCCGGGGCGCCACCGGGCGCTCGCTCTCGTCCCAGACCGTGCGGTCGGCGAGCCGGGTGCCGTCGTCGGGCGTCGGGGTGATCCCGACACCGGGGATCGCTCCGTTGACGGTGATCGACTCACGCTGCTCCACAACCGGCGCGGCGGGGGTGGCCGCCGGAGCCGGCGCGGCGGGTGCGGCCGGGCGGGAGCGTTCCGCGGCGACCCGCTCGCGCACCGCCGGCGCCACCTCGGCGCCAAACCGCTGGATCGTCGTCGCGTCGTCACCGGCCAGGATGTAGGCGCTGAGGCCGTGCGTCAGGGTCAGTTCGGTGAGCTGCTCGGCCCAGTCGTCCGCAGTTCCGGTGATACTGCCGCCGCCACCGCCGCCCGATCCCCGACCGAACGCGCCGCTGAAGTTGACCAGCCGGCGGATCGCCTCGGGCGCGCGGCCAGCCTTGACAGCGGCGTCGTCGATCAGCTTGTTCAGCTCCGGAAGCTGGTCGGGCTGGACGTAGCCGAGCGTCGGCAGCCACCCGTCGGCGAGCCGGCCGATCAGGCGCAGCATCCGCGGCTTGTAGGCGCCGACCCAGATGCCGATGTCGTGTGCCGGCTCAGGACCGACCTTGGCACCGCGTACCTGATAGTGCTTGCCGTCGACCCGCACCGACGGCCCGGTCTGGCCCCAGATGCCGCGGATCACGGCGATCGCCTCTTCGAGCGCCTCGACCGACTCGGGCGCCGTGCGGTGGGGGCCGCCGTTGGCGACGATCGCGTCCCAGAACGCGCCGGCGCCCAGGCCGAGCTCGACCCGGCCGCCGCTGAGCAGGTCGAGGCTGGCGGCCGAGCGGGCCAGCACGGCCGGCGGGCGCAGCGGCAGGTTGGCGACGTTGGGCGAGACCCGGATCCGCTCGGTGCGGCCGGCGATCAGCGAAAGCAGCGTCCAGGTGTCCAGGAACGCCGCCTGGTAGGGGTGGTCCTGTGCGGTCACCAGGTCGAGCCCGGCCTGCTCGGAGAGCTGGGCGAGCGCGACGACGCGGTCGGGCGAGTCGGCGCGTGGCGTAATGAAGGTGCCGAACAGCAGCTCATGCCCGTAGTCAGTCACTGGGTTCCTCCGGAAGACACGGTTGACGCGTCAACCATAGCCCAACTGGCTGATACGTCAACCAATGGCTATTGTCACAGCATGGCCACCAACGGCACCCGCCCGCTCTCCGCACGCGAGCAGCGGGCCTGGGACGGCTACCGCCGCATGCAAGGGTTGCTCTCCAGCCAGCTCAACCGGCAGCTGCTGGCCGAGACCGGGCTGTCCGACGCAGACTTCGCGATCCTGTCGGCGCTGCTCGCCGCGCCCGAGCACAGGCTGCGCGGGCTGGCGCTGCGCTGTGAGGTGCAGTGGGAGAAGAGCCGGCTCTCCCACCACCTGGGCCGGATGCAGACCCGCGGCCTGGTGGTCCGGGAAGACTGCGTCGAAGACTCGCGCGGCGCCGTCTTCCGGCTGACCGACGCCGGGCGCGCGGCGGTCGAGGGTGCCACCGACGACCGGCTCTCGGCCGTCCGCAGCTACCTGCTCGACCTGCTCACCCCCGAGCAACTCGACGCGCTCACCGAGATCAGCGCCGCGGTGCTCGGCCGGCTCGCACAGGACGACCCGCACCGCCGCGCCGTCGCCGAACTGGCCCGCGGCACCTAGGTCCTATCCGGTGGATCAGACCTAACTTCAGCAGGGCGGTGTCGCGGCCGTGCAGAGCCAGGCGGCGGCGCGCTTGGCCAGCCGCCGGGTGGCTTCGGTGCCCTCGCCGTTGACCTGCTCGACGGTGGCGACCAGATCGCCGACCCGGATCACCAGCACCTCCGTGCCACCGAGATCGACGCTGGCGTCCGACGCCATGATCCGGTGCTCGAACAGCACCGACTCGTTGCCCGCGAAGCCCTTGTCGAGCACCTCCCAGACGTGCGTCGTGCGCACCTTGACCTGCTGCTTCTCGATCGCGGCGTCGCCGGTCAGCGCCGACAGCAGCCCCGTCGAGGTGTATTTCGAGCACGCCTCGGTGGCCTCCATCGCCTCGCGCACCAGCTCGCGCGCGCCGGCACCGGGCAGCCGCATCACGCTCTGGTGCAGCACCGCGACGCCGGTCTCCGGCCGACCCGGGACCTTCGGCGGGAACTCCAGCGTCTGCTCCCGCCGGAACTGGTAGACGCCCTGGTAGGTCTGCACCTTCGGATAAGCCGGGCAGGGAGCGAGGGTGAACGCCCAGTCGCCGACCGGCTGGTTCTGGTCGACCGAGATCCGCGCCGCCACCAGCCCCGGCCCCACGTCTTCGGGCGTCAGCAACGCCTCCGGTGGAATCCAGGCCGCGTCGCCGGGAGTGATCGTGGTGCTCGAAGCCGGTTGCGGCTCCGCGGCGAACGTGTCGGCGGTCTGCCCCGGCGGCGCCTGGAACGGCCGCGTGGCCACCACCCACACCCCGGACAGCAGCAGGAGTACGGACAGCGAAGCGGCGATGGTCGCACGGCGGTTGCGCCGGCGGGCGATCCGCCGGATCTCGTCGCCCGGCGGCCACTGCACCCGGCCGAGGTCGGCGGCCAGCCGCTGGGTCAGGTCGATCTCGTCACGCATCGGCCACCTCGCCGAGCTCGACGGCGAGCAGACCGGCCAGCGCGGTCCGGCCGCGCGCGAGGCGCGCCTTGACCGTGCCCTCCGGCGCCCCGGTCTCCCGGGCCACCTCCGCGACCGGCATGCCCATCAGGTAGTACAACGCGATCGCCGTGCGCTGCTCCTCGGGCAACCGGCGCAACGCCGCGACCACCTCGACGGTGTCGGTGGTGGGTGGCGGCACCGACTCGACGGCGCCGTGCCGCAGGTAGGCGCGGGCCCGGCTGCGCAGGCTCCGCCAGCGGCTCACCGCGATCCGCGCCGCGACCACCCGCATCCACGCCTCGGGGTCGTCGTAGTCGCGCACCGTCGACCACCGCTGCCAGGCCCGGATGTAGGCCTCCTGGACGGCGTCCTGCGCCTCGGACAGGTCACCGGTGAGGACGTAGACGAACCCGAGCAGCCGTTGCCGGCTGCCCCGGTAGAACTCGTCGAAATCCGTCCCGTCCACAAAAGGCAACACGCGCCGGCGCGCGGTTTGGTTGCCGGGTCAGCTGGTGATTCCCGCCGCGGACAGGATCGGGTCGGCGAGCAGGTAGCCGCCGATGACCAGGGCGACGAGGCTGACCAGGCTGAAGAAGCCGACCCAGAACAGCCCCGGGACGTGGGTGACCCGGGCCAACTGGTCGGCGTCGGAGTCCGGCAGTCGGCCCCGGC
>Ga0193743_1000669_pt1 | contig 26892 bp, 23 predicted proteins | sample L2c2metaG_FD_143038 | JGI IMG/M metagenome (GOLD analysis project Ga0193743, IMG submission 143038) | Soil microbial communities from a riparian zone of the East river system, Colorado, United States - L2c2 | ecosystem: Environmental > Terrestrial > Soil > Riparian zone | place: USA: East River...
CCATCCCTAACCGGTCGGGCATGGGAGCCCACTCGGAACTGGAGACGTCATGAAGTACGTAGTCCTGGCCATCGCCTCGGACGCCGAGGCACAGCGCCTCGTCGAGGACCTCACTGAGCACGCCGGCGAACCGCTGCGCACCCCGCGCTGGGGCAACGCCGTGCACGCGGCGCTGATCACCAGCCCACCCGGCGCCGAGCACGTTCCTCTTCCGCTCTCCCGGACGGGCTTGTCGCATGAGTGCGCACCCCGCAATGAACCACCACGAACGGATGCGCCTTCGGACCGCCGCGCTGCGCGCCACGCAGGTCTACCCCGGGCCAGTCGGCGAGCTGTTGTCGCGCGAGGTAGCGTGACATGACCGAGTTCCCGGCACCCACAGGCACGGCGTGCCGGTTTCGTCAGCCAGCAGATCTACTCGCCGAGGGCCCGCGACGCCGAGTACGGGGTGGTGCCGTTCTCGCTCGACCGGGGGCCGGGCATCCTGGTGTGGAGCCCGCTCGACGGCGGGCTGCTGTCCGGCAAGTACCGCCGATCGCCCGCGCCGAGGGCCTCGCCCGAAAGCTGGCCGGTGTCGTGGTCCGCGATGTCCATCTGTAGCGCGGCAGCGAGCCGGGCCAGGGTCGCGTCGAGCAGGGTGAGGTCGCGCATCGCACTCGCCAGCCGTGAGTGCCGAGGGCGGAGATCGTCGAGCGCGAGCGCGACAAGGGCCGAGGACCGCACGTAGCGGCCGTGCTCGCCGGTGGCAAGGCGGTGTTCGATCGCGTCGACCGACGTCCCCAGTTGCTCGGCCGCCGCGCGCAGCGGCCGGCTTTCGGCCCAGGGCATGACCTCCCCGTCGACCTCGGAATGCTCGACCAGGGCGGCGAGGGCGCGGGCGTGCTGCCGGGCGGCCGAGCTCACCGAGAGCAGTTCGGCGAGCTGGGTGGAGTTGCGGCCGAAGGTGGCCCGGCGCAGCGGCGTTGCGGTGGCGACCAGCGCGGCGTAGGCGGCATCGACGTCACGGGCCAGCGGCCGCAGCCGCGCGCGCTGCCCGTCGAGCCGACCGAGCACGGCCTCGAGCAACCTGCGCAGGGCGGTGAACCAGAGCAGCACCCCGGTGGTGAGCACCCGCTGCGGGCGCAGCGGCACGATGAACAGCACGGTGAGGACGACGGCCGCGACGCCGATCGCGGTCTCGGCCAGCCGCAGCACAAGCAGCTGCCAGCTGAACTCCTCCAGCTGCGCGTACAGCTGGGAGACCGTCACGGTGATGCCGACGACCATGAACATGTAGTTGGTCCGGATCAGGTAGGTGCCGAAGAAGAGCGCCACCAGCACGATCACCACCGACAGCCAGGGGCGGCCGCCGGTGAGGTGGACGAGCAGGTCGCCCACCACGATCCCGATTGCGGTACCGCCGACCCGGAACAGCGCGCGGCGCACCTGCTCGCCGGAGTTGGTGGTCGCGACGAAGGCGAGGAAGGTCGCCAGCACCGCCCAGTACAACCGCGGTCCCGACAGCGCGTCTCCAGCAACGACGGCAAGCGTGCCGGCGACGGTGATCTGGATGGTGGTACGCACGTGCGAGGGCATCGCGGCGCGGTCGAGCAGGCCACGCCCCCGCGTCGTCGAAGCCTCGGAGCTGACCGGCGTCGAGCCGGGCAACCAGCCGTTGACCAGCTCGACGGCCGGGCTGAAGTCGCCGCCGGCCGCGTCGGCGATCTCATCCTCGCGGACCGGCGTGCCGATGCGGGCGCGGGCCTCGGCGTAGTCCTCTACTGAGGCGGCCAGCCGGGAGGTCAGCACGGTGGTGCGGGAGACGTTGGACGCGGCGGTCCGCAGCGCCGCGACCGCGCGGGACACTGCGGGCGGGTCACCGTCGAGCAGGGCGGACAACGCGGCGGCCGCGCGGCGACGGACGGCGGACGGTGCGCCGGCTGTGGCCAGCGCGACGGCGAAGCGCGCGCAGTTGGACAGCTCCAGCTCGGCGTAGAAGTGCCGCTGCGCCTCGACCGCCGCCGTCCTCGGCCGGGTCTCGGCCCACTGCGCGTCGATCATGAGCGTGGTCTCGTTGAGTCGGACCAGCTGGCGGTGCATCCGCTCCTCCAGCGCCCGGATGCGCCGCTCGTCGGCGTCGGCGAGCACGCTCACGCTCAGCCCGACCAGCCGGCGGGCCCTGGCCACCTGTGACCGGCGCATCCGTGCCAGGTCCCGCTCCGGGATCGGGCGGAAGAAGGCGAACCACACCAGCAGCGCCGCGAGCACCCCGATCCCGAATTCGGCGGCGACCCAGCCGGTGTCGCCCAGGCTGAGGTCGTCGTGCAGGAGGAACCCGAGGATGGCGCCCATGAACGCGCTCATCCCCGCGCCGAACCCGCGCGGGGCGAAGCGGCGCACGTACACCGCTAGGGCCATCACCACGACGAGGAAGGCCAGGGACGGCACGCGGTAGGGCCCGAGCAGCAGCCCGAGAGCCATGGTGGCCACCATCGACAGCGCCACAAGCAGCGTGGACAGCACCTGATCACGCGCGGTGCGGGCCTGGACCAAGAAGCCGGCCATCATCGCGGCCAAGCCAGCGCTCAGCATCGACACGACGAGCAGCTCGTGGTTCGTCGCCGACAGCACCGGCGCGGGCGCGCTGCCGGCAGGCAGCTGCAGCGCACCGGTCAGCCCGACGAACAGATAGACCAGCCCCACCGCGACGGCGATGCCGAGCACCACCTGCAGCGCCATCCGCAGTTGGGTGAGCCCGGGATCGGCGCCCGCGAGCCGGTCGACCCCATCACACCACCAGGCCCGGGGAGTGCGCGCCCGGGGAAGCTGGATGAGGTCGCCGTCGGCCGTCGCCGGCTGGGCCGGGTCAGCTCGGCGCTCACGCACCGCCGGCGCCCACCGGCGCGAAGGCCGATGTTCGACGTGCACGCTTGCTGATCATGCCTATCCTCTTCTCAGCCGACACCGAGGTGACCGCGGCCGCGGCACACGGCCCCTCAGCGGCCCGAGTGGTCTCCGGCCGAGCCCCTTTCCAAGGTAACCGCCTCCTCCTCGGCAACGCCGCCGTGCTGGGTGTCGCCTCAGGGATCCCTCGAACAGCACCTCGGAACCATCGGTGACCTGTGGGTCCTGCTGATCGCCTTGGGGCAGAACAGCGCACTCCCCTATCCAACGGGCCAGCGGTATCCCGCCTGTGGATTCCAGAACTCGGTCTGGGGGCGTTGATCCGCGCGTTATGGCGGGCGTCCGGACGCTCGGCGCGGTGATCGAAGTCTGTGCCGGCATGTTCGAGCCCGCATCGTGCGAGATCGCGGAGCTGGCCTACGGGCCGTCGGCAGAACTACCAGTTGAGCAAGGTGGGCTCGGCGCGCGGTTAGTCACAGCCTGGTCGCTGACGATGCGGCCGTCCTGAAGTCGTACAACTCGTTTGGCGAATGCGGCGATCTCCTCTTCGTGAGTAGCGAACACGACTGTGCAGCCTGCGCTGTTGAGCGCGGCGAACAATCCCATGATCTCAATGCTGGAATCATGGTCGAGACCGCTAGCGGGTTCGTCGTCGAGCAGAATCACCGGATTGTTGATCAATGCTCGGGCTATTACCACCTTTTGACGCTGAGCCGCGAAGAGTTCGACAGGCAAATCGTCTTGGCGTCCCTCGAGCCCCACTCGCTCGAGGGCACGTTGGGCGGACTCACGCCTCACCCTCGCCCGCATGTAGATCAACGGGAGTTCCACGTTGCCCATCACCGTCGCATCCGAGATCAGGTTGGACGACTGAAACACGAATCCGATCTTGCGGCTACGGATCTCCGCGAGCTGACGCCTCGATAGGGCAGCAACGTCGGTGCCGTCCAATAGGTAACGGCCTGTAGTTGGAACGTCCATACAACCCAAAATGTTCATCAGCGTGCTGGTGCCTGAACCAGACGGGCCCAGGACCGCGACCATTTCACCATCACCAATGGTCAGGTCCACGCCGCGCAGCGCATGTACGGTAACCCGACCAGCCTTCTGGTAGGCCTTCGCAACCCCTTCGAGCTGGATCACCCGATTCCTCCGCTCGGAGACTCGGTCTCGGAGCCACCGCATTGCGCTGATAGCCGCCGTCTGCTTCGACGCGCTCAGGCCGGCATCGTAAGAGGCGCCGACTGAGGATTCGCCAAGTCTTGGTCCGATCACTGAGACCGCGCTGAATGTGGGTTCCCGAGTTCGTCAGGATCGAAGCAATCCAAGGCGGATCTGAAGGCTTCTCCGGTTCGGTGGGTTACTCGTATCTGAGGGCCTCGATGGGGTTGAGTCGGGCCGCGCGCCAGGCGGGGTAGCCACCGGCGACGGCTCCGATGGCGAGGCTAATTACAAACGCCACCAGGACCGGCGGGAGGGACAAGACGGGGGAGAATGTGGATAGCACACCGCCGGAGCTGTCGAGCAGTGGTGACGCGAGGCGGACGGCGAAGATCAGGCCGAGCCCGAAGGCGATCCCGATGAGCCCGCCGAGCCCGGACAGGGTGACGGCTTCGAGGACGAATTGGGTCAGGATGGCCGAGTCAACGGCGCCGATCGCTTTGCGGGTGCCGATCTCGCGGGTTCGGTCGGTGACCGAGACCAGCATGATGTTGAGCACGCCGATGCCACCGACCAGCAGCGAGATCGCGCCGATGGCAGGGGTGAACCCGGTGAGCAGACCCAGGATTTGGTTGAAGGTGGTCAGCCGCGCGCCGAGGGTCTGAACTTGGAAGTCCTGCATCTCGGGATCGGTGACGTGGTGGCGCTGGGAGAGAATCTGGGTGATCTCCCGTACGGCGGCCGGGGCGCTGGCCGACGAGGTCGCGGTCGCGGTGATTTGGCTGAGTTGATCGCCCTCGTAGCCGTATCCGAAGATGGCGGATCGGGCCGCCCCCTCGGGCATGACCACGTTGTTGTCCAGATTGGCGCCATAGTCGCGCATCACGCCCATGACTCTGAACGGCTGGTCGCTTACCCGGATCGTTTTGCCGACCGCCGCCGCGTCGGAACCGAACAGTACGTCGGCGATGGATGGGCCCACCACCGCGACGTGGGCGCCGGAGCCGGCCTGGGTTTGGGTGAAGTACGTCCCCGCGGTGAGCAGCCGGGCGTTGGTTTGGAACCAGTTTGCGGTGGTGCCGGTGACGGTCGCGGCCAAGAACTTCTTGGTGGCGGTTTGGACCAGCACCGCTGTGGCGTTCTGCCCGGCGGCGCTGGTTGTGGAGCCGGTGACGGCGGGGGTGAGGGTGGCGACGTCGGGGGCTTTCGCTAGCGCGGCGGCGTCGGCGTCGGTGAGTGGTTGGGCGTCGGGGCCGCCGTTCACTTCGGCGAATTTCGGCACGATAGTGATGTTGTTGGCTACCGGCGCGATCGCCTCGTTGACCGAGTTCGACACCCCTTCACCGGCGGACACCACCAGGATGACCGCCGCGACCCCGATGATCAGACCGAGCATGGTCAGCCCGGAGCGCAGTTTGTTTGACCGTAACGCGCGCAGCGCGACGATAACCGTATCCCGAAAAAGCATCGTGATCCTTTAGGCTGTTCAAATTGACGCCGTTACCCGCGAAAGCCTCTATCGCTACGACGCGCGTTAGCGCCTCTCGAGGAGTCGGAATTGTTCGTTCAGGCCGTGTCGTTGACATCGCTCGGATGTCACAGCAGCTCAGGGCTCGGTTTTCCGCTGGTAATCATCACGGCCTCCTGATGTCGGGTGAAAGCCCGACGCCCCGGTGCGCCGTGCCGCGTATCGCTCACGATCGCGCATAGACATGGTCCGGTCTGCCCAGGAGGCGGCCAACTCCGCTACCGGCTAGCTGGAAACCGGCAGTGGCTGACCGCGAACTCGATCAGGCGTTATGCGTCGGCCGGTCGAGGTCGCCGAGATCGGCCAGCAGCAGCCCGCTGCGTGGCTTCGGCGTGAAGTAGGTGCTCTTGCGCGGCATCCGGCGGCCCTGCCGGTGCACGGCGAGCACGTCCGCGAAAGGCACCGGCGCCAGTTGCAGCACCGCGTCGACCCGCTCGCCCGCGGGATGTCCGGCCGGCAGCGCGTGCAGCAGCGGGCCCGCCGGGTCGATGCCCAGCGCGTCCGCGATGAGCACCCGCTCGACCAGCGCGTGGTCCAGCCGGGGCGGCGGCTCGCCGATAGCCTCGGGGCCGGGCAATTCGACCAGTAGGCCGGTGTCGGCGGGCCTGGCCACCGGCCGCACGACCACCGCCCCGGGCGTACTCGGCGCGGCCCGGTCGTCGGTCTCGCGCACCACCAGGCCCTGCCGGCGCCAGGCGGACGCCAGGTCGGCTGCCGTCAGCCCAGTGTTGACCAGCGCACGGTCGATCGCGCCGATCCGCAATCCCGGACCGGCAGTGACCAGGGCAAGCAAGCCGGACCGCGCGCCGGCGGCCGCGGCCACCCGGTGGTTGCCGTCGGCCACCAGCAGTGGGCCGCGCTGGACCTCGGCCAGCAGCGCGTCCTGTTCCGGCCCCGGCCCGACCAGCCACAACCGGTGCACCCGCCCACCACTGTCCTCGGTAGACACCGAGGGCGTGCCAACGGCGTCGGCTACCCGCAGCACAGTCTCAGTGAGCCGGTCGCCGGCATCCACCGGCACCAGCATGGCGGCGCTAGTCGCGCAGCCAAGCGCGGCCAGCACCGCTGCCCGCTCGGCCACCACGCCCGGGTAGACCTGCTCACTGTGCCGCACCCTGGAGCGCCCCTGTCGGTCCACCGCCGCCGGGTCGACCAGGCACAGCACGCCGACGGCCGCGCCGTCCGGGCCGGACACCCGGTACGCCGCGACCACCTCACTGACCTGCCGGTACGCAATGGCGCGCAACCGGTCCAGCGCCTGCCTGGCCGCGGGCAGCGCCTCGGCCAGCGACAGCCCGGCCGCCCGCGCCCAGGGTGTGCGATGCGGATGCTGCACAGCCAGCAGCGACTCGCGGTCGCCCCGCGCGGCCAGCGCCGCGACCACCTCATTCGGTTCGGCGAACTCGTCGACGCTGGGGCCGGGCACCTCGTCCCGGACCACCCAGCCGGTGCCGATCGCCCGCGCCCACCGTGTCATACACCGATCTTGCCCCGTCCGTCCAGGTGCCGACTCAGGGAAATGCGGTTGGCTCGTTCTGTGGGGCCAGCCGGTGGAGGGCTCGCAGGGAGAGCACCGCGGTTGCCACGTCGGCCGGCCTGGACAGGTCCAACCCGGTGAGCTCCTCGAACCTGCGGATATGGTTGAGCACGGTGTTTCGGTGCCGGTAGAGCTCCCGGGCGGTCGTGGTCGGTGATCCGTCGCCGCTCAGTTGCGCCTGGACGGTTTCCAGCAGGCGGGCACGTTCGGGCGGACGGGCCGCTCGCAGCGAGGCCGCCAGGTTGTTCGCCAGATGTCTGGTGATCTCGGGCGCGGCGCCGACAAACACCGACGGGATATCCTCGGCCGCCATGATCACGGTATGCCGTCCTGGCGGACTGGCGTCGCGGGCCGCATCGGCGAGCCAGACCAGGTGGCGGGTGTCCTCGAGCGCGTGGTAGATCGGGCTTGCGCCGACCCGGGTGTGCAGTGAGTCAGTCAGGCAGCCGCGGAGTTGGGCGTAACCGCCGACCCCGAGCACGACGATCCCGGTGAGCAGGCTGGCGTCGTGCAGCCACACCGACCGGTGGCCGAGCTTGCGCAGCGCCGACTCCACCAACTGATTGGGCGCGTCCTCGTCGGCCCGCACGACCACGTACTGGCCGCGCTCGCCCAGACCGAGGCGGGACGCCGCGCGACGCACCACCGCGCTCATCGGCCCGGTGCCGTGCAGCAGCTCGTGGAACAACGCGCGGGCGTCGCGCTCGAGCTCGTCGGCCAGCTCAGTTTCGGCGTCCCGGTATGCCTCGCTCACCACCACCGAGATCTTGTCGATCGCCCGCCAGAGCGGGAGCACGAAGTCGGTCCACTGGGTCGTGATGTCCGGCGGCCGAGTGCTCAGCCAGGCGAACAGTGCCTCGCCCGCAATCTGGAAGTCGATCCGGAACGAGTGCAGCATGGCGTCCATCCCCACGCCCTGACGAACCCGGCGTCGCCCGATGTAGGCCAGCGTGTCCGCGAGATCGACATTCGGGATGAGCGCGAGCTCGTTCAGCACCAGGGTCATGGTTTTCCGGCAGGCCTCCAGGTGCTCGTCCGGATCAACCAGTTCCCGGTATGCGGCCTCCTTCAGTTGACTCTCCAGGTGCGCCCGTTCGGCGAGCTCGTCGACCATGCCGAGCAGCGAATGGGCGGCTTCGGCAAGCATCGTGGGCGGTCGCGGCCGGTCAGCCGAGCTAGAAATATTGTGCACGAGCACAATCTGACACGTCGGATGGTGGCCGTCCATCCCTTGTTTGCCCAGGGTTAAGCCTGATTGGCTTGCTCCAGCACAACGGTGGTGCGTTGGGGGTGGCGTTTCGACTGACCGCAAATACCAAACCTGGAGGGCTCGATGACGGCTACGTCCAACCCGGGATCACCGGCCGATCCGACCCCCAAATGGGTAAAGGCGTCGCTCATTCCCAAAGGCGCCCAGGCACGTCGTGAGGCCGCCGAGGATTACGCACTGCGAAAGGTCCCGGCGCATTGGAAAAGGCCGGCTTTCAGTTTTGCCATATCGCTGAGTGGATTGACCTCGTCGGTCTTCTTTCTCGCCCTCGGCGGACAGCTCACGCTCACCTTCGGGTTCCCCTCAGCGATGGCATCCTTCGTCGCGGGCACGATCCTGGGGTGGTTGGGCTCGGCGGTGATCGCCCGGGTCACCGCGATGACCGGGCTCGACCTCGATTTGATCACCCGAGGAAGCGGGTTCGGCTTCCTCGGGTCCGCTGTGACGTCACTGATCTACGCGGTCAACTGGATGATGTACGCGGCCATCGAAGCGGCATATCTCGGTACCGCGCTGCACTCGAAGATGCCCGGGCTCCCCACGCCGGTCTGGTTCCTCATCACCGCATTCGTCTCGGTGCCGATCTGCTGGTACGGGTTCACCCAGAACGACTTCGTGCAGCGGTGGCTCGGGCCCATTTTCCTGGTCGGCCTGGTCTGGCTCGTGGTCGCCGCCGTGCAGCATTCCTCCCTGGCGCCCTCGTTCAGCAGCCCGGGATTCTCCGCAATCGGTTTCTTCGGCTCCCTGGGTGCGCTGCTGCCCAACGTCGTCATCCAGATTCTCGGCACCGGGGATTTCTCCCGCTTCATCCGCAAGACCGAGGTCCGCAAGGCCATGCTCGCCGGACCCGCCGTGGTCATCGCGGCCGTGTACCTGATCTCGTTCCCGGCCGGCGCGGTGCTCGCCCTGTACACCGGCGGCGACAACCCGGGGACCTACATCACCGGCTTGTTGGGCGTGTTCGGCCTCGTCTGGATCACCGCGACCCAGCTGCGCATCAACAACATGAACTTCTACAGCGGTTCCCTCGCCCTGGCCAACTTCGCCTCCCGGATCCTGCACTGGGTTCCCGGTCGGCGGTTCTGGGTGGTGTTCGTCGGTTTCGTGGCCTTCGTCGGCGCCATGCTGCACGTCGAGGAACACCTGCTCGGCGTGGTGTCCTTCATGGGCATCTTCTGCCTGGCCTGGCTCGGTGTGCTCATCGCGGACATCTGCGTGATCAAACCGCGACTGCGGGTGCCGCCGGCCTACATCGAGCACCGCAGGGGGTATCTGGCGAACTGGGGAGTTCCGGCGGTCAGCAGCCTGTTGGTGGGCGCGGTGGTCGGTGCGGTGCTGTCACTGGGCGGGATTCCCAGCGCGGCGGTGGGTCCCATTCTGGGCGATGTGCTGGCCTTCGGGATCGGTTTCGGCGGTCCGATCCTGGTCGAGCTGGGGATGAAGGGTCGCTTCGCCCGGCTGGCCCGCCAGCCCGCGGCCGAATGGATCGACGACTTCTCGCGCACCGACGAGGAGATGGAGTCGGCCGACAACATGTTGCCATGCGGCAACTGCGGCGAACGGGTCATGCGCGAGGACATGGTGACCTGCCCGGTCACCGACAGCCACGTGCTCTGCTCGGTGTGCTGCGCCATGCACCGCACCTGCGCCGAGCGCTGCAAGACCGAGGCGTTCAGCCCGACGGACGGCGATGTCCGGCGCCAGCTCGATCTGGTCGTGGTGCGGCGGCGGGACGAGGAGTCAGGATGACCAGCCGAGCGACATTTCGTTCACTGGGTGACCTGGAGCTGTGCGTGGAGTTCGGCGACCGGCTCGACCTCGCGCTCAACTTCACGGTGCTCGCGCTGGACCGTGCGCTCAAGTCGGCGGGGGTGCCGGGAGTTCGCGAAACGGTGCCCACGCACCGCTCGCTCGGTGTTGTGTACGACCCGCTGCTCATCCACCGGCGGGACCTCGAGCACCTGATCACCGAACTGGTGGACGACCTCGCGGAGCTGACCGAGTTCCCGTCCCGGCTGGTGACCATACCCATCTGGTACGACGACCCGTGGTCCCAGGAATGTGCCAGGGCGCACGGCGTGGGCAACAACATCGACTACCTGGCCCGCATGAACGGCATCGATCGGGAAGAGGTGATGAGCCGCCATTCCGGTGTGACGCACTGGGTGTCCGCTGTGGGCTTCCAGCCCGGCACCTACCAGGCGGTTCCGCTTGGTGACATGGCGCTGACCGGGCCCAAGTACGAGCGGCCGAGGAAATGGACCGACCCTGGGATCGTCTGCCTCGCGGGCTCCATCACTTCGTACTACCCGGTGCGCAGCCCGGGCGGATACCAGTTGCTCGGGCGCACGCCGGTGGATCTGTTCGACCCATTGTGTCGCAACCCGGTCTTCGCCGAGAGCCCGGTGCTGCCGAGGGTGGGCGATCGGCACCGCTACGTCCCGATCGACGCGGACGAGTACCACGCGATCCGCGCCCAGGTGAAGGCCGGCGAGTACCGCTACCAGATCGAGGACGGCGTGCAACGGCTGGAGCCGGTGTGACCGGCGAGGTCAACATCTTCGAGGTGTTGGAACCAGGGCTGCAGACGACCGTGCAGGACCTCGGTCGCCCGGGCTATCTGGCCGACGGGATCCCGCCCTCCGGCGCCTTCGACTCGCTGGCCTTGAAGCTGGCGAACCTGCTGGTCGGCAACCCGCCCGGGGACCACGTCCTGGTCGGCACCGATCCCGGTGCGGCCGGCCTGGAGATGCTGTTGGTCGGGCCCCGACTGCGCGCGCTGAGCTACACGGTGATCGCGGTGACCGGAGCGGACCTGCGGCCAGCGGTAAACGGGCGACCGATCCCGCTGTGGACCTCGGTACTGGTGCGCCCCGGGCAGGAGATCACGTTCGGCGCGGCGCACGCCGGCGCGCGGGGGTACCTGGCCGTCGCCGGAGGGCTCGCGGTGCCGGCGGTGCTGGGCAGTCGCGCGACGAACGTTCGGGCCGGCCTGGGCGGCGTGCACGGGCGAGCGCTGCGGGCCGGAGACGTGTTGGCCACATATCCGATAACCGGCTCGCCGGTGCAGCGCGCCGGCATGCGGGTGCGGGCAGATCGGCTGCCCGGCCGCCCGGGTGACTCGGGCGCGGTGCTGCGGGTCGTGCTGGGTCCGCAGGACCATCTCTTCACCCCGGACAGCGTGCGCACATTCCTCGAGACCAAATGGCGGCTGTCGCCGACCTCGGACCGGATGGGGTGCCGATTCATCGGGCCCGCCCTGCATTTTCTGCCCCGACCCGACTATCTGGTGGACCAGGCCGGGTCGGATCCGTCGAACATCGTGGACGATTCGATCTGCATCGGTTCCATCCAGGTGCCCAGTGGGTTGGAACCCATCGTGATGGGCGTCGACGGGCCGAGCCTCGGCGGCTACGCGAAGATAGCGACGGTCATCAGCCCTGATCTGTCGGTACTGGCTCAATTGGTGCCCGGCGACCCTGTCCGGTTCCGAGCCGTGGACGTCGACGATGCGCATGACGCGCACGTTGCGGCGCGTGCGCTGGTGACCACCGATTCCGTGGAGAAACTGTGAGCTTGAAGATAAACATCAATTCGGATGTCGGTGAGGGTTTCGGGCGTTGGCAGCTCGGCCCCGACGACGACCTGATCCCTTTGGTACCCACAGTGAATATCGCGTGCGGTTTCCACGCGGGAGATCCCGGGATCATGCGTCGGGCGACCGAGACCGCGCTGCGTTCCGGTGCGGACATCGGGGCGCACGTGGCGCTGCCCGACCTGCGTGGTTTCGGTCGCCGGCCGCTGGACATCAGCCCGGACGACCTCCGTGCCGACCTGCTGTACCAGATCGGTGCGCTGAGTGCGTTCGTGCAGGTGGCCGGCGGGGTCATGCGACATGTGAAGCCGCACGGGTCGCTCTACGCGATGTGCGGGCGGAACGAGGAGTACGCCCGAGCCCTGCTGGAGTCGGTCGCCGGATACGACAAGAGCTTAATCGTGATCGTCGGCCAGGGATGGCCGCAGCGAATTGCCGCTGAATACGATCTCACCGTGGTCTACGAAGGCTACGTCGACCTGGAATACCAACCGGACGGATATCCGAGGGTCGAGCCGGTCAAACTGGCCTACGATCCCGAGGATGTCGTGCGGCGTGCCGTGCGAATTGTCACCGAGGGGACCGCGACAGCGCTGGACGGCTCGACAATCGAGGTCGACACTCCCACGCTCTGCTTGCACGGCGATATGCCCAACGTACTCGATGTCACCCGTCGGGTTCGTGAGCGGCTCGGGGAGGAAGGCATCGAAATAGTTGATCTAGCGACCGCGGTGGCGCACGGGATCCCGCATTGAGCAGCCGCACGGATGATTTGGGACCGGTAATCGCTGTCGCCAGAGCCACCGGAATCGGCGCTTCCTACGATCCGATACCGCGCGATCTGGTCGACCGAATGCTCACCCAGTTCTATGGGTTCTCCGGCCGCCTCCAGCACATCGCCACGGAGAAGGACGACACATTTCTGCTCGAGGCAGCATCGGCGAAGTACCTGGTGAAGATTTCCTCGCCCGCCGAGGCGCTGCCGGACATCGAGCTGCAGACCGCCGCCATGCTGCACGTCCGGGACACCGCGCCCGACCTGCCGGTGCAGCTTCCGGTTGCCGGGCAGGACGGTCGGTTCGAGCACCGGCTGGACGTCGTCGGGTATGCCGGTCGGGTGCTGCGGGTGCTCACCTTCCTGCCCGGCCAGCTGCTCACGGATGCCCGACCCACCCCCGCGCAGGTGCGCGACATCGGCCGCACGGCGGGACGACTGTCGAGGGTCCTGCACGGCTTCACCCACCCACGCCAGGGCCGCACGCTCATCTGGGACCTGCGCTGGTTCGACCGGATGCGACCGCTGCTCAGGCACATCTCCACCGAGCGCGGGTCGGCGGTGGCCAGCAGCGTGTTCGAGCAGTTCAACGAGGTCGTCGTGCCGGCACTGCCGACGCTGCCGAAGCAGGTGGTGCACGGGGACTTCAGCCCGTACAACCTGCTGGTGGATCCAGGCGTGCCGGGCTACGTGCGGGGAGTGATCGATTTCGGCGATGTGGTGCACACCGCGCGGGCATTCGACGTCGCGGTCGGAATGGCGAACCTGTTGTGTGACGACCCGGAGGATCCGTGGGCGAAGGCCGTGGAGTTCGTGGCGGGCTATCTCGAGGTCCGCGAGCTGTCCGACGCTGAGCTGCGGCTGCTGGCAACCTGTGCCCAGGCGCGCGTCGTGCTGCGCATCCTCATGGCGCAGTGGCGGGCGATCGAGGACCCGGGGCGGCGCGACTACCTGCTGTCGCATTCGGTGAAGGACTGGTCGCACCTGTACCTGGCGCACGCAGTCCCGACGCCCGAGATAACGGCGAGAATGCAAGCGGCGGCGGCCGGGCGGCACGTCCCCGCGGAGAGGTCACACCAGTCTTGATGAACAGCGCGGATTCTTCCTCCGGCGCTTCGCCCACCATGGTGAACGCGTTTGACCAGGCCGATCTGTCGCAACTGCCGGATCGGGTACGCGCCCAGGTGGTACGCCGCAACACGGTGCTGGGTTCGAGCTATCGGCTTTTCTACCGGACGCCGGTGGAGGTCGTCCGTGGCCACGGCGTACTGCTCTATGACGCCGAGGGCAACGATTATCTGGATGCGTACAACAACGTGCCCTGCGTCGGCCACTCCCACCCAAAGGTGGCGGCGGCGGTCAGCGCGCAAATGACCACGCTCAACACGAATACCCGCTATATCCAGGAATCCATCCTCGACTACTCCGAGCAGTTGCTGGCGACATTCCCGGACGAGCTGGGCAAGGTGATCTACACCTGCACCGGCTCGGAGGCCAACGATCTCGCGATGCGGGTGGCGCGGTACGTCACCGGGCGCGAGGGCGTGATCGTCACCGCCAATGCGTACCACGGTCTGACCGCTCAGGTAGCCGCGTTCTCGCCGTCCCTCGGGCCGAACTCACCCCTGGGACCGCACGTGCGCGTCATCGACGCACCCGATGAGCTCCGCCTGCCGGACGGCGAGACCGTTGGGCGGCACATGCGCGCCCAGGTACGATCCGCGATTGCGGACCTCGAACGGCACGGCGCCGGATTGTGCGCATTCATCGCGGACAGCATCTTCTCGTCGGACGGAATCTTTGCTCATCCCCGTGGCTTCTTGAGGGATATCGCCGACGAGGTACACCGAGCCGGCGGGCTCTACATCGCGGATGAGGTCCAGCCGGGATTCGGCCGCAACGGCGACGGCTGGTGGGGCTTCCAACGACATGATGTGCTGCCGGATATCGTGACGGTGGGAAAGCCGATGGGAAACGGGATCCCCACCGCCGCCGCGATTTTCCGCCCCGATCTCCTCGACCAGTTCGGCTCGAACATCCGGTATTTCAATACGTTCGGCGGGAACTCGGTGTCCATCGCGGCCGCTCAGGCAGTGCTGGACGTGATCCGCGAGGACGAGCTGATCTCGAACGCCCACCGGGTCGGCGCCTATCTCATGGACGGCCTGCGCGCGGTGACCGCCGCCGACGACCGGGTTCTCCAGGTGCGCGGCGCCGGGTTGTTCATCGGGGTGGACATGGTCACCGATCGGGAGTCCGCAACGCCCGATGGCGCCCTTGCGGACGATATCGTCAACGGCCTGCGCGAGCGCCGGGTCCTCATCTCGGCGTCCGGCCCGTCCGGCAACGTGTTGAAGGTCCGGCCACCGCTACCGTTCGGCATGAAGGACGCCGATCGGCTACTCGAAGAGTTCGAACGCGCACTATCGACGCGTAGAGCGCCTCGATGAGCTCCGGGTCGCCGAAGATCGACCGGATGGCGTCGAAATAGTCGATTGAGTGCGGGTCACGCCAGCGCGGCGGCTTCCCGGCTCGGCGAGGGCACGGTGCGCTTGTCCCGCACCAACACCATGACCGCGAGCGCACCGACCACCGCCAGTGCCCCGCCGACCAGGAAGGCCGGGGTGTAGCTGCCGGTCGACTCGACCACCGCGCCGGTGACGATCGGCGCCACGATGCCCGCAACGGTCGAGCACATCTGGATCACGCCGGCGAGCCGGCCTCGGTGGCTCGCCGGCACCAGCGCGACGACCAGCGCCTGGTACTGGTAGCTGGCGAGCAGGAAGAAGATCGCGACGCAGACCAGCACGAGCGCCAGTGTCGGCGACGTGACCAGCGGCGACGGCCCGAAGCACAGCGCGACCACGATCAGGCAGCCGACGATCATCCATTTGCGCGGCTTCACGAAGCTGCCGGACCGCTTGACGAGCCGGTCGGCGACAAAGCCGCCGGCAATCAGGCCCGCCGTCGCCGCCATCCACGGGAGGGTGGCAATGCCGCCGAGATCTGCCTTGTTCACCCCGCGCGCGCTCACCAGGTAGGTCGGGTACCAGGTGAGGAACATGAACAGCACCCACGAATAGGCGAAGAACGCGACCGCGAGGGCAAGCACGTATGGCGTGCGCAGCAGCGCCCAGAACCGGGGCGCGGCCATGGTCTCGCCCGGCGCGGTCTGGTGGTCGGCGGTGATGTAGGCCCGCTCGGCCGGGTCGGCGCGTGGGTGGTCTCGCGGCCGGTCGCGGGCGACGAACCACCACACCGCGCACCACACGACCCCGAAGACCCCGAGGATGACGAAGGTGGGCCGCCAGCCGATGCTGGTGCAGGCCCACACCACCAGCGGGATGGCGATGATCGGCCCGATCGTGGTGCCGGACTGGGCCAGGTTGAGCATGCTCGAGGTCTGCCGCATCGGGAACCAGTTCGCGGTCAGCTTGGTGCTGATCGGCGCCTGCGGGCCCTCCCCCGCGCCGAACAACAGCCGGGCGGCGATAAGCGACGCGGCATTCCATGCGCACGCGGTGAGCGGGATGGTCAGCGACCACGCCAGCATGCAGACCGTGTACGCCCTGCGTACGCCGATCCGGTCGACCATGAACCCACCGACCAGCGCGAACGGCGAGTACGTCCAGAAGAACGCACTGAGGATCACTCCCCACAGCGCGGGCGAGAAGTGGAACTCGGCAAGGATGAACGGCGCGGCGACCGACAGCGCCACCCGATCCCCGTAGTTGATCAGGCAGGCCGCGAAGTTCATCGCGAACACCTGGTAGCGGACCTTGGTCATCGTCGACTCCGAGGGGGTGGGGACTCCAGCGGTGCGGACTCCAGGGGAACTCGGCTCAGTCGGCGGCGAACTGCTTCAGCTCGGCGTAGATCCGCTCAACCCCGGGAATGAGTGCGGCGGCGAGCTCGGGGGTCGCGGGGATCCGCGAGTCGTGGGCGCCGATCCGAAGTGGAACCCCGGAGAGGACACCCGCTTCGAGCGCGCGCACGATCACCTCGCCGCCGAAACCACCGGTGGTGTTGGCCTCGTGCACGACGGCGAGACGACCTCCAGTCTCCGCCAACGACCCGTGTAGCGCGTCGTGGTCGAACGGGTTGAGCCACGGGGTCTCCAGCACGGTCACCTGTACGCCATCCTCGGCAAGCCGGTCCGCGGCCGCGAGCACCTGGTGGGTGATCGCCCCCCAGGTGACGACGGTGGCGGCCGGGCCGGTGCGCCGCAGGTGGCTGCCGCCGATTGGCTGGGGGGCGGCGTCGGTCACCACGTCCTGCTTGTCGCCGAAGTACAGCGTCCGATTGTCGATCACGACCACCGGATCGTCGCTGTACACCGCGGAAACCATGATGTCGAAGGCGTCCTGCGGGGTGGACGGCATCGCTGCCCTCAGCCCCGGGATGTGGGTGAACAGCGCCTCGAGATTCTGCGAATGCTGTGCGCAGGCACCGGGCGAGTTGCCTTGCTGGGTGCGCACGACCAACGGAGCGCTCAGCCGGCCTTCCGAGACGTAGCGCACGTTCGCGGCCTGGTTGACCATCTGGTCGAGCGCGACCAGGAAGAAGTCAGCCCACATGATCTCGACTATCGGGCGGCGGCCCATCATGGCCGCGCCGACGGCGGAGCCAAGGATCGCCGACTCACTGATCGGGGTGTCGAAGACCCGCTCCCCGAAGTCCTTCCACAGCCTGCGCGTCACTCCGTGCACACCACCGGGTTTGGCCACGTCCTCGCCGTACAGCAGGGTTTCCGGGAGCTCCTCGAGGCAGCGGCGCAACGCCGCGTTGACCGCGCCGGAGTAGTTGAGCTCAGGCATAGAGGTGCTCCTTGGCCTTGCTTACGTCGGCGACCGGATCGGCAAGCGCCTGCCGCGCCGCGACTTCCACCTCGTCCCGGACCTCGCGCTCGATGGCATCGGTGTCCACGCCGGACCCGGCGAGCTTCGCGATGGCAACCGCGATCGGCTCGACCAGACCGTCAGCGTCAAGCTCCTGCTTGGTCCGGTATTGCTGCACGTCACCGATGTAGTGCCCGACAAGACGCTGTGTGGTGAGCTCGACGAACGCGGGGCCGGCGCCTTCGCGCGCTGCCTCCGCCAGGTCGGCCACAGCCTCGCGGATCACCGCCGGGTCGTTGCCGTCGATGCGGGTGGCGGTCATGCCCAGCGCGGTGGCCCGGTCGGTCAGCCGTTCGTTGCGGACCATGTCGCGGATCGGGGTCAGCTCGGAGTACCGGTTGTTCTCGCAGAGGAACAGCACTGGCAGGGCAAACACCGCGGCGAAATTCATCGCCTCGTACACCGCGCCCTGGTTCACCGCACCGTCACCGAAGACGGCCATGGCGAGCCGGTCGGTGCCATCGTGCCTGCCGGCGAGCGCGGCACCGACAGCATGCGAAGCCCCACCGCCGACGATCGAGTTCTCCCCGTAGAAGCCGTACTCCGGAGCGCTGAAGTACGCGGAGCCGCCCCGGCCGCCGTTGACCCCGGTGGCGCGGCCGAGCAGCTCGGCGAACACCGCGTGCAGCGGTGCGCCGCGGCCGATGGCCCAGCCATGCCCCCGGTAGGTCGCAAAGAGCGCGTCAGCGTCGCCCAACGCGTCGCAAGCGCCCACCGGCCCGGCCTCCTGGCCGATGCACAGGTGGACCGAACCGCGTACGTCACCGGACTTGTGCAGGGCCTGGACCTTCTCCTCGAATGCCCTGATCGACCACATCGCGCGCAGGTCCGCCACAAGCTGCTCGGTTGTCATCGATACCTCCGCCATGTCGGGGATCTGTCTGCAGCTAGTCACTACAGTCAATCGATTGATTTCACTAAAACACGGCGGCCCGCGACGTGCAAGCCTGCTCAGGGCTTGTACCCCCACCCGGCTCCCAGTAGCTTGAACAATCGATTGACTTCAGCGCTGAGCTTCACGCAAAGGGGAGAGTGATGAGTCCGCGGCGCTTCGAGATGCTCGTCGACCTGTACGGCGACGAGCCCACCGCGCGGCTCCTGTCCGAGGAGGCAATGGTCGGGTCGTGGCTGCGTGTCGAGGCCGCCCTGGCCACCGCGCAGGGCGAGCTGGGTGTGCTGGAGACCGCCGACGCGCGGGCGATCGCCGACGCCGCCGTTCCCGCCAACATCGATCACGAACGGCTCTGGAAGGAGACCCGCACGGTCGGCTACCCGATCCTGTCACTGGTCCGCCAGATCGACGCGGCGCTGCCAGCGGCTCATCGGGGCCGGGTGCACTACGGCGCCACCACCCAGGACATCATGGACTCCGGGCTGGCCCTGCAGCTGGACCAGGCCGCCGTACGGCTCGGCGAGCTGCTCGCCCAGTTCGGCGACTCGCTGGCGGCACTGGCGGCAGAACACGTCGAGACCGTGATCGCCGGGCGCACCCACGCGCTGCAGGCCGTGCCGACCACGTTCGGCGCGAAGCTCGCCACCTACGTCGGCGAACTGGCGCGCCACCGCGACCGGCTGGCCGCGGCACGCGCCAGGGTCGCGGTCGTATCCCTGTTCGGCGCGGGCGGGACCTCCGCGGCCTACGGGGACCGCGCGGTGGCCTTGCGCGCGAGGGTCGCGCAGCTGCTCGGCCTGCACACCACGGACGTCCCATGGCATGTGGCACGCGACGGGCTCGCCGAGTTCGGACTGCTCTGCGCCCTGCTCGCCGGAACCTGCGCGCGGTTCGCCCGCGAGATCGTCGACCTGTCGCGTACCGAGATCGCCGAGGTCGGCGAGGCCTCCGGGCACCACCGCGGCGCCTCCTCGACGATGCCGCAGAAGGTCAACCCGATCGAGTCGGAGGCGGTGATCGGCCTGTCCGCCACCACGGGGGCTCTGAGCTCGGCGCTGTTCCGGGTGATGGAGGCGGGGCACGAGCGCGCCGCGGGCGAATGGCAGGCGGAGTGGCAGGTGCTTCCACAGCTGGTCTGCCTGAGCGCGGCCGCGCTGCGCACCTGCGTATCGATCGCGGACGGACTGCGGGTCTTCCCGGAGGCGATGCGCGCCAACCTGAGCGCCGATGGAGGGCTGGTGATGGCCGAGGCGTACATGATGCGACTGGCCGACCCGCTCGGCCGCGAACGCGCACACGACGTCGTCTACGAGGCCGTGGGCCGCTGCCGGGAGACCGGTGAATCGCTGTTCACCGCGTTGCGCCAGGGGCTGCCCACCGAGGTCGCCGCCACCATCGAGGAGCTGCGGGCGGAGTCCTACCTCGGCCGTCCGCACGAGACCGTCGACGCGGCCCTGGCGTTGTGGAGAACGGAGACCTGAGACCTCACAACCCGGTGAACAAGGAGGTTCGGTGGGACGTTTCGACGGAAGGACCGCGATCATCACCGGCGCCGGGGGCGGGATCGGGCGCGCCTGCGCCCGGCTGCTCGCCGCCGAAGGCGCAAAGGTGGCGGTCGCCGACATCGCGGCGGGACCCGCCCGGGAGACCGAGTACCTGATCACCGGCGACGGTGGCCAAGCCCGCGTCTACCCGGTGGACGTGACCTCGGGCGCCGCCGTGGCGGAGGTGGTGGCCAGGGCCGAAAGCGAGCTGGGCCCGGTGACCCTGACGGTGTCCGCCGCCGGGATCATCCGCAACCGGCCGTTCCTCGAACTCTCCGAGGACGACTGGGACCAGACGATGTCGGTGAACCTCAAGGGGACTTTCCTGCTGCTGCGGGAGGTCGCGCGCCGGGGGCGGCACCACGGAGGCGGTGCCATGGTCGCGGTGTCCTCGGTCGCCGGTCGCGGCGCCCGAGCGACCGCGGCGGACTACGCGGCGAGCAAGGCGGGAGTGATCAGCCTGGTCCGCTCGGCCGCCCAGGCACTCGCCGAGTTCCGGATCAACGTCAACGCGATCTGTCCGGGCGTTGTCGACACCGAGATGACCCGCGCCATCCACGAACACAAGGCAAAAATCGAACACATCACGCCCCAGGAATCGTTTGACAAACAAGCCGCCCAGATTCCGTTGGGGCGCATCGTCTCCCCGGCGGAAGTGGCCGAGACGGCGGCCTTCCTGCTCTCGCCGTCGGCTTCCTACATCACCGGACAGGCCGTCAACGTCTGCGGCGGCCTCGAAATGGATTGAGAGTGGTCCTGTGTTGCACGGCGTCTGGCATTTCAGTTTCACCGTGTCTGACCTGGACAGGTCCGTGGCTTTCTACACCGACCAGCTCGGCTTCGAGCTGATACACACCCAGGAGCAGAGCAACGAATACACCAGGAAGCTGGTCGGCTATCCAGACGCGCACCTGAGGATCGCGCAGCTGGTGGTGCCCGGCCAGCCGCGTGGGCTGTCCAGCCACGATTTGGAGCTGGTGCAGTACTTGCAACCGAAGGGCAGCCGAGGTGAGGCGGAGATCTGCAATCCCGGCGCGGCGCACCTGGCGCTGACCGTGGACGACATCCACCTCCGATACCGGGAACTGGCCGCCGCGGGCGTGAAGTTCTACTCGCCGCCCAACGACATCACAGCCGGAATCAACGCCGGCGGATTCACCTGCTACCTGGAGGACCCCGACCAGATCGTGCTCGAAATGGTGCAACCGCCCGCCCATCGGCTGCCCGAGGAGGAAGGAACCAGGCCTTGACCGACGAAGAGATTGTCACCCTGTTCGATCGCTGTTCCAACGCTGGGAGATGGGGTACCGACGACGAGCTCGGCACACTGAACTACGTCACCGACACCAAGCGGCGGGCGGCCGCCGCACTGGTCAAGCACGGACGCGGCGTGTCCATCGGCCGCGACCTGTCCACCACGGCCGACCGGCTCAACCCGGATCCGCTGCGGCACCGCATGCTCTTCGATGCAACCCCGCCACTTTCCGCGTTGGACAGTTTCGAGATGGCGCCGCACGGGTTCGCGGTCACCCATCTCGACGCGATCACCCACGTGTTCTGGGAGGGCAACGCCTACAACGGCCGCACCTCGGCCGAGCTGCTGGCGCCTGACGGACTGCGCTTCGGTTCGGTCCACGCGCAACGCGACGGGATCATCACCCGCGGCGTCCTGTTGGACGTCACCGCCGTGCGCGGGGTGCCGTTCCTGACTCCGGGCGAGGCCGTCACCGCCGAGGACCTGACCGCGGCCGAACGCCTGGCCGGTACCGACGTCACCTCCGGCGACGCGGTGTTCGTGCACGTCGGGCTGGAGCGCCGGGAAGTCGAACAGGGCACCGAGGACCCGAGCGTGCGCGCCGGGCTCGACGCCAGCTGTCTGCCTTGGCTGCACGAGCGCGAGGTTGCCGTGTACAGCGGTGACTGCGTCGAGCAGATCCCGTTCCCCAGCAAGGCCGTCCCATTACCACTGCACCAGATCGGACTGGTGGCGATGGGACTGGTACTGCTCGACTGCCCTCGGCTCGCCGAACTGGTCGAGGTCTGTGCCGAGCTCGGCACCGCGGAGTTCCTGCTCACCGCCGCGCCCCTGCGCATCCCTGGCGGCACCGGGTCGCCGGTGAACCCGCTCTGCCTGTTCTGAGCGCTAGGCCTGGCGTGAGACCGCGCTCTGGGCGCGCAGGGCACGGCGCACGGCCGAGCGCAGCCAGCGGTGTCCGCCGTCGGCGGCGTGCCGGGGGTGCCACGCCATTCCGATGACCAGCGGCGGGAACGGCAGCGGAACCTCGATCAGCTGCAGGCCGAGGGTCGCGGCCAGGTCGACGAGGGGGCCGGGAGCGTCGCCGGGGAACCTGTCTGGGACCAAGCAGACCAGGTCGGTCGCCGCGGCCAGGGTCATGGCGGCCAGGTGGCTGGGCAGCACCGCCACCACCCGCCGGCGCAGGTCTCGCTCGGCCAGAGCGGCGTCGGCCGGCCCGGTGAACCGACCGCGGCGGCTCACCGAGACGTGTTCGGCGGCCGCGAACCGGGCCGGGGTCAGCTGCCCCTCGGTGAGCGGGTGACCCGTTCGCACCCCGGCGACCATCCGCAGGGTGACCAACTCCTCGGTATGGGTCTCCGGATCGACGTGGTCGAGCGCGCCGACCTCCAGGTCGATCTGCCCGTCCCGAAGCGCGGGACCCCCCTCCAGCTCCTCGGCCCGGAAGCGCACCGAAACCCCGGGTGCCTCCCGTGCCGCGAGGTCCAGCATCCCCGGGGCCAGTCCCGCGGACACCAGATCGGTGGCCTGCACGCTGAACGTGCGGCGCAGCGTGGCCGGGTCGACGTCCTCCCCCGGCTTCAGCAGCGCGCCGCAGCGGCGTACCACTGCTGCCACCTCCTCACGTAGGCCCTCCGCCCGAGGGGTGGGCACCATGGCCTGCCCGGCCCGCACCAGCAGCGGGTCGTCCAGCAGGCGACGCAGCCGCCCCAGGGTGCGGCTCATCGCCGCCGGTGAGGTGTGCAACCGCTCCGCGGCCCGAGTGACGCTCTGCTCGGCCAGCAATGCATCCAGCGCGACGAGCAGGTTGGCGTCGACGACATGCCTGTCCACCAGCATTGTTCCGATCTGAGCAATGATTCCGTGCCAACGTTCCCATTGTGGCACTCCCTCGGACGGTCGCAGCATGGGGTCGACCCATTCAGGCGTACCCATAAAGGAGTCCGTCCCATGTCTCCTCCCCTACCCACCCACCCTCGGCCCGGCGACCAGCTGGCCGTAGTGAGCCAGAGCGGTCCTACCGTCACCCTGCTCGACGCCGTCGACCACAGCGTCCGGGCGGTGCTGACCGTGCCCGCCGAGCCGCATGAGCTGTGTTTCGACCCCGAGCACCGGGTGCTGTACTGCACCAGCACCTACCACGGCGGCTACTACGACGCCAACGACGGCCGCAACCACCTGCTCACCGTGATCGCCCCGGACGCCGGCGAGATCGTCGAGGTGCTCGACCTGTCCCCCGAGCACGGCCCGCACGGGCTTGCCCTCGACCCGGCCCGGCGGCTGCTCTACGTCAGCGTGGAGGCCGGCCCGGCAGGCTCTGGCGGAGTCGTGGTGCTAGACACCGCCACCCGCCGCGTGCTGCGCCGCATCGACACCCTCGCCCCCGGGCCGCACTGGTTCGCTGTGGACCCGGAAGGCGCGCGGGGGTACGCGGCCAACAAGGAGGCCCCGTTCGTCACCGTGGTCGACCTGGCCACCGGCGCCCTGATCGACAAGATCGACGTACCCGGCAGCGAGGGCATCGCGGTCAGCCCGGACGGCTCGACAGTGGCGGTCGCCGCACCCAAGAACAACATCGGCCGCCTGGCCGCCGACCCCGGGATACGGCTGATCGACACCCGCACCGGCGAGCTCGTCCGGACCCTGCCCACCGAGCACGCCGTGGTCCCCGTGCACTGGACCACCACCGGTGTGCTGTTGGCCGGAGAGATGCGACCCGCCTCGACGCCCGTCGACATGAGCGCGGGTGACTACTTCCGTGCGAGCGACATGCCCGCCGGGCGGCTGTCGGTATGGGCGGGCCCGTCAGCCGCCACCGTGGAGCGCGTCGGCGCGGTCGAGGTCGGCGCGAGCCCGCTGACGGTAACCTCCGCACCCGACGGAAACCGGGCCTACGTGGCCGCGGTGTTCGGCTCCACCGTGACCGTGGTCGACCTCGCCGACCCGACCCGGCCCGCCGTGCTCGACACCCTGGCCATCCCACACACGGACGCGCCGGGCGCCCACGGCCTGGCCTATATCCCCGCCCCGGCCTGAGCGAGACGGCTGGTCGCGCGACGGGGCGGGCAGGTGTTCAGGGTTCGAGGCGAGCGGCCGGAGCGAGGCGCTCGAAGTTATTGAGCCCGCCGGGCGGAGTCGTCCGCCCCCTGTGGCGGCCCGGACCCTGGCAACCTCCAGCCGCTCTCGACCGATAGACGGCACTTGCCGGGGTCGTCTCCGGTGCTGATGAACAGCGCGGTCAGCAGGGGGACGCCGTTGGCGAGCGTTCGGCGCGGCAGGGGTCCGTTGGCGACCAGGGAGACCAGCCCGTGGGCGACCGTCCAGCTCTGGGTCGCCAGTTCCAGCGGATCGGTGTCGGCGCGGCAGCGGTCGGCTTCCCTGGATCGCTCGGCGGCCTGAACCAGATACTCCAGGGTCGCGTCGGCGGCCTTGAGGTCTTCGAGGTCGAAGTTCGCGTCGAACATGACCCGGTACAGATCGGGGTGGTCCAAGGCATTGCCGAGGTAGGCGGCGACCAGGGCGGTCAGGTCCCGAATCGGGTCCTCGGTCATCTCTACCGTCGCGAATCTGGCTGCCAGGCGGGTGAAGCCCTCCTGTCGCAGGGCCTTCCACACGCCGTCCATGCCGTCGAAGTAGGTGTAGACGGCCATCGTCGACACGCCGGTCCCGGCCACCAGTGAGCGCAGGGTGATGGGCTCCCGGGTGCGGAGCATGTGTGCGGCGCGTTCGACGAGAAGGGTGCGGACCGCCGGGTCCCTCGTTCTCGCCATCGCACCAGAATACATAGCATTGCTCTGCTATGTTTAGAGCAGCGCGAGCCCACCGGCTCCCACGACAAGGAGGCCGCATGCCGATCACCTTGATGAACCCCGAAGGAATGCCGGAGGTTGACATCTACCGACAGGTGTCGGTCGCCACCGGATCCAAGCTGGTGTTCATCGCCGGCCAGGTCGCCTGGGGTGCTGACGGGCGCACCGTCGGCGAGGGCGACCTCGCCGCCCAGGTCGAGCAGTGCTACCTCAACGTCGGCACCGCGCTGGCCGGGGTCGACGGCTCCTTCGACGACGTGGCGAAACTGACCGTCTACCTCGTCGACTGGACCCCCGACAAGATGCCCCTGTTCGTGGAGGGGGTCGCCAGGGCCGCCGCGAAGCTGGGCGTCACCCCACTCCCGCCGCTCACCGGGGTGGGCGTCGCCGCGCTGGCCGAGCCCGACCTCCTGGTAGAGGTCGAGGCCACCGCGGTCATCGACTGAACGCAAGGCGACGAGGCGGCCCGGACCGGCAGCCCCCGCTGGCCCGGGGTCAGCGCTAGCCGACCGTAACGCGGGGCGCCTGGAAGCGTTCCGCGTGCTCAACTACCCACTGGGCGAACGTGCGCGCCGAGCGACCGGTCACCTGCTCGACGGTGTCGACGACGGTCGTGGAGTCATCGCTGGAAGCGGCGTACCAGCCGACGACATACTCCGAATCCGCCCGGGATACACCGGTGGCGATCAGCCTGTCGACGGCCTGTTCGTGCGTGATCGGGACGAAAACGATGTCGCGGCGGATTGCCCGAGACAGGATTGCGATCCGTTGGCGCGGGGTCAGCGCTTCGGGCCCGGTGAGGTTGTAAGCACGCCCGGCATGGCCATCGTCGAGAAGCGCGGCCGCTGCCACTGCCGCTATGTCGGCCTCGTGGACCAGCGCGCTGGGAAAGTCGTAGGGCTCGCGCACGTTCCCCTCGGTCCGAACCGATTCGATCCAGTTCAGCGTGTTGGACATGAACTCTTGCGGTTCCAGGCGTGTCCACTCCACACCCGAGTCCGCCACAGCCTGCTCGACCGGCCCCACCCCACCACCCCACACCACGGTGATGCGCCGCACGCCCGCACCAACTGCCCGCCGCACCAACTCGGGCCCGACCTCGGCGAGCCCCGCCGTCACCGTGATATGCAACCGGCTGACGCCATCGAGGGCGGCGTCCAATGACTCCGGTGCCGTGTGCGTGCCGGCGACCAGCTCCACCTCGGCCGGAAAGCGTCCCGCGGCAGCAACCGGATTCCGCGTCAGTGCCCGAACAGGCTCTCCTCGGCGGACCAGCTCTGTCACAACGTGTCGGCCGGTGTTCCCGGTGGCGCCGGTAACAAGTGTTGTCACAGTCGAATTCCTTTCGTCGCCAACGACGCTAGAAGCTCAACTGCACTCGAGGTCAAGGAGCCGCCCGAAACCCATGGCCCAACTACCGGCAGGTGTGCTGAGAGCCCCGACTCAGGGTGCTGAGACCCCCGACTCGCGGGTGGTATTCACCTCGACGGCGTTATGTGGATGGCCGACCCGGCGTTCGTCGGGAACGTCAGACAGTTCAGGCACCGAGAACTCACCGGCCCCCACCGCCTCGAGCGCCCCCACCCCGCCCGGCACCTCGACGCTGCTGGGCACCTCGACGCTGCTGGGCACCTCGGCGGCCTTGGTGCGGCCCACGGTCTTGGTCTTGGCCGAGACGGCGACGTCGCGGGTGAGCCAGCGCTGCTGGCGGATGGTGAGCAGCGCGACGATCTTGGTCAGGGACA
>Ga0193743_1000671_pt1 | contig 26876 bp, 19 predicted proteins | sample L2c2metaG_FD_143038 | JGI IMG/M metagenome (GOLD analysis project Ga0193743, IMG submission 143038) | Soil microbial communities from a riparian zone of the East river system, Colorado, United States - L2c2 | ecosystem: Environmental > Terrestrial > Soil > Riparian zone | place: USA: East River...
TGGCCGATCGGGTCGAGCATCACCAGCGGCTTGTCGTGCATGCCGAGATAACCGGCCGTCCAGGCCTCGAAGAACTCCTCGAGCGTGCCGATCCCGCCGGGCAGCACGATGAACGCGTCCGCACGATCCTCCATGACCTGTTTCCGCTCGCGCATGGTGTCGGTGACGATCAGTTCGTCGGCGTCGACGTCGGCGAGTTCGCGGTGCACCAGGGCCTTGGGAATCACCCCGACCGTGCGGCCGTTGTGCGCTCGCGCTGCGCCGGCCAATGCGCCCATCGCCGAGACGTTGCCCCCGCCGGACACCAGCGTCCAGCCGCGGTCGGCGATCGCGGCGCCGACGCCGGTCGCCAGCGCCAGCAACTCGGGATGCCTCGGCCCCGACGCGCAGTAGACGCACACCGCCCACGGGCGGTCCTTCATTTCGGTGAGTTCGGCGTCTTCTGACACACCGCCAACCTTAAGGAGCGCAGCGACCCGGGATTCCACGCCACCGAGATTTGGCGCATTCATCGGTCCGGCCCCTCGGGCGCACCATAGGATCCGGCGGTGCCTGTCGAGTGGGTGACCGCGCCGGAGGAACCGTTGCTCGACCAGCTGGAAGCGGCCGTTCGCAGCCGTGCCGGAGCCATGCTCGTCGGGCCTGCCGGGGTGGGCAAGACGTCACTGGCCCGTGCGGCCGTCGCGAATCTCGCCGGTGATTTCGCCCGCGTCGCGACGGTCACCGGGACGGTCGCCGGGTCGGCGGTGCCGTTCGCTGCGTTCGGCGGCCTGATCCAGGTCGCCGACACCGGCAAGACGGCGGCAGTGCTGCGCGCAGCGCGCGAGTCCATCGGCGAGGGCGTGCTGTTGTGCGTCGACGATGCCCACGCCCTGGACAGACTGTCCGCCGCGCTGGTGTATCAGCTCGGGATCAGCGGCGCGGCGCGGTTGATTCTCGTGGTCGACTCGGACGAGTCGATGCCGGACGGGTTGTCGACGTTGGTGCGCGATCAGCTGGTGGCCCAGATCGACGTTCTGCCAACCGGATACGACGCACGCCTGCTCGACGATCAGGTGGGCGCGTTCGTCACCGGGCTACCGGAACCGGCATCGGCGGTGCTGGAGTTCCTGGCCGTCTCCGAACCGTTGTCCGTCGCCGTGCTGGCCGAGCTGGCCGGTGCCGACGCGGTGCCGGCAGCGACTTCGGCGGGTGCGGTGGTGATCGACGGCGACGAAGTGCGGCCCGCCCATCCCCTGTTCGCGCTCGCGGCGCGAAACCGACTGGACCCCGACCGGGAACGACGCGTACGTACCGATCTGGTCGAGAAGCTGCCCGCCCCAACGGATGTCGTCGGGCGGTTGCAGCGCGCCGTGCTGGCGCTGCACAGTGACCGGCCACTTCCGGTGACCGAACTCGTCGCGGCGGCCGACGAGGCGCTGCGGCTCGGCGATCTGGAGCTCAGCGAGCAACTCGGGCGGGCGGCGCTGGCCGACGGGGGCCTGGCGGCCCGGCTGCCGCTGGCCTATGCGCTCGCCTGGCAGGGACGCGGCCGCGACGCCGATGCCGTGCTCGCCGACGTCGATCCGGCCGCGTTGACCGAGGCCGAGTTGATGGCATGGGCCTTACCGAGGGCGGCCAACCAGTTCTGGATGCTGTCCGAGCCGGAGCGGGCCACGGCGTTCCTGCAGACCACCCGCGGCCGGGTGACGACGCCGACGGCACGGACCACGCTCGATGCCTTGTCGGCGACGTTCGCGATGAACGCAGGCAGCCCGACCCGGGCCATGCAGGTCGCCACCGAGGTGCTCGCGTCGCCGGACGCCGACGACACGGCGGTCGGCTGGGCATCGGCTGCGGCGGCGTTGAGCTCGGCGCGGATGGGCCTGTTCGCCGAAGTCGACTCGCTGGCCGAGCGGGCGTTGGCCGCAGGGCATCCCGGCCTGTTGCGGTTCACCTCCGGCTTCGGGCAGACGACCACACGATTGTTGGGCGGCGAGTTGGACGACGCTCAGGCGTTGGCGCAGCGACTCCTCGACTACACCCAGAGCCAACAGCCGGGGCGCGCGATCGGCGAGGTGTTGGTGGCCGACATCCTCATCGCCCGGGGTGAGCTGGACGAGGCCGTCACGCTGCTGCGCGGCGCCGCCGCGGCCCTGGCGCCGACCGGTTACTCGTGGGGCCCACTGGCCTGGATGTTGTTGGCACACGCGCTCGGTCAGCAGGGGCAGACCGCGGAGGCGGGCCGCACGCTGGCCAGGGCGGAGGCCCGGCACGGACTCAAGTCGATGCTGTTCGCCCCCGAGCTGTCCTTGGCCCGGGCGTGGACGTGTGCCTCCCGGCGCGACGGCCACGGCGCGATCGACGCGGCCAGGGAAGCCGCCCGCGCGGCCGAGCGGGGTGGTCAGTCGGCGGTGGCGCTGCGCGCGCTGCACGACGCGGTGCGACTGGGCGACGTCCGCGCGGCCGACGGCATCGCGCGTCTGAGCCTCGATTGCGTGGTCGGCAGGCTCGCCCTCGATCACGGGCGTGCATTGGCCGCCGGTGACGCCGCCGCGTTGGACTCCGTGGCGGAGGCGTTCGCAGGCATCGGGATGCAGGGCGCGGCATCCGACGCCGCGGCGCAGGCGGAGCGGGCGCGCAAATAGGTGTTCGGTCAGTGCCGTCGTAGCGGACCGTCGTCGTCAGAGCGTCGACTTCGTCGAGTCAGTTTGGGTGTCGGCATCGGCGGCATGGCGCCGTGGATTTGGTCTAGGTGGCTGGAGGACTCCCAACGGGGCAAGACCTTCCTCCGCGGTTTGCGCATGTAAACCACGACCAAGAACGCGATGGCCAGTGCGAGGAAGGCGACGAGGGCGATCTTGCCGATGGTGAGCCACATCAGCGTCAATCCTAATCCCAGAATTGGTGCCCGAATGCACGTGTTGGCGGCCTTAGGATCATTAGCTGACGGTAGGAATTAAGGGGGCTGCGGTCTTGAGCGTGCTTGATGCGTTCCTGTCGACGTGGTCGGATGCGCGATCCACGTTCGGCGAAGGCACTCCCGAAACCGGCGCCCAGTACGACAAGAGCGGGCCGCTGCGGGACATGCAGACCACCGTGCAGTCGGCGGCGCCGGGTTCGACGTGGATCGGCGGGGCGGCCAGCGCGTACGGCACCGCCAACACCGAGCACGGTGACGTCTTCGGAAAGCTCGCGGGTTTGGACCAGCGGCTCAGCGCGCAGGTGAACCAGTCATCGCAGGTCGTCGAGGCCGGCCGACGCAATCTCGACGCGTTGCGCCAGTGGGTGGTCGATGCTGCCGCGTCGGTGCCCCCGGGCAAGAACCGCGACCAGATGCTGCTGCCGATCGTGCAGAAGGGCCTCGGTCAGCTCACCGACATCGTCACCAAGTCCAACGGTGACCTCGGGAAGATCGGTGGCGAGATCCGGGCACTCGACGCCGAGTTCAGGGCGCTGGGAAACCAGAGATTCGTCAAGGAAGGCACCGGGGAAGACGGTGCACTCGGCGTCAAGGGCGACGAAGAGGACAAGAAGGAAGAGGACAAGAAGAAGGACGTCGAGGAAGGCTCAGAGCACGGACACGACGACGGGGAATCCCTGTCCGACGGGCAGCTGAGCCCCGAGGAGTCCAAGCGGCTGCACGATGCCACGAATCTGAGCCCCGCCGAGAAGGCTGCGCTCGACGCCGGCAACCTCACCATTCCACCGGAGCGGATGGCATACCTGAACGGCCTGTCCGACTCCCTGGACGGCAAATCTCCTGCGGAGATCAAGGCGACGCTGGACAACCTGCCGGAAGCAGACCGGAAGGCCGTCGCCAACGCCCTGCACCTGGTCGGTTCCGATGCCGTCAAGACGACCGTCGACCCGTCGATCAAACCCGGTGAGGACGGCTATGTCCCGGCCACCGGCGGCAAGGAGAACCTGCCCAAGAGCATCCAGGACGTCTTCGACGCGCCTCTGCGGAACAATCCAACGGGCGAATGGATCACCACCCCGGACGGGCAGAAGATCTTCATGCCCCCCGACTACAACAAGCCGTACAAGTTCCTCGACGAATACCGCGACATCGCCGCGATCTCCAACTACGGAGATCCCGACCTACAGCGCAGCAGTGCCCTCAACGAGGGCATGCTGGCCGAATCACGGGAGCTTCTCGCGGACGCCCAGGGCCACACCTTCCCGGACTGGGACGACAACTGGAACCACCAGAACCTCGACCCGACGTTGCAGGACCTGCTCTCGGCGTCGTCACACGACCCGATCGCCGTGCACGACGCGTTCGCCGGCGTCGACGGCCACTCGCCGAACAACGACTTCATCCGCGACGTCTACCAGCACGATTGGGCAGACAACGGCAAGGCCGCCGGGGAGTTGTTCCCCGACACCTCGGATCACTCCGCACGGGCCGGGCAGACCATGCACGCGTTCGACGCCTACGCCGGCGAGCACTACCAGGACCTGCTCAACATGAATGGGGGCAGGGAATCCCTCGGCGAGATCAACCCCAATCTGGTGCAGTCCCTTGGCGAGGCCAACAGGTCATACATCGACGACATGGCTGGCGCGAACATCGATGGCACCCAAGGCTTCGACAAGCTGGACAGCGGCGCGAACGCCAACAACATGCGCGGCTTGTTCGCCGTGATCGACTCCGACCCCACGGCAGAAAAGGCCTTCAACGAGCATGCGACCGCGACGTGGCGGGACATCGTGGCCGACTATTCGCAGGACCTCGCCAAGACCGACGTTCCCGACGGTGATTTGCTGGCGGCGGCCGGGAAACTGGGTGGCGCGCAGGACATGGGCGAGTACATTCACCAGCTCGACATGGGCAAGAGCGAATACGATGCGTCCGTGGAGGCGTGGACCAAGAAAGGCCAGTGGTACGACGCCATCCACAACGTCGTCTCTGAGGTACCGAAGGTCGGGGATGCGGTCGGGATCTACGACAAGATTCCGGGCGACCCGCTGAAGGATCTGTTCGTCGGCGAGCCTCCGACACCCGGGACGGTGACGCCGATGCCCTTGCGGGACATCGGTGAGGTCACGGGCCCCGTCGCCGCCTACCTCGTCCATGAAAAGGTGGGCGATCTAGGCCCCTTGCAGGACTGGATCGTAAACGGTGAGCTGAAACCGGATACTCCGCAGAGGTACATCGACCAGTATCTGTCCGAGGTCGGAGGCAACAACGAGCTTCCGTATGTCGAATGGACGAACGCGTACCAGTCGTCCATCTATGCGTCCGAGGGTGAGTTCGACAAGATCAAGCCGCCGGAAGGATGAGACCAGTGACGAAGTCTCGCGTCCGGATCGTGCTTGGCATCGTGACGGTCCTGCTCGGGTTAACCGCCTGCCACTCCGAACCGGCGCCGCCGCCGCAGTCTCCGACGGCGCAACCCGCGAACTGGCCGCAGAACCTGAACGACTTCCGTTTCCGCTGGAGCGCCGACCCGGGATTTCCCTTGGACACCGGTTGGGCGGTGCCGCTGCGCGCCTACCTTGAATCGCTGCGCATCATCTATTACACCCGCAACCGGGACACGGGCTATCCCGGGCTGAAGCGGGCAACACCAGAACCTCCGGAGACATTCTCGCCCGGGTGGAAGAAACTCCCTCTCGCGCAACGAGACCTTCGCGGCAGTGTCGGAAGGGTAGATCTCGACAACCCGGACAATCGGTTTGTCGGCAACGAGGACCTGCGCGTTCTCAAGGCAGAACCGATCCCGTCGGGTTTTCGCGCTTTCGTATGCGACGCGACGTACGGCGTGTTCAAGGGGTCGGCCGGCTCGCGGCTCGCCCCCGTGTATGTCGACTCGATGGTAAACGGCGCCGATCCGGACTTCGACAACACGAGGGTGTGGCGGATCGAGTTCAGCGAGAAGGACCCTCGCGCTGGGGCGTCGCCGCTACCCTCGCCGCAGTCCGCTCAAAAGGGCCCGTTACCGGCTCCGCGGGACGACGTGTTCGGCCCGTGGTTCGTCACTGGCTCCGGCTTGATCAGCGAATGGTTCAACAGCGACTCTCCCGGGCTACAAAGTGGCACTCCCGAGCACGACCAACGGCTCCGTGAAGCGCGAGCAGCCGAGGAGACAATGCGTCAGCAGTGCCTCGCCCAATATCCACTGAACGCGGAACAACGCAAGGCGATCGCGACCACGGTTATCGACAAACCACCAACCGTGGAGCCAGCCCTACCCGGCTGGCCGGAATGAGATCGGTGAACCACCATGAATGAACCGCTGTACGTCCAGCCCGACGGCGTGCGCACCTTCTCCCAGGTGCACGACCAGATCGTGTCCGCCCTGTCCCAGGTAATGGGTTCGGCCGCACCGGAAGCGCTCGGTGTCGAGACCTCGCACGGCGCCATCGCATCGGCCGTGAGCACCGCGTTGGGTCAGGTCCTCGGCAGCCGCCAGGGCACGATGCAGGTGACGTCGACATCCGGCCAGACCATCTCGGACCTGCTGCAGAAGGCCGCCCAGATGTACGAGCAGGGCGACCAAAAGGGTGCCGAGACTCTCAGGAAGGCCGCCGAGGCTTTGCAGGCCAGCGAGGCGGGCGGCGCGGGTGGCGCGGCCGGCGTAGGCGGCGCTGCCGGTGCAGGCGGTGGTGCCGACCAGATGGGCCAGATGGTCAGTCAGGTCGGGCAGCAGGTCGGCCAGATGGCGCAGTCGATCGCGCAACCACTGCAGGGTCTTGCCCAAGGACTGCAACAACTCCCGCAGCAAGTCATGCAGGGCGTGCAGGGCATCGTGCAGGCGGCCGCCGGGTCCGCGGGCGCCGCCGGGTCAGCGGGGACCAAGGCCGACGGTACAAAGGCCGACGGTACAAAGGCCGACGGACAGGACCGGCCCGGAGACAAAGACCCCAAGACCGACGAAAAACGCCAGGACGATCCGCCCGTCGAGCGCGCCGAGGCCCAGCCAGGGAAGTCTGCCGAGCAGGGCAGGGCGCCCGAACCGCTGCCTGAGGTGAAGCGTGCCGAGCCCGCGCAGACCCGGCCGCAGCAGTCACCGCTCTAACCGAGCCGACCGTCGGCGAGCACGAGCCGGCGTTGCACCCCGATCGCGTCGAGGAAGCTCTCGTCGTGGCTGATCACCACGAAGGCTCCCCGGTAGGCGTTCAGTGCGGACTCCAATTGGCCCACGCTGACCAGGTCGAGGTTGTTGGTCGGCTCGTCGAGCAGCAGCAACTGCGGCGCGGGCTCGGCGTTGAGCACGCACACCAACGTCGCGCGCAACCGTTCGCCACCCGACAGCGCCCCGACCGGCAGGTGGATGTGGTCGCCGCGAAACAGGAACTGCGCCAACAGGTGCATGCGCCGGGTGTGGGTCAGGCTGGGCGCGTACGCGGCGAGACTCTCGGCCACGGTGCGGTCGGGGTCGAGCAGGTCCAGCCGTTGGGACAGGTAAGCGATCCGGCCGTCGGCGCGTTGCACGTCGCCCTGCTCCGGCGGCAGGTCGCCGGTGATGACGCGCAGTAGCGTCGATTTGCCCGCGCCGTTGGGGCCGGTCAGCGCGATCCGCTCCGGGCCACGGATGTCCAGGTCGATGCCGTTGTCCTCGAATAGCTTTCGCCCTCCCCTGCTGATCTGAACACCGCGCGCGGCGAGGACGGTGCGACCGACGGGCACGTCGGTGTCAGGCAGATCGAGCACGATGGCGTCGTCGTCGCGCACCGCGCGTTCGGCCTGGTCGAGTCGCGTCCTGGCGTCGTCGACCCGCTTGGCATGCACGTCATCCGATCGGGCGGCCGACTCCTGGGCATCGCGCTTGAGCTTGCCCGCCACGATCTTGGGCAGACCGGCGTTCTTGACGTTGCGGGCCGCGGTGCCCGCACGTCGCGTGGCGCGCTCTCTGGCCTGCTGCATCTGGCGCTTCTCGCGCTTCAACATCGACTCCGCGTTGCGGACGTCCGACTCGGCGACACGTTGCGCGGCGTCGACGGCGTTCTCGTAGGCCGTGAAAGTGCCTCCGTAGAAGATGATTTCACCCCGATGCAGCTCGGCGATGCGGTCCATCCGGTCCAGCAGCACCCGGTCGTGGCTGACTACCAGCAGGGTGCCGGCGAAGTCGTCGAGCGCGGCGTACAGGCGGTGCCTTGCGTCGACGTCGAGGTTGTTGGTCGGTTCGTCGAGCAGCAGCACGTCGGGACGCCTGAGCAGTTGGGCGGCAAGGCCGACCGACACCACCTCGCCACCGCTGAGCGACCCCAACGACCGGTCCAGCGCGAGGCCGGCCAGTCCGAGCCGGTCGAGTTGGGCGCGTAGCCGCTCCTCGACGTCCCAGTCCTCGCCGATCGCTGCGAAGACCGCCTCGGAGGCGTCGCCGCCGGCGAGTGCGTCGAGCGCGGCGATGACGGGCGCGACGCCGAGGACGTCGGCGACGGTCCGCTCGGCGTCGAAGGGCAATGTCTGCGGCAGGTAACCCAGCGTGCCGTCGACGGTGACGGCGCCGGCCGTGGGCGAGTACTCGCCGGTGATGAGTTTGAGCAGCGTGCTCTTGCCCGCACCGTTGGGCGCGACGAGCCCGGTGCGGCCAGCGGGAACGGTGAAGGACAGGTCGGCGAACAGCGAAGTGTCGTCGGGCCAGCCGAAGGACAGATGTGAGGAAACGATGGAAACGTCAGACATGCGAGAGATCTCTCGGTGAGGTCCGCGGCATCGAGCCACGGCATCGGGAATGGACGACCAACACGAGCTCCGGGTTATCCGGAGATGTCGTCTCCCAGCATGTTTGCGGCCCACCTCTGTCCGACTACGCGTACGCCAACCATGGTAGCGGCGTCAGGCAAGCAGATATTTCCGCAGCATCTCGGTGGTGGCGGTGATCTGATCGACCTGCACGCGCTCGTCGACGCGGTGGGCGAGGTTCGGATCGCCCGGCCCGTAGTTCACGGCGGGGATGCCCAGCGCGGCGAACCGCGCCACGTCGGTCCAGCCGTACTTGGCGCGCACCTGTCCCCCGGCGGCCTCGATCAGCGCCGCAGCGGCCGGGTTGGTCAGACCGGGCAGGGCGCCAGGCGCGGCGTCGGTCTGCTCGAGGTCGACGTCGAGCCCGTCGAGCACCTCGCGCACGTGCGTCAGCGCCTGCTCGACGCTGCGGTCCGGCGCGAAGCGGAAGTTCACCGTCACGGACGCGGCATCGGGAATCACGTTGCCCGCGATCCCGCCATCGATGCCGACGGCGGACAGCCCCTCGCGGTACGTGCAGCCGTCGATGTCGACGCTGCGGGGCTGATAGCTCGAGAGCCGCTCGAGCACCGCGCCCAGCTTGTGAATGGCGTTGTCGCCCAACCACGATCGCGCGGAATGCGATCGCGTGCCCTTGGCGTGGGCGACGACGCGGATGGTGCCCTGGCAGCCCGCCTCGATGAATCCTCCCGATGGCTCGCCGAGGATCGCCACGTCGGCGCGCAGCCAGTCGGGCAGCTCCCGCTCGATGCGGCCAAGGCCGTTCGCGCTGGAATCGATCTCCTCGCAGTCGTACATCACCAGCGTGATGTCGTGCGCCGGGTCTGCGACGGTGGTCGCCAGGTGAAGGAAGACCGCGTCGCCCGACTTCATGTCCGACGTGCCGCAGCCGTACAGATCGCCGTCGACGAGCCGGCTGGGCAGGTTGTCCGCGGCAGGCACGGTGTCGATGTGCCCGGCCAGCAGCACCCGCGACGGCCGGCCGAGGTTGGTGCGCGCCAGCACGGCGTCACCGTGACGGACGACTTCGAAGCCCGTGGCCTGGTCGCGCAGCGCGGTCTCGATCTCGTCGGCGATGCGCTGTTCGTGGCGCGACTCGCTGGGAATGTCCACCAGCGCAGCCGTCAGCGCGATCGGATCCGCGCGCAAGTCCAGCCCCACAACAGTCCACGGTAGTCCAGTAACGTTTGGCACCGTGACTTCTGCATCAGGCGTCGGCGTGGCCACCATCGCGGCCGACGGGACGGTTCTCGACACGTGGTTCCCCGAGCCGGAGCTCGATGCCGACGGTGAGTCGGGTACGAATCGCCTCTCGGTGGCCGAGGTAACCGAGGATCTGGGTGCGCTGGCCGGTCGCGATGACGACCGCGACGTCGAGACGGTCCTGGTGCGGACGACGATCGCTTCCCTGGATGACAAGCCGGCGGACACCTACGACGCGTACCTGCGGCTGCACCTGCTGTCACACCGGCTGATCGCTCCCCGCGGCGCCAGCATGGACGGCATCTTCGGTGTGCTCGCCAACGTGGTGTGGACGAACTACGGGCCGTGCGCGGTGGAGGGCTTCGAACTGACCAGGGCCAGGCTGCGGCGCCGCGGAGCGGTCACGGTCTACGGCATCGACAAGTTCCCGCGGATGGTGGACTACGTCGCGCCGGCGGGCGTCCGGATCGCCGACGCGGACCGGGTGCGACTCGGCGCACACCTGGCGGCGGGCACGACCGTGATGCACGAGGGCTTCGTCAACTACAACGCAGGCACGCTCGGCACGTCGATGGTCGAGGGCCGGATCTCGGCGGGCGTGGTGGTCGACGACGGCTCCGACATCGGCGGCGGCGCCTCGATCATGGGCACGCTGTCCGGCGGCGGCAAGGAAGTGATCTCGGTCGGCAAGCGCTGCCTGCTCGGCGCGAACTCCGGCCTTGGCATCTCGCTCGGCGACGACTGCGTGATCGAGGCCGGCTTGTACGTCACCGGTGGAACCAAGGTGACGACTTCGGATGGTCAGACCGTGAAGGCGCGCGACCTGTCGGGCGCGAACAACCTTCTGTTCCGGCGTAATTCGCTCTCTGGCGCGGTCGAGGTGGTCGGCCGCGACGGCAGCGGCATCACACTCAACGAGGCATTGCACGCCAACTGATCCGTCACCGGCAGCCCGGCGTCACCCTCAGCATCGCAACGCCGTGCCCGGCCACGGTCGCCTCGACGTCTCCCGTGGTGGTCGCGTCGGTGTGCGCCCACAGATCACGCACGGCATAGCAGTCGGCCGCGTACAGACCGATCGTCGTCGCGTCGGTGCGAATCGACACCGGGTCGGCGTCCGGGTTGGACAGGGCCACTGCGACCGCACCGTCCGCCAGCGGCTTCACGATCACCCGAGCGTCGCCCGGCAGTGGGTATCCCTGAACCAGCAACGGATCCTGATCGACGGCGATCACCTCGCGGTTGGTCAGGATGTCGCGCGTCTGTTCGGTCATCGAGCGGACGTCGTTGCCCGCGAGTAGCGGCGCGGCCAGCATGGCCCACAGCGAGAAGTGCGCGCGCTGCTCGGCGTCGGTCAGATCGGGCCGCGGCGGCCCCAGCGTCATCGTGGGGTGGCCGGTGGCGAACGCGGCCCACGGGATGCCGACCACCAGCATGTCCGGGTCGTTCACGTGAGCCGGGCCGCTGCGCGGCGCCACCGGGCCCGCGGCGCTGAAGGCCTGGCTGACGCCGGCGACACCCTCCGCCCACAGGTTGGCATCACCCCAGGCCGGCACCAGGTCGATGGCGTCGCGGCTCACGTCGGCGATGTGGGACCAGTCGTACTCCGACCCGGCTGCGGGATCACCGGAACTGTTCGGGTTGATGCTGTACAGAATGCGACGGCCGCTGGCGCGCAACGCATCTCGCATTGCCATGAAGTACTTGACCTGCTCGCCGTGGCCGGCGTCGAGCCGGCACCAGTCGTACTTGAGGTAGTCGACGCCCCATTCCGCGAACTCACGCGCGTCGGCGCTTTCGTGACCGGCCGCCCCGATGCGCGGATCCTGCCCGCAGCCCTGGTTGAACGGGCTGTGGTAGAGGCCGAGGTACATGCCACGGTCGTGGGCGTAGCGCGCCAGCGCGGCGATGCCGTGCGGAAACCGGTCGGGATCGGCGCGCAGGTTGCCGTCGGCGTCGCGGGTGGGAGCCGCCCAGCCGGCGTCGAGGTTGACGTAGCGGTAGCCAGCGTCGCGCATGCCCGACGACACCATCGCGTCGATGGTCTGCTCGACGGTCCGCTCGGTCAGCAGGATGCCGGAGTTCCACGAGTTCCAGCCCATCGGCGGCGCCTGCACCAGAGGCGGTTGCGGCGTCGGCGACGTGCACGCGGCGAGCACGCCGATGCAGACCGCCAGGCTCCAGAGACGACGCACGCGGCCATTTTCGCACCGCGATCTGGGAGTCAGGATCGAAGCGCCTGTGCGCTCGGACGGGCGTAGATTCGGCCGGTATGCCGCTGCCCGTCAGGCCCGTTGTCGCCCTCTTTCCCGAACCCGGCGCCTGGGGACCCACCAACAACCTCGTCGCACTGGGCAATCACCTGCTCGAGCGGAACATCCGCACCGTCTTCGTCGTCGAGGAGTCGTTCGAGGGCGAACTGGCGGCCCGCGGTTTCGAGGAACGCCTGATGCGCCTGGCCCCGCCACCCGAAGGAGGGGAATCCGTCGGCGAGGGGTGGGCCGAGTTCGTGCGCGTCACGTCGCCCGAATTCCGCAAGCCGACCATCGAGCAACTCGAGACCGTGACGGCGCCCATCTGGGCCGAGTTCGTCGAGGGCGCCGAGTACTCGCACGATCGACTGACCCAGATCTGGTCGGAGTTGCGGCCCGACGCCATCGTGCTCGACTGCGTCGCCAGCTTCCCGTCGGTGTCGCTGGCGGGTTGTCCGTGGACTCGCGTGGTGTCGGCGAACCCGTTGGAGCTGCCCGACCCCGACATCGCGCCGGTGTTCTCGGGGTATCCGGCCGACGACCGCGAGGGCTGGGACGACTTCCGCGCCGAGTACCGCCGAGTGACCGGCCCGTTGCTGGAGCGCTACAACGCCTTTCACCAAGAGTGCGGCGCGGCGCCGCTGCCGGACAACGGCTTTCAGTACGAGTCGCCGTACCTGAACCTGTACATGTTCCCCGCCGAACTGGACTATCAGCGGTCTCGGCCGCTCGGTCCCACGTGGCATCGAATCGACACCTCGACCCGCGACTCCGACGGCGTATTCGACGTCACCGAGAAGGTCGGCGCGGAGGGCAGGTTGATCTACCTGTCGCTGGGCAGCCTCGGCTGCATGGACGTGCCGCTGATGCAACGGGTGATCGACTCGCTGGATCGGACGCCGCACCGGGTGATCGTGTCGAAGGGACCCCTGCACGACCAGCTCACGCTGGGCGATCGCATGTGGGGCGAGCAGTTCGTGCCGCAGACCGCGATCGTGCCGCAGTGCGACGTGATGATCACCCACGGCGGCAACAACACGGTCGGCGAGGCGTTCACGTTCGGCGTGCCGACGATCGTCCTTCCGCTGTTCTGGGACCAGTACGACAACGCGCAGCGGATCGACGAATGCGGCTACGGGGTAAGGCTTTCCACCTACGAGTTCTCCGACGAGGAGCTGTACTGCACCATCGACGGCCTAATCACGGACCAGGCGCTCAGGGAGCGGTTGGAGGCGGCGTCGCAGCGATTGCAAGCATTGCCGGGACGGCTACGCGCCACGGACCTCATCGAAGGTCTGGTCCGGGGCTGAGGCACGTCGCGGCGGTCCATGGAACACATGCCGCGCTGCGTGCTAGCGGCATTTTCCACAAGAGGGTTGTAGATCGGCACCTCGATTCCCGAATCGCAACCCTGGTGCAGAAAGCACCCATAGCACCCGAACAGCGGCATCGAGCAGGCTCTCCGTCCGCCGCCAAGAACGGCGAGACAGCTACTGCCGCATGACTCAGTCGTTGGCCGCCAGGATGCAGAACTCGTTGCCCTCGGGGTCGGCCAGCACCACCCACGACTCGTCGCCCTGACCGACGTCGACGTGCCGTGCCCCGAGTGCGACGACCCGATCGACCTCGGCCTGCTGATCGTCGGGCCGGAAGTCGAAGTGGATGCGGTTCTTGACGACCTTGTCGTCGGGCACCGCGATGAAGAGCCAGGTCGGTCCCGCGCCGGGCGGGGGGTGCAGCACCACGTCGCCGTCGGAGTCGACGTCCTGTGGCCAGCCCAGCACCTGCGACCACCACGCGCCGAGCGCGGTGGCGTCATGGGCGTCGATGCAGATCTCGTCGAACCTCAGTGCCATTTCAAAGCCACCCTGCCAATTCCTTCTTCAGTACCTTGCCCATCGCGTTGCGGGGCAACGCGTCGACGATCCGCACCTCGCGGGGCCGCTTGTGCACCGAAAGCTGTTGTGCGACGAAGTCGATCAGATCGGCGGGTTGCGCGTCGCCAACGACGAACGCGACGATCCGCTGGCCGAGGTCGTGGTCGGGAACGCCGACGACCGCCACCTCGCTGACGCCGCTGTGCCCGAGGAGCACGGCCTCGATCTCCCCGGCGCCGATCCGGTAGCCACCGGACTTGATCAGGTCGACGGACTCGCGACCGACGATGCGGTGCATGCCCGCGCCGTCGACGACCGCCATGTCGCCGGTCCGGTACCACCCGTCGGCGTCGAAGACCTCCGCGGTGGCGTCCGGCCGGTTCAGGTATCCGTCGAAGAGCGTCGGTCCCCGAACCTCCAGGCGCCCAATGGTTTCCCCGTCGTGCGATACCTCTGCGCCGTCGTCGTCGACCAGCCTGCTGGACACGCCGGCCAGCGGCAATCCCACCCAGCCGGGCCGCCGTTCCCCGTCGGCCAGGGTGCTCAACGTGATCAACGACTCGGTGCTGCCGTAGCGCTCCACCGGTGCGTGGCCGGTGAGCCGGACGAGTTCGTCGAAGACCGGCACCGGAAGGGGGGCGCTGCCCGACACTAGCAGCCGCGCCGGGGCCAGCGCCAAGGCCGCGTCCAGGTCGCCGGCGACGCGCGACCACACCGTGGGCACCCCGAAGTACAGCGAACCGTGTGCCTCGGCGTATGCCGCGGGCGTCGGTCTTCCGGTGTGCACGAAGCGGTTTCCGATCCGCAACGACCCGAGCAGGCCGAGCACCAGGCCGTGTACGTGGAACAGCGGCAGGCCGTGCACCAGGGTGTCATCGGGTGTCCACTGCCACGCCTGCGCCAGCGCGTCGATGTCGGCTGCGATCGCCCGGCGGCTGATCACCACGCCCTTCGGCGGGCCCGTCGTCCCCGAGGTGTAGATGACCAGCGCGGTGGCGTCTGGCGGTGGCTCCTGGTAGCGGTGCCATGACCGGGCGTGCAGCCGGACCGGGACGTGCGGCAGCCCCTCGGTCTCCTCCGGCAGGTCGCCCAACCAGGCCTGCGCACCGGAGTCGGTGAGGATGTGACGGCGTTCGGCGGCGCCGACGTCGGCGGGCACCGGGACGACGGGGACGCCCGCGATCAGGCAGCCGGTCACGGCCAGCACCGTGGATGCCGTTGGCGTGGCCAGGACGGCGACCCGGTGTGCGCCCGCGACGCGTTCGGCGACCGACGTCGCCCCGCCGACGAGGTCGCTGCGACTCAGTGTCGCTCCGTCGATGCGCACGGCGTCGCCGATGTCGTGCCCCCCGGCGACTGCGGCGGGGTTCAACGAGGCCAGCAGCACGACTGCGACGCTACCCGCTTGTCCACATCCGTCCGGTGACGTCCGGGGATACTTGACCGGTGGATCCCATCGAGCGCATCGCCTCCCGGGAGGTGTACCGGAACCCGTGGATGATCGTCCGGGAGGACGACGTCCGCAGGCAGGACGGCAGTACCGGAATCTACGGCGTCATCGACAAGCCGACCTATGCGCTGGTGATCGCCCAAGACGGCGACCGTTTCCGGCTCGTCGAACAATTCCGGTATCCGATCGGGCTACGCCGCTGGGAGTTCCCGCAAGGCACGGCCCCGGGGACGCTCGAGGGCAACGAACCGCCACCCGCCGACCTCGCCGCGCGCGAGCTCCGCGAGGAGACGGGTCTGCGCGCTGCGTCGATGGTGATACTCGGTCAGCTCGACGTCGCGCCCGGCATGAGCAGCCAGCGGGGCTGGGTGTTCCTGGCCACCGGGATCACCGAGGGAGACCACGACCGTGAGCCCGAGGAGCAGGACATGCACAGCGAGTGGTTCACCGGGGAAGAGCTCGAGCGGATGATCGTCGACGGCGTCATCACCGACGCGCAGACCATCGCTGCGTGGACGCTGCTTCGGCTCCGCTAGGGGCCGTTGGACGTCGAAGGCCGTGGACCGGCCAACGTGCTCCCACGCCGCGAGCTCGGCCTTGGCGTCATCGAGCACCGCGCCAAGGGCGTCGACGGCATCATTGCCCAGGGCGAGCCGCAGCGGCGGGTCATCGGAATCGAGTGCGGTCAGGATGGCAGCGGCGGCCTTGGCCGGGTCGCCGGGTTGTGCGCCGTCGCCTTCGGGCATCCCGGTGCGCAATTGTTCGATCTGATCGTCATAGGCGGCGATCGGGGAGGCCACCAACAGCGCGCCGACACCCGGGAAGGTGAACCGGCCGCCCATGCTGCTCATCTGCACGATCGCCCCGGACCCCCGCGCCGCGCCCTGCGTTGTTCACCAACACGTCGACCCGACCGTGGTTGGCCAGCACCTCGTCGACGGCGGCGGCGATGCGGTCGTGATCGGTGATGTCGAGTCGCAGCGGGGTCACCCGATCGGGCGCGACGGCCGTCAGGTCGGCGAGCGTGTCGGGGCGGCGGGCGGCGGCCCATCCCAGACTCGATGACGCGGCCACTCGCGCGGAAAAGGAGAACACCACCGTCTTCATCGACGTGTCGTTCCCCTCGATGGACTGACCACACAATCACCGACACCCGTTGTACGCGTTCAGTACCGCGGAACCGTACGGCGCCACTAGGTTCGACGTGTGAGCGACGACGACGAGATCCGAGACCTGATCATCGGTTGGATCGCAGGCGTGCGTGACGGCGACCTCGAGGCCGTAGTGGCGCGGCACGATCCCGACATCGTGATGTTCGACGTGCAGCCGCCGTACCGCGGGGTCCGCGGCATCGACGAGTACCGCGAGTCGTGGGGACCGTTCTTCGAGTGGCTCCGCCAGGGCGCCGTGTTCGAGCTCGTCGATCTCGACGTCGTGGCGGGGGCCGACGTGGCGTTCGCGTACGCGTTGCTCCGGTGCGGCACGCCCGCCGACTTCGACGCCAACCCGGACAACCGGTTGCGGGTGACCATTGGTCTGCGCAAGCGCGACGACCGCTGGGTCGTTACGCACGAACATCATTCGTTCCCAACAACCTAGGCGGGCATTGCATCGACGGCGCGTGCCGCGGCAAGGTCATCGTCCCCGTCGGGGCGTATCCCGCTGCGTGACAACACCACCCGCGGCTAAGCGGTCTCGTGCCTGCTCTCCTCGAACTCCCCGGCGATGCCAGCAGCTGCCACGTCGGCACCGGGCAGGGCACGGGTCCTGGCCGGTGCGGCTTCGCCGTCTGCCGATCCCACGCTTCTAAGCCCGCCGACGGCCCGGTCCAGTGTGTGCAGGTCGTGCCCGTGCTCGGTCTTGTCCCAGAAGTGCCGCATCCTGGGATTGGCGAGCTCATAGCAGGCCTTCGCCAGTGACGCGACGGTCATCATCGGCCAGATACCGGTCAGCACCACGATCATGTACTTGACGGTGCTGAACCCCTCGTGCTTGGTCGCAACGGCGACGTGCTGAAGGAACAGCACGAAGTTGCCGAAAACCAGGAGCAGCACACCGAGGTACAGCAGGAGCCCGGGGAACAGCGTTTCGATGGCGGGCGAACGGGTTGCGAAGTAAGCGAAGGTCAACACCCACGAGCTGGCACTGAGCAGGATCGACAGCGGTGTGCCGATGAGGAATAGCACATAGATGAACCACCGGACCGGACCGATCTGGCGCATGGTGCGGATCGGACTGCGGGTGAAGATCAGGCCGGTCTGGATGTAGCCCTTGAGCCACCGCGACTTCTGCCCGATGAGGGTGCTCGTCTTGGTTGTGGCGATCTCCTTGGTCACGCTGTCCAGCATCGCGATCTTGAAGCCGTGCAGGGCCAGCGCACCGGCCAGATCGGCGTCCTCGGTTACGTTGAACATGTCCCAGATGCCGGCCCAGGAAACGCCCGCCGGCTGCTGGTCGGGATCGATGCTGACCCGGGCCAGCAACTCGAGCCGGAAGTGGTTCGATGTGCCACCCAAGGGTGGAATCCACCCGAGCTTGGCCATCCCGGGCAGCACCCAGCCGAAGTGGATGAGGTACTCCGCCCACATGAGTCGAGACACCCAGGTGCTGGTTTGGTTCGAGAACTCGAGCCTTGCCTGCAGGCATACCACCTTCGAATCGATCCGGTCGTAGGCCCGGAACATTCCGACGGCACGCAGTAGCTGATCCGGGTCCGGCCGGTCCTCGGCGTCGTAGATGACGCACAGCCGGGCCGCCCTCTCCATCTTGGAAAGCTCTCGCGAGCCCTCCATCGCCTTGTGCGCGCCGTAGTTCAGCGCACGCTGCTTGCCGTAGGGCTTGATGTCGGGAACTTCCACCACCTCGACGAAGAACGGAATCTTTACGGCGTCAATGGAATCGCGGGTCCTCGGGTCGCGATCCCGCGTCTCGACCAACAACTTCACGGACAGCTTGTGCTTGGGATACTCCAGGGCGTCGATACCCCGGATCATCGGCTCGATCATGTCCGCCTCCCGGAACATCGGGACCAACACCAGGTAGTGCGGCAGGGTGGGGTCGTCGACGGCCGGGATCTCGTACTCGGGGTAGCGATAGCGCGTGGAGGCGTACCACAGCCCCATCTTCACCAGTCCGACGAAGACGGCAAAGAAGACGAGGACCGATGCGACGGCGATCTTGGCGACCGTCAAGGGGATCGCGACCAGGCCGATCACCACCAGCACGGCGACCGCCCAGAAGAAGGCCAATTGGCCGGTGTTGACGACCGTGGCGGCGGTATGGCGGGCAGGCTCGGCGCTTTTCATCTTGAGCATTCGTCAATCCTTAATTCTGTAAACGACGTACAGGTCGTTGCTGAAGACTTGCTTGTATGCATCCAATTTCCCTGCGGCACTGAGTTCGGTATAGGTCTCATCGGGACCATTCCCAGCTCGCATCACAATCCACCGGATTTCCTGACCGGGCGGATTGCTCAACGCCGGATCCCACTTCTGGTAACTGCCTTCGTATACGTTGTTGGTCAGCGGTATTCGTGCATCGAAAAGGATTGATTCGTTGCCGAACGACTCAATGAGAATCACGCCCCCGTCATAGTGCTCGGCCAGATACGCGCTGGTCGACTGGGCCGTCTCGGTAAACCCGGTGTTGCCTTCCTGAGCCGTCACGATGCGGGTCGGGCCACCGGGCACCAGCGGTGACAGAGTGCACGCAGTGGCGACCGCCACCCCGGCGATCCATCCGCGCGCCGGCAGCAGGCTGACCAGGTAACCCACCAGAATCGCGGCGGGAAGCACCATGAGCAGTCCGAAGCGGACGTTGTACAGGTCGTTGGAGATCTGTGTGACGTGCAGTGGACGTTGACCGACCACCAGGGCGAACACGAAGAACGGGGCGACGGTGAGCAGGCCCAGCACCGGCAGCGAGTCGAGACGCCGACGGGCGATCAGCAGCACAGCTCCGATGATCATGGCAAGCACGACCGCGATGCCGAGGTTGTCCACCATGGCGTACCAGTACGTCTTGGTGGCGATGACGGGATTCCCAACCGCGAGTTCGCCTTCGCCTACCCACAGGGACGGCTTGGCGTACTTTCCGTTCTGGAAGTTGAGTGGATTGCCGAAGATCAGCAGGTTCCACCCCATCCAGAGCATGATCGCCGCGCCGGCCAGGAAACCGAATCCGAGGGCGATGCCGACCACCGCGTGGCGTCCGTACTGGCGCCACGCGACGACGGCGACGATTGCGCCGACGACCATGGTGACCGTCCAGGCCTCGTACCGCGTCAGGCAGGCGATGAACCCGGCGATCGCTGCGGCGAACAGATACGGGTACTTGTCGGCGTGCTCCTCGACCTGGATCCACTTCTGGACGTAGAAGACCATCGCCGCGATCGCCGCGAACAGCAGCAGTTCCGTCATCGGCGTGGACTGCATGTACAGCACGTTCGGGTTGAGCGCGAATACTGCCAGACCGGCCAGGGCGGGGATCCTGGCGCGGGTCAGCCCGACCGCCGTCTTGTAGACGTACACGCAGGCGACGACGTAGCTGATCATGCTGATCGCACTGCCGGCGAAGCCGGAGTAGTAGAACGGCGTGAACCACACCAGCGGCAGCATGAGGATGTGCGGCAGCGGGAGCCACACCCCGCCGAGCTGGGCGAACCCGGCGGTCGGGCTGTTCAGGGTCCGCGCCGCGATCTGCAGGTGCGAGATCGAGTCCTTGTATCCGAGTGCCATGCCCTTGCTGGCGAAATACCAGTAGGCGCACACGGAGACGATTGCGGCCGATACGGCGACCCACCGGGCGGTGTGGTCGGCGGCGACGGTGTCGACGGCTGATTCGACGAGATCTGCGCTCGACCGCTCGGCGGTCGTCACACGGCCTCCTGTCCCGCGAACGGCACGAACTCCGGAGTGCCGGCCGGCCGGCCGATGCGCGCCGCGGCCCGATCCGCCGCCAGCTCGCGCCGGACCGCGTACAGGTCGCTGAACGAGCGGAGGACGACCTTGGGGTCGAGTCCCGACTGCTTGCCGTTCGCCCGCGGGTAGTGCGGGACTGGCACCTCGACGAAGCGGTGGCCGGCCCGGCACAGGCGGGCGAGCAACTCCGGTGAGATGGCGGCGTAGTCACTCTGCAGTTCGGCGGCGACGGCCGCGACCGCGGACCGGTGCAGCAGCTTGAAGCCGCAGTCGACGTCCAAGGCGTCGTACTTCAGGACGAGCCGGCTGATTCCGTGCCAGCCGCGGCCGGCGGCCCGCCGCGTCAGGCTGTCCGCCCGCTTGGCGCGTACGCCCAGCACCACATTGACCTCGTGCGAATGCGCGGCGACCAACAGCATCGCCAGGTCTGCGGGGTTGAACTGACCGTCGGAATCGCAGTAGGCGATCCACTCGTGCTCGGTCGCCAGCGCAGCTTCGAACCCCGAGCGCAGCGCCCGGCCGTAGCCGTGGTTCTTCGCATGCGTGACCACCTCGATCGGGTACTGGCTCGCGATGTCGGCGAGCGCCGCCGGCGTCTCGTCGGTTGAGCCGTCGTCGACGACGATGACGGCTCGCTGACTGATGCCCGTCCGGTCGAAGAACTCGTGGGCTCGCGCGACGACGTCGCCGAGGTTGGCCGCTTCGTTGAAGGCAGGCATGAACAGAGCAACGCTCGGAACATGTGTTGCCATGTGCAGTACGGTCATATCGTTTTCTCCAAGAATGTGGGTTGCAGATCTCGTTCGGCTTTGAACACGAAGAAGTGATTGATCGAAAAGGTCCAGCACGCGCTGAGGACGTTGGCCAGCAGCATCGCCGCCCAAAACCAGAGGCCGGTCTGCACCAGGAGCCAGAACACCGTGGCATTCACGATGGTCGCCGACACGAATGCGTTGGCATTGAACTTGATGAAGCGCAGCAGAAGGCTTTCGGCGTCTTGGCGGTCGCCCCAGGTGAACAGCTGGCTCAGCATGAAGTTCAGCTGGGCCGACACCAGGAACGCGAGTACGTCGGCGGGATAGAGGGACATGACACCGTGGAGGACGTGCACCAGCCCGAGTTGAATCAGGTAACAGGTGATTCCGACCGCGGCGAAGCGGAGGATCCGTGGAGTCAACTTCATAGGCGCGCCTTTGGTATGCGGTGAGATTGCCGGATCGATCCGCAGTGGCAACTCAGACACTGAGGGCTGCATCGTCGTGTGCCGTGACGGTCACGTTGTCGAAGACCGAGGTGTTGAGCTGGGATCCGTTGTGCGACGTGACGAACATGCCGATCAGCACGTCATCCTCGAAACCCACTGTGGCCGAACCCACCTCGGTCCAGACCTGCCCATCGCTCGACACGTACCCGGTGACCGTGTCACCCGACCGCTGCAACTTCAACCACGCCTGACCTGGCGTATAGGGCACCGAGCCTGCGTCGTTGTCGAAGTCGTACTGCAGCGTCGCCCCGTGCTCCGGTGTCACCGCCAGCAGCGCATATGAGGCCCCGGCGGCCGAGGACTGCTTGACCATCACGCCGGCCTTGGCCCAGCCGTCGGTCCCCGACTCCTGGTCAGTGACGCGGACGACGATCTCGCCGTCACCCGACAGGGACTGATGTACGAAGTGGGACTGATCCGCTTCGCCCCAGATGTCGTCGCCGGCCCCGTTGATCGTGAAGGTGCCCCCCGCGTACGAGGCTGAGCCCGCCAGTCGCGGCGCGCCGACATCGGCACCCGTCCACGGCGACGGCAACCCTGGTGCCACCACGCTGTCGGTCACCGAGACGTGGTCGAACGTCGCCGTGCTCAGCATGGATCCGTCGTGCGACGTCACGAACAGGCCGATTAAAGCCGCACCCTCGAGATCGACTGTGGCCGAGCCGACCTCGGTCCACACGGTTCCGTCGATCGACACGAAGCCGGTGATCGTGTCACCGGTCCGCGTCAGCTTCACCCAGGATGTTCCCGGTGCGATGGCGGGGCCTGCGATGTTGTGGTCGAAGCCGTACTGAAGGTTGCTTCCGTTCTCGGGAGTCAGCGCCAGCAGTGCGTAGGGCGACCCGGCGGTCGCCGACTGCTTGATCATCACGCCCGCCTTCGCCCAACCGTCCACGGTGCCGGTGAAGGACGTGACGCGCGCGACGATCTCGCCGTCGGCGGGCAACGACTGGTAGCTGAAGTGGAACTGGTCGGACGTACCCCAGACGTCGTCGCCGGCGCCGGTGAGGACGTGGGTACCCCCGGAGATGGTGGTCGCGCCGGCAAGCACCGGCGCACCGACGTCCTGGCTCTGCCACTGCTGACCGGACACGACGCTGACGTTGTCGAACGTGGTGGTGTTCAACGTGTCGAAGTCGTGCGACATCACCTCGAGCCCCGCGGTGACGTTTTCGCTCAACTCCAGAGTGGTCTGCCCGACCAACGTCCAGGTGGCGCCGTCGGCCGAGGTGTATCCGCGGAACACGTCGCCTTCGCGCTCCAGTTTGAGCCAGGCGTTCGGCAGGGTGTACGGAGCGGAACCGCCGTCGCCGTCGAAGTCGTACTGGAACGTGACGCCGTTGTCCGGTGTGACCGCCAGCAGAACGTATTTGGCCCCGGGGGTGGCCGACTCCTTGATCATGATTCCGGACTTAGCCCAGTCGTCGGTATCGGTCTGTGCCGTGACTCGGGCGATGACGGTTCCGTCGCCACTGAAGGATTGATAGACGTAGTGGAACTCGTCGGTCGGCCCCCAGATGTCGCCACCTGCTCCGCGGACGGTGAAGACTCCGTCGTCGTAGGAGGCGTATCCCGGCACCGAGGGACGACCGATGTCACCCTCGTGCCATGGGGCCGGCGGCGTCAGGAATCGGTCGTAATTGATGGTGTACGTCGTGCTGGCGCCCGGGGTGATGACCGAATGGCTGGCCGCCAGTCCGTCCGACCAGTTGTCGAACACCAGCTGCCCACCGTCGACGTATTGCGGTGACACGGCGCCGAGTACGCGTTCCACGCCCACGACCGCCTGCTCGGTGTAGGACCCCCGCCGCGGGATGCCGTCGATCGTGTAGGTCGCGTCGGGGTCGCTGGCGTTGAACGTCAGCGTGACCAGCTGCGGCTTGACGTCGACGGATCGGGACGATGACAGTCCACTGCTGTCCGTCACGGTCAGCGTGATGCGGTACCAGGTCGTGTCGATGTTGTCGGCACTGCGCGGAATGACCACGCTGCCAGTGGGTCCGACGATGTTGTCGCGGAACGGATGGACATGATCGGCGTGATGAAACTCGACCGTCCACTCGTAGGCGCTGTCGGCTAGCACGCCGTCCTCGTCGTCGGTGCCGAGACCACTGAACGAGATGACGTCACCGGCGGCGTACTGCGAGTTGTGCACCGGGCTGAGGATCTCGACGCTCGGCGCGGTACTACCGACCACGATCCGCTTCGTCGCCTGCCCGGTCTTCTCCCCGTCGCTGACGGTCAACGTCACGTTGTACCCGCCGTTGACGGTGTAGGTCCTCGTCGGATTCGGGTCGGTCGACGTGCCGCCATCGCCGAAATCCCATGCGTAGGTGAGTGTCGTGTCGGGATCGGGGTCGTGCGAGCCCGCCGAGGAGAAGTCGATCTCCAGGGGTGCCAGCCCGCTTGCGGGTGAGGCGGTGATGGCCGCGGACGGCGCCCGGTTACCGCCCGACGGCGCGATGAGCGACAGCACGCCCGGGAAGATGGTCAGCTGGTAGATGTTGCCGTCCGGGCCCTGCGCCAGCTTGACCGTCGTCCCGGCAGAGTCGTCGAACATCTTCTCGCTGATGAAGCTGGTGTAGTCGGAGTCGAAGGTCAGCTCTTTGATCCAGCCGAGGGTGTAGTCGGCGATGAAGACCTTGTTCTGGTACTCGTCCGGGAACGTCGAACCGGTGTACACCATCACCGCGGTAATCGATCCGGCCTTCGCCGGCGGCGCGGTGTGCGGATACGTGTAGATCGGGTTGGCGTATGAGCAACCCTCGCAGACACCCTCGGCCAGGGGCCAACCATAGTTCGCGCCGGCGGTCACGATGTTCAGTTCCTCGAACGCGTCACCGCCGACGTCGCCGGCGAGCAACTTGCCGTTGGGAGTGAAGGCGAACCGGAACGGGTTGCGGAGCCCGTACGCCCAGATCTCCGGCAACGCACCGGGTGTGTCCACGAACGGATTGTCTTCGGGCACGGAACCATCCGGGTTCAGCCTCAGGATCTTGCCGTGGACGTTGGACAGATTCTGTGAGTTCGGGTTGTAGGTGTTCATCCCCATGGCCCAGTACAGCTTGCCGTCCGGACCGAAATGGATCTCCCCGCCGTGATGGTAGATGTTGCCCGGCTGATCGGACTCCATGAGCACTAGCTCTGAATCGGGGTCGGCGATGTCACCGGTGACGGTGAGGCGGGACAACCGGTCACGGTTCGCCGCGGTGGTGTAGGAGACGTAGAGATAGCCGTTGTCCTCGAAGTTCGGGTCCACCTCGATGCCGAGGAGGCCGCGCTCCTCGTCCGTATCCGTCGGCAGCACCACCAGCGTGATCAGCGGTTCGTCGTGGACGTGTCCGTCGTCATAAACCTTGATCGCACCGCCCTTTTCGCTGATCAGGATCCGGCCGTCCGGCAGGAACCGGAAGTCCGTCGGCTGGTCGAGGCCCGATACCAGGGTGGTCCGTTCGAGCTCCTCCGGCAGGCCGGTGTGTTCCCCGCCCGGGTCTTCGGCGGGGGGATGCACTCCCGGGTCCACCTCCGCGGCGAGCTGTACAGGGCCCGGCACCACGGTGCTCTTGGGCAGGAGCTCATCCAACTGCCGACGTACCCAACCCAATACGGTCCACAGCAGCGGCGACTCGGGCGACGGTGCGTCCGGCATCTGGTCGAAGATCGGCGTCAGGACGAAATTGAGCAGTTGGGCGGCGAGCGTGATCAGCGTCGGTGCCTGCACAGCCGGCTGCTGCACCGGTTCGACGACGCTGGTCGAGGTCGCCCGTAGGGCCGAGGCTAGCGTCAGTGGTTGGACGTCGAACTCGGGTTCCTCGATGGTCGTCGCGGTCGGGTCCGTGTTGGCCGACGTCACCGGATGCTGGTGGTCACCGGAATCGTGCGAGGTATGCGACACGACGGGTACCGCCGTAGTGCCGTCGTGGTCCGAATCACCCTGCATGGCACCGTGGCTCGGTGTCGACGTCACCAGGACCGGGGTCTGGTCGTCCTCGGTTGTTGCCGGGGCGGCGGAGTCGTCGGCGACTTCGGCCTCATCGGGTTCCGGCACGATCTCGACGTCAGCGGCCTCTCCGGTGTCCGCGAGTTCGTCGATGTCCGAGTCTTCGTCACTCGAGGTGTGCGCACCGCCGGAGCTGCGCACGATGACGTCCGACTCGTGGGCGGTCACCGTCTCGGACGGGGATGATGGCGAACCCGAATCTCCAAGGGAGATCCGAGGTTTGGCTGGAACGGTGTCAGAGTGGTCCGTCGACTTACTGGCACCGGCCGGCAGCGACGTCGCTGGGCCCGTTGTCGATTCCTCCGGTGAAGCGTCGACACCGGACACCGAGGAACCGGACGGGGCCGCGGGCGCAGAATCATCCGCCGACGCCACCCCTGGGTTGGTGCCCAGGAGTCCGCCGACCCCGAGCGCGACCGCAAGGGCACCAACCCGGCCGATGTACCTGGCGTAGGAAGTGTTCGACGCCGTCCGTGTGGCGGGCCGACCGGCTGACTTGGTCGACTCGGACCGACCCCCCAGGCGGCCCGAGTCCCTGGGAGCGGTCGAGCGTCCGCGCACGGATGTGCCGTCCGCCAGGCCTTGACCGATGTCGACAGGTCGACGGCATCGTCGCACACGAAAGTTTGCTGCGTACATGACTCCCCCGAGCCCCCGTTGTCGTCGCGCATAGCGCCGACGTTCGCCATGACTATGGCACCGAATATTCAGCAAATCCACACGAGCGGTGGGCGCACGGCGCAACTACTTCACATCGCAACGACACGCACTCACACGGCAAACGATCAGTCAAGTACGGAAGTCCTCGTAGGAACGCCTTACTCGCACTTCAGCGCCGCCTTTCAAGATCATCTACGAAACAGTGTCGGCAATTCCGCGATATTTACTCTTGCGGCGATTTTCATCCAGGCGACGGGTCTGCCACAAAGGTACCTACAAAGCAGTGAGCTACCAGCAATTTCTTACGTATGCGCAAATACTGTGCTGTAGCAATACAATCGGGAGTGTTTTGCGTCACCCAAAGGGGCCTCAAATGTTAACTTGAAGTAACGTTGAGTGTCACATCTGATGCACAACGGCACAACGGCCGCGACGCCGACGGGGCTGACCCCACGGGGGTTGGTCCACGTGCGCAGAGCTTGCTCGGCTCAGTGGCGCCGCTCGGCCAGCGCCCGCAGGAAGAACGTCAGGTTGGCCGGACGCTCGGCGAGGCGGCGAACGAAGTAGCCGTACC
>Ga0193743_1000672_pt1 | contig 26816 bp, 33 predicted proteins | sample L2c2metaG_FD_143038 | JGI IMG/M metagenome (GOLD analysis project Ga0193743, IMG submission 143038) | Soil microbial communities from a riparian zone of the East river system, Colorado, United States - L2c2 | ecosystem: Environmental > Terrestrial > Soil > Riparian zone | place: USA: East River...
ACTCTGAAATCTTTAGGGCCCACTGGTGCTTTTCCAGTCCGACCAGCGCTATCCCGCTTGACTAGTAACCTTTCTAACCTCCCTGCCTCACCCGTCACTTTCGCTCCCTTGAACGACGACGGTACCGAAATTAACGACGGGATGAACGACGGAATTCTTGAATTCGTAGATGGCTCAGCCTATCGAGGCATCAGCTTTGGTGCCGAAGGCAAAAGTGTCGCCGGCGAATGCGTCTTTCAGACTGGCAAGTACATACCCTTTGCGTAACGTTTGAATGCATCCTTAAGGAACCCTTTCTATAGGCATGGTCGGATATACTGAATCACTAACCGACCCTTCGTATGAGGGTCAGATCCTTGTTCTCACCTACCCTCTTATCGGTAATTATGGCGTTCCTGAACGTCCTTCTAAAGCAAATTTGGATTTGCTGCCTGAGCAGTTTGAGTCCTCGCGAATCCATGTTTCTGCTCTAATCGTGGGCTACTACTCAGAGGATTTCAGCCACTTCCTCTCAAAATCTTCTCTCGGCACATGGCTAAAGGAGAACGGTATTCCGGCTTTATATGGCATCGACACTCGCGCTCTCACTAAAAAAATTCGTGAGAAGGGTTCTATGCTCGGAAAAGTTTTGGCAAGATCAGGGGCCCCCCGTCTAGGCCGCCCTCGCACCCATGGATTTTTGCAACATCTGATCACGCTTCCATCTGTCCCTTCAACACCCTACCCATGGCGGGAGGAATACATGGATATTCCTTTCCTCAACCCAAACCAGATCAATTTGGTCGCCCGCGTTTCTGTCTCTGCTCCCGTTGTCTACGGACCTACTTGCCAAGCACGTCTCCACCCATCCGGGCGTCCGCTGCGCGTCATTGCTGTCGATGTTGGTATGAAATACAACCAGATACGCTGCTTCACTGGAAGAGGCGTGGAACTCAAGGTTGTTCCCTGGGACTATGATTTCAACGCAGACTTAGAACCTTACGATGGTTTGTTCGTTTCAAATGGACCGGGCGATCCTGCTACCGTGAAACTCACGGTTGATCGGCTTTCAAAAACGATCGAGAAGGCTGACCGTCCAATTTTTGGCATTTGTCTCGGCCATCAGCTGCTTGCTTTGGCTGCCGGTGCTACAACATCCAAAATGAAATACGGCAATCGTGGCCACAATATTCCTTGTAGCGACGCCCTTTCGGGACGCTGCTACATCACCAGCCAAAATCATGGTTATCAGGTCAATACGAACTCCCTTCCCGTTGGATGGAAAGAACTCTTCCGAAATGCCAACGATGGAAGTAACGAGGGCATATATTGTGAAGATAAACCTTTTTTCTCCGTTCAATTCCACCCAGAATCAACGCCTGGTCCTCGCGACACTGAATTCCTATTCGACGTCTTCCTCCAGAATGTCCAGGACTGCGCCACTACGGGGTCCGTAACACCAATCAATATGCCAGGTGGTAAGAAGGAGGACAACGACAAACGCGTACCCCGCGCCAATGTCTCCAAAGTGATTATCCTTGGTTCTGGCGGCCTGTCGATTGGTCAGGCTGGCGAATTCGACTATTCTGGTTCGCAAGCCATCAAAGCGTTGAAGGAAGAAGGCATATATACTATCATGATCAATCCCAACATCGCAACCATTGCAACTTCCAAGGGTCTCGCTGATAAGGTTTACTTCTTGCCAGTGACTCCCGAGTTTGTCCGAAAAATCATCAAATACGAGAAACCAGATGGTATCTACGTGACCTTTGGTGGGCAGACTGCCTTGAATGTCGGTATTAGGTTAAAGGACGAATTCGAGGAGTTGGGCGTCCAAGTTCTTGGGACGCCGATTCAGACCATCATCACCACTGAAGACAGGCAGCTCTTCGCTGCTGCCATGGAGGAGATCGGAGAAAAATGTGCTGAGAGCTGCACCGCAACTAACGCTGACGAGGCCGTCGCGGCTGCGACTGCAATTGGTTTCCCTGTCATTGTTCGTGCTGCATATGCTTTAGGAGGGCTTGGGTCTGGATTTGCGCAGAACGAAAACCAGTTACGAGCTCTGTGCTGCAAGGCATTTGCAACCAGTCCTCAGGTCCTTGTCGAGAAGAGTATGAAAGGATGGAAGGAAATTGAGTATGAAGTTGTTCGCGATTGCAGAGATAATTGTATCACGGTTTGTAACATGGAGGTAAGACTTCCCTCTCACAGCCTTGTATAGAGATTAATTACAATACGCTCAGAATTTCGACCCTCTCGGCATCCATACAGGCGATTCCATCGTCGTTGCACCTTCGCAGACACTATCGGACTCTGACTACAATATGCTGCGAACCACCGCCATCAACGTTATCCGGCACCTAGGCGTAGTTGGCGAGTGCAATATCCAATATGCTCTCAATCCTACATCGCAAGAATATTGCATCATCGAGGTTTGCTTCTCATTCGTCGTCGTCTGGAACAGAGTTGAGCATTTATTCAATATAGGTTAACGCACGTTTATCACGCTCATCGGCTCTAGCTTCCAAAGCTACGGGGTATCCCCTGGCTTTTATTGCCGCGAAACTAGGTTTGGGGATTCCCCTTAACGAAATCAAGAATTCGGTCACAAAAGTCACCAGTGCCTGCTTCGAACCCAGCTTGGACTATGTTGTCGTCAAGATTCCTCGCTGGGATCTCAAAAAATTCAACCGTGTCAGCCGGTTGCTCAGTAGCAGCATGAAGAGTGTGGGAGAGGTTATGAGCATCGGAAGAACGTTCGAAGAAACGATACAAAAGGCGATTCGGGCCATCGATGACCAATTCACTGGGTTTTCTAAGGTACGATGACCATCATGGTTGCATCGTCAAGTAAACTAACGATCGTTGGTTAGAATGACTTTGTTGAGAACATCGACGAGGAGTTGCTTAATCCCACCGACAAACGTATCTTCGCTATCTCAACAGCCTTTCATCGAGGATACAGTGTTGATAAAGTCTGGCAAATGACCAACATCGACAAATGGTTTTTGAACAAACTTCACAACATCTTCAGACTCGAGCAATCCCTTTCGTGTGTTGCCAGCTCGGTTCTCCGCCGTTTGTATTAATGTTTATTCTTCTAGAACATGTAACGTTTCCGACATCCCAATCGATCTACTCCGACAGGCAAAACAATGTGGTTTTTCGGACCGACAACTTGGTGGTTGCATTGGCGCGACAGAGTTGGCAGTTCGTAGACTTCGCCAAGAATCCGGAATTTCTCCGTTTGTAAAACAAATCGACACCGTAGCCGCAGAATTCCCAGCCTACACGAATTATCTGTATATGACCTATAATGCATTGGAAGACGACATCGATTTCGAGGATCATGGTGTTATGGTTCTTGGTTCGGGCGTTTATCGCATTGGGTCTTCTGTCGAGTTCGATTGGTGTGCGGTACGGGCCATCAGGACTCTTCGTGATCAAGGCCTGCCTACCGTCATGGTCAACTACAATCCGGAGACCGTCAGTACGGACTACGATGAAGCCGATCGACTTTACTTCGAAAACATCAGCTTGGAAACCATCCTCGATATCTACGACATTGAGAGCTCTCGTGGTGTCATTCTTTCCATGGGAGGACAAACCCCAAACAATATCGCTCTGCCATTATACCGTCAGAACGTCAAGATCTACGGAACCTCTCCAGAGATGATTGATACGGCCGAAAATCGCTACAAGTTCTCTCGTCTTCTTGACGAAATCGGCGTCGATCAACCAATGTGGAAAGAACTGACGAGTTTTGAGGCTGCAACCAAATTCTGTGACAAGGTTGGGTATCCCGTGCTCGTTCGACCATCGTATGTTCTTTCCGGTGCAGCGATGAACGTCGTTTCAACACGCGATGATCTTGCCAACTACTTGACTCAGGCTGCTGAGGTTTCCAGAGATCACCCCGTGGTCATCTCGAAGTATATCGAACAAGCCAAGGAAATCGAGATGGATGCTATCGCTAAGAATGGAAAGATGGTCATGCATTATATCTCTGAGCACGTAGAGAACGCAGGCGTCCATTCAGGTGATGCTACCCTCATCCATCCCCCTCAGGATCTCGATCCTCAAACTGTACGACAAATCGAGGAAGCTACTGCCAAGATCGGAAATGCTCTCAATGTGACCGGGCCATTCAACATCCAGTTTATCGCAAAGAACAACGAGATCAAGGTTATTGAGTGCAACTTGCGTGCTGCTCGTTCGTTCCCATTCGTGTCAAAGGTTACTGGTGTAGATGCGATAGAGATGGCTACCAAGGTCATGCTCGATATCCCAGTCGAGTCGTACCCAGATCTCGGTCTTCCATCAGACTATGTGGGCGTTAAAGTGCCACAATTTAGCTTCAGCCGTTTAAGCGGAGCCGATCCTATCCTTGGTGTAGAGATGGCTTCGACGGGAGAAGTCGCTTGCTTCGGTCATGACAAGTATGAAGCTTACCTGAAAGCTCTGATCTCGACTGGGATCGTCCTACCCAAAAAGAACATTCTTTTCTCTATCGGAAGTTATCGAGAGAAGCTGGAGATCCTTCCCTCTGTTCAGAAGCTGAGCGCGGCTGGCTATAACATTTTTGCTACATCGGGCACGGCCGATTTCTTGACAGAACACAATGTACCATGCAAGGTGAGTTTTTTGCCTAGTCCCGTTGACTTCATTCACTGATATCAGTATCGTCAGTATCTGGAGACGCTCGGTGAGGACAGTCGCGACAAGCAGAAGTCAGAATATTCGTTAACTCAGCATTTGGCTAACAATCTTATCGACATGTACATCAATCTTCCCTCGAAAAATCATTACCGACGCCCTGCTAGCTACGCAAGCAAAGGTTATCACACGCGTCGCATGGCAGTCGATTTCGCAGTTCCTTTAATTACCAACGTGAAGAATGCAAAAATGCTTGCTCAAGCCCTTGTTCGAAACCTTCCTCTTGACGTTTCCAACCTCGATGCCAAAACCTCTCATCGCACCCACACCTTCCCAGGTCTGGTCAATATCGGAGCATTCGTCCCCGGACTAGCTGTTGTTGGTAGTAAAGATCTGGCTGCTGCTACTAAAGCCTCACTTGGCGCAGGATTCACGACGGCTCTTGTCCTTCCTGTTGGTGATGACAATGCCATTGTGGACCGGCATTCCCTTGAACAAGCTCGTTCCAACGTGACAGGAGCTGCTCATTGTAATTTTGCATTAAGCCTCACTGCAACTGCGGCCAATGTGGGTGGATTGGATGAAGAACTCCAGGCAGGGATCAAAGCTCTTTTCATCCCCTCCTCTACGCCTCTGTCCATCATCGCTGCCCACTTCTCGGCTTGGCCGGCGGAGAAGGTCATTGTGACCGATGCAAAAGGACCCGAGCTTGCGTCTACACTTTTGCTGGCCAGTCTTCACAACAGAAACATCCACGTTACAGATGTCAGGACAATCGAGGATTTGTTGCTCATCTCCTTGAGCAAGGCCAAACAGCTCAAAGTGACCTGCGACGTGTCAATATTTTCGTTGTTCTTTGTGGCAGAAGACTTCCATGATATCGACATTCTTCCGTCAGCGGGGGTTCAAAAGACATTGTGGCAGAGATTAGATGTCGTTGATGCTTTCTCTATTGGCTCTATCCCTTACCATTTGGCGTCAGCATTAGGAAAGGCTGCATCTCCTTGGTCGGGCGTTGGAGAGGCGCTTCCTCTTTTGCTGACTGCTGTCGCGGATGGACGATTAACTTTAGACGACATTCGACTTCGTTTGCACGACAATCCTGTCCAGATTTTCTCCATTCTCGATCTAGCTCCAACCAATGTTGAGGTTGTGATTGGTCGTAAAGCGCCCTTCTCAGCGCATCCGAGCTGTTGGTCTCCAGTACAGCAAACGTCGGGTGCAATCCATCGAGTGGTCGTCCACGGACAAACGGCTTTCTTGGATGGTTCTCTATTCTCTGCCTACAGCGGACGTGATATATCTGGGGCTAATATCAATCATCCTCCTTCCACTACTGTCAACGTCGTTCCACCTACGAAAGAACCGGACTTCTCTTCGCACATCGGTGGTGTCATGCCCCTCACCAGTGCGGGTGCCACTCATCATTTGACGATTCAACAGCATGCACCTGCGCCCTCGCCCTCTCAAGTTTTGTCACATGTCCAACGTCATTCAGCTTTCCATCGCCGACACATTCTCTCAGTCAAACAATTCACCCAGCGCGATATGTATGACCTGTTCGCCATCGCTACCGAAATGCGTGTTCAAGTTGAACGAAATGGAAGTCTTGACATCTTGAAGGGCAAGGTTCTTTGCACCGTTTTTTATGAACCATCGACCCGTACAAGCTCTTCCTTCGACGCAGCCATGAAACGATGTGGTGGCCAAGTTGTCCAAATAGCTGCTGATACTTCATCGGTTGTGAAGGGTGAATCTCTTCCAGACACGATTCGTACACTCGCATGCTATGGAGACGCGATCGTCATTCGTCACCCTGAAGTAGGCAGCGCCCAGTATGCTGCTAGATATTCTCCTGTTCCGATTATCAATGCTGGCGATGGCATTGGAGAACATCCTACTCAGGTATGACAACTACTGTACCTCGTTAGTCACTCATAACTTATTTATTTTGACTCCCCGTTTTCAGGCTCTCCTCGATATTTACACGATCCGTTCTGAGCTGGGTACAGTGAATGGACAAACCATTACCATCCTGGGTGATCTCAAGAATGGAAGAACTGTGCACAGTCTAGTCACCCTTCTTTGCTTATACTCTGTTCGTCTGAATTTTGTTGCGCCAGCAGCGCTTGCCATGCCTTCCAGCGTCGTCAACGCGGCTCGCAAAGCAGGTGTTCCTGTCACAATTTGCGAGTCTCTCGACGAGGTCCTTGCAGACACGGATGTCCTGTACGTGACCAGGGTCCAGAAAGAGAGATTTGAGAGCGAATCAGAGTGGTTGCAGGTGAAGGATGCTTATCGGGTTGATCATGCTGTTCTATCCAGGGCGAAAGAAGATATGATCATCATGCATCCTTTGCCCCGAGTTAACGGTATGTTGATTGATCCATACGAGACACGCCCAAGTACTGATTCTTGCCTTAGAAATTGATCCCGAAGTCGACTTTGACTCTCGGCGTGCTGTTTATTTCCGACAAATGCGATATGGACTTTTCGTAAGCAAAATTCAACGATCGAATCACGCATAAATCTGACCGGCATGGCAATTCATAGATCCGTATGGCGCTGCTGGCTTGTGTCATGGGGTAAATGATTAAGGACGGTTTTAAGCTGCAGCTTCATCTACTCATTTCGCAATGTATGGGGACCAACAAAAAAAATCCCTTCAGGGTATCTTTTGTGACTAATTTTTTTTCGGCTGTGAATCATGAACATTTGAACTTTCTGTAGAACATGTGCATGAATACTTGCAATATTAATGGAAATAAAAGTCAGCAACGTAGTTTCTACCGTATTACTGATTACAACGTATGATCAGCGTTTATTTCGTTGATGTCTGCTTCAGAGCTCGTAGTACAGCTGAAGGCCTGTCGGCGTTGACTTGGCGGTAAAATAAGATGTGACATCCGTACAGCAAACAAAGATAAATAAAAACCCCTCCAAAAAAAAAGTTCAGGTGATTTGTCTGGACTCTGAGAAATGATAACAAGGGTTACTAGAAGACTGGAGGCGACATTATTGGTTTCTCGTCAACGTCTGCCTCGTCCCGCTCGTCTTTATTCTTCCCCGTCTAGAAGGAACGAGGCTCCAGCGACAGCCATTGCTCATACCCAACCACCCGATTTTCCAGCTTTTGAACAAAATGTTTTCTCCCCTAGCTCCTCCACAACACTACCCACCTCACCCTCATCGTATGAGGTAGCCGGAACTCCGTTATCTCAACTCATTTCACAGTATCTGGATCGCAAGCCCCAACTTACAATCCTCCCGACACCTCTACCACCTGGCTCTGCTTCCGTGGAAGGTTATGACCGATGGTTCAAGGACTCCAAGTCTCAAGACATGGCAGGAATAATTGATGCCTGCTTGCATGACTTATACGATGTCCCACGAGCGCAAAATGTCTTTGAGCGTCTACGGCAGAAAGCTGGGTCTTCTATACTTGGCTCAGGACTCTACAATTCAATCCTCAATGCTTACCTGGGAATGTCTCTGAAAGATCCAATCAAGAAAAACTATTGGGTGGAGGAGGCTTGGAAGTTGTACAATATAATGGAGAGCGGGCAGGATGATGTTCAACCAACTGTCAGAACCTACAGTATAATACTAGCTTTATGGCACACGTAACAATTCCCTTTTTCCGTATTCATGAGCTCAGTTTCACTCATCATCCATTTTTAGACATACTCCCGGCACTCTGGATAACGACTTCTTCGATGATGCTCGTTCACCTGCAGTGATCCTCAACAAAATGGCCGGACGAGGTATCTCTGTCTCGGCCGTCATTGCATGCCCCTCCTTGCCTTCAACCAAAATTGCAATGGACATACACCGCACTTTATCAAATGAAGCTGTCAACCAAGGTTTCCACGACATTGTTAAAGAGCTCGGACAAGTCGAAAATATTGAGGGTATTAAAGACCCCTTCCAAGATGTTCCTCAAATTAATCCCGTATATAGTCATCCGGTATGCTCATACGCTCAATCAAGGAACCATATAACTTAAAACATGTATAGAAACCTTCCGTGATCGATGGCGTTCCTGTTGAAACAAAACCCTTTATACCATTTAATCTCGATTCTCTGCGGCGGCATCTATCTGACATAACAGAAGCCAGGTCGGTTCTTGACGCCAACGTTCATGCCCGTCAACGACATCTCGAAGCCTCAGTATACGACCTTGCTGTCGAAATGCTTCAACACCGATTCAAAACTATGGAGCAAAAAGGACTAGCCACTGGACGGCTCTTCCACGCAGAATTGCAACACCTAATGTGGCAATGGCACCTGGCGCTACAAGGCCGAGTCCGTACTGAGATTGAACGGATCATCAGTGAAGAAAAACCAAACTCGATGACACCCATTGGACCTTTCCTCACCCTTGTGAGACCTGAAAAACTCTCCTTGCTCACCATCCTAGAGGTAATGCGACTTCAAGGCTCGGGAGGCGGGGTATACGGGATGAAAATGACGCGAGCTCTAATCGCGGTGGGCAAGGCCGTAGAAAACGAGTACAAGGCCGAGATGTGTAGGTTGCATGACATTCCTGTGCCCCACTTCTCGCGCCGTACCGATGGATTTTTCACGAAATTGGGATATAAGCATCTTCATCAACGGAGGATAGCAGCTGCGCTTACTAACGAAGATGGAGAAAGGTGGACAGCGGCTTGGACGCAGGTGGTTAGGGCGAAAGTAGGAGCGGTCCTTGTGGAATGCTTGATGGATGTGGCGCAGGTTGAACGAACGTCGCTGGTTCGTGGGACGGGTGAATTAATGTAGGTTTGATCTTTCCTTGACCAACGATTGTCTTGCTCAAATTTCAATCTTTTTTTGGTACAGAACCGAGTTGCAACCTGCATTTTATAATGCTTATGAATATCAGCGCGGGCAGAAATTGGGTGTTCTCAGGCTGAACGCCGTCATTTCAGAACGTTTGGCCAAGGACAGTCTCGGTCAAACAATCCATCCACGACATTTGCCTATGTTGGTTAAACCCAAGCCTTGGCTGAATTATAACGATGGTGGATACATCTATAATAAAAGTGAGCAATCTCTCTCTTCTGTCTTCAAACATAACTTACTTAACCGTGTATTATCTAGGTCACGCCATGCGTTTCAAAGACTCCTCAGAACAAGAGCTCTACCTCAAAGAAGCCACCAATGCCGGCACAGTGGAGCTCGTCTACGCCGGTTTAGATGTGCTTGGAAGCACTCCGTGGAAAATCAACAGAGCCATCTTTGACGTCGTTGTTACCGTCTGGAACTCTGGGGAACGGATGGGGAAGATGCCTCCTGCAGTGTATGATCAACCTGAACCTGAGGCACCGGAGAATATAGATCATGATTTAGAGGCCAGGAGTCATCATTTGATAAGGCATAGAGCATGGGCGCAGGCTAAGGCTAATACTCATTCGGAGAGGTGTAATGTTAATTATAAAGTTGAGATTGCTAGAGCTGTGAGTGACGTTTTTTCTTTTCTCTTTTGTCCGTCTCTCTCTCTTTGCTTTTTCAAACTCGAACTCACGTTTCTGTTTCCAGTTCCTTGCCGACACTTTCTATTTCCCCCACAACTTGGACTTCCGAGGACGCGCATATCCCATTCCACCACATCTGAGCCACATTGGCGATGATCTTTCAAGAGGTTTACTACGCTTCGAAGAAGCGAAACCCCTAGGTGTTCGTGGGCTCCGCTGGCTTAAGATTCATCTGGCCAATCTTTATGGTTACGACAAAGCTAATTTCGATGAGCGGGTCCTTTGGGTGGAAGAACATCTTGCAGATATTTATGAGAGCGCTGAGAAACCTCTTGAGGTTGGTTTCTTTTTTCGGTTGTCCCGTCTGTTTCGTTCGAAACACTTACTGAACGTCGCATATCGCACAGGGACGACGATGGTGGACAAAAGCAGATGATCCATGGCAATGTCTCGCCACATGTATGGAACTCCGCAACGCACTCGAATCTGAGGACCCTACCAAGTACCTATCTTCGCTACCTGTGCATCAAGATGGGACATGTAACGGTTTGCAGCATTATGCAGCATTAGGAGGTGATGATCAAGGAGCAAGGCAGGTTAATTTGGCTGCTGCTGATCGACCCTCGGATGTATACACCCATGTTAGCTTGGAGGTTCAAAAGGCTATCGATATAGATGCTGCACAAGGGATCCCGACTGCGCTGTTGCTTCAGGGGAGGATTTCGAGAAAGGTGGTAAAACAAACTGTATGTTTCTCCCTGCGTCTTTTTTTTCATTTTTGGTCGATAAATGGAATGCTGATATGATATCTCTTCCGATCGGTAGGTCATGACAACTGTGTACGGTGTAACTTTCGTGGGTGCTCGTGCGCAGATTGAGAAACAGCTGCGAGATTTAGAAGGCTTCCCCCAAGAGAAAGTCTGGGGTGCTGCATCTTATCTAGCTAAACTGGTTTGTTTTCAACTTTGCCAACCCTCTACGATAATTAAATACATTACTTCCCATACAGGTTATCGCCACTATCGGAGACACTTTTAAAGGGGCCAAACACATTCAACAATGGCTCAACATCTGTGCACGTCTCATCTCCAAGTCCATCCCAGAGGACCGCCTCCGTATGTCCAGAAACGCCAAAGGTGAAACGATTATCAGTATTCCAAAAGCTGCAGTTAAGAAGGAACAAATGACGACTGTTATCTGGACGACACCGCTTGGTTTGCCTATCGTTCAACCGTACAGGAAAATTATTCGTAAACAGATCAAGACTACTATCCAATCGGTGTACATTTCGGACCCGAATGCTAATGCAGAAGGTTTGTGGTTTTTCTGTTGTTGTGATGAGGTGCTCATGATGGTCCTGCAGTGAATGGCGTGAAACAGGCTTCTGCTTTCCCGCCTAACTTTATCCACAGTCTTGATGCTACACATATGATGCTCACTGCATTGGAATGCAGGGTTTGTTTCCCTTAAATTTTGAAATCGTAAGGTTGACCAATCTGTTTTTATTGTATTTTAGAACCGCGATTTAACTTTTGCCTCTGTCCATGATTCATATTGGACACACGCATGTGATATTGACAAAATGTCCGAAATCATTCGGGAAACTTTCATCGCTCTCCACTCTTCAGACATTCTTGGAAAGCTCGAAGAAGAGGTATGTATACCTCTCTTTCTATAGACGTCTCTCATACATAGTTCTTAAATTTTTCTTTTTCTTTTTTAGTTCGGAGAACGCTACAAAAGCCACAAGGTACCTCTTGACAACATCGGTGGCAGGAAAAGCACCTTCGTCAAAGCTCTTCACGCGGCTGGCTCACGTATCATGGAAATTCGTCAACAATCAGAAGATCTGGCTCTGTCGAAGAACGTCAGATTCGAACAGGATGTTTCTAAACCACGATTATCTTCTGCAGACGTTATCGATCAGGAGAATGCTATGGATCCAGATTTGGACTTGCTCGCGTCCCTCAATGAGGAGACCTTGAACGACGAAGATGACGAGACGGACGCTGACACCAGGTTGTTAGCGGGTAAGTTTGTGAATTTCACAGACTTGCTTCCGCCTCTGCCTGCCAAGGGTAACTTCAAAGTAGAAGCTATCAAAGGTTCGCAATACTTCTTCTCGTAGGTTGCTTGCGTGCCTGGCATTGGCCAAAAAATTCTTGATCACGTCCATTTGTTGTTTATCCTCACCACTGCTCTCATTATTCGTATTCCCATGCATTCTATTCCCCAGGGCCCAAACTACACAGTTTTATCATGATGCAACAGCGTATAATATTTAGTGTAATACATTTTTTATTCAATTAAATACTTAGATACATTGGAGTTTCCCCTATCTAGACTCTAACATTGCAAAGGCAGCAGGGGTGACGGTACTTTAGCCGTCTTGTGTAAAAGGATAAGTATGAGATTGACTCATAAACACATCGAAGTCAGGCACAATATCTATGAATTTAAGATGTGTGCCTATAGGACAAAACATATTTGGTATGGCATACCTGACAAACAATCAAACAGTGTTGCAGAGAAGTGGAGATGTCTTTCGCCCGAGTGTTCGATGTTTATGCATGAAGCACAACATGAAGCGATGCCAGTCGCTTCCAGCTCCGAGACTCACGGTGGGCTGGTTGCATCAGATGCCATTCATTGATCAGATGCGGCCGATCTAATTTCCAAGGGCTTAGATTGAACTTACAATTCGCACTAAGTGAAATTTCCATTGAGACTTCAATCGAAAAACTCTCATAACCCCTTCGGTGGTTCTCGGAGCTGTGGGTTTTGAAAGGTTATGCATTATGGCTTAAGAGAGCAGTGCTAAAAATAGAATCAACTCGCGGAATGACTACTACGACGGAAAATTTCAGTTAAAGCTGTAAGGTTAACAGGCCCCGCCCGAACGAGAAAACAAAGTAAGTCAAAGGTTTTCAAGGTACTACTTTTGTAATTTTCGTTGTCTCCGTTCTTCCTCCTATGCCGTGATAGAAAAGGCGGCGGTTATACGCGGCGTAAGTACTTGAGTACTTACTTGAGCGAGGGTAATTTGTGGCTGCGGGCGTGCATCGGAATTATCTATTTATGGTAGACTAAATTATCCAGCAGTTATCCTAAACACCTATAGGGAAGAAAGCTGAGATTATGCGGCCAAACCTCCAATTTAACTACGGTCTGGTAAGTGACCCCATTGTAGAAAATTCTAAATGGCATACTAGCGCCGCCTATCCCTTACCCAGAAACCTCTGTGCTCTAGATTGGAAAGAGCGTAACCCTCATGGTTCAACAACCGATTTGTTCAAGTATTATTACGACCATCTCCGTAAAATATAGAAGGTATGCATCTGCATGTTTTTAGTATATGATACTCACTTCAATTACTGGAAGGATCGTGAAGCCTCCATGGTAAGCCATCCATGTCTGGGTGACAGCGGTCCTAACATATTTCTATGATTGCAGAAAGCCGGTACCGCACATATACTAGTACAAGCTCTGCCCACCTTGATTACATACCCAGGCTATTCTCGCATTCATACCATTCAAACACCATGCTTGGGTGGAAATTTGTTAAAATCAGGAGGTGCTTCTTGGGTCCACATTGTCATCTTCATGTTTTTGCGGCTTGTAATACAATATCTGTTTATCTCGAGAGATTGATCAATATCGATCAATATTGGTTAATATTAATTGGAATAGAGCAAATTAAAGCTTTATACGGCTGTCACTTTAACCCTATGTATATAGTACTTACCTGGGTCTGACTAGATCTGACTAGATTTGAGTAATTGAGCCAAAGAATGTGAGGAAGTGTCTCATTTACATCAGTATACCAGTTTTTTTTGTTGTTGTGTTAACTCGATTTATCCCTCTCTGGTTCGATCGACTTTTGACTGGGACTTTAAATAAGCAGGGGGAAAATAGAGGCCTCTACCCTGAAAAAAAACTTTGTTCCAGGAATCATTAATCGTCCTTCGAAGCGCTTTACCTAACTTATGTAGGCTTGTTCCGTAATTCGAAGTCACATTCCGGTATTTTTTCCATATTTGCTTGTTACGAAATTCTAGAACCTGACGGAATCATAACTGGAACGGAGACGCTTAGAAATGCATGACATGTCTATTGTGGGTGACAACAGCATGCGACGACCACCTTCAGCTGATGGAAAACATGCCCTTTGAGTCCCAAATATCTTCCATTCGGGGCTCATGACCTGCATACACCTCATTAACCCAGCCTTCCCCCCTGACAGGATGGAGCCATGGTGTGATCCAGCGTGATATCGAGCCCTAAAGAAGTCAATGACACTATCAACGCTCTTTTGTACTGTTATTGGCTGCTGACGAACGAGAGATTGACGCCCGCGTACCATCTCGAAGTGTGGAGGACGAATCACGAAGGCCTTCCGAGTCTCTGTACCGCACAGCCTCAAGAAGCCTCGTTGTTTGACAGCTTGTCTTCTTTGTGATTGTGCGGCATCCAATTTCAAATGTGACTTTGAGTTACCGAACACTATCTACTTACATGTTTACTTGCTCACAGTAATATCTAGCCGTTTCGTGCTAGGTTTCTTATATATGTACATTTAGGTTGCAGAATTTGGGGGCAATGTGAACGCTGGCGGGCAGGTGAGTGATTTTCAATCCTGCCTTTCTAAACTAACGTTGTGCCTTACTAGCACGTAAGTAATCATCGTCCCTTACTTAACATTTTAATGGAACGACTGAGTCCTAAACGGCTTGTACTTGTGTGGGCTTCCGACCACGATATATAATGACTGGAAGCAGCGTGGCCATTGGGCTCAGGTGACCCAGCCCTGGGCCACGTTCAGCTTTTATTCTTGCTCACTTCCCTTAGTAAAATCGATGAGCAATGAACCCCGAGCATGCTGAACCCGAACACCACGCCAACCCCCCTCCGATTGTTACGCAAGCTACGACGACGCGGACGATTCATTCTGAACTGATCCCTAGATCAACAAGTGATATAAGCAAGCCTTCATCCGTATCATCCACAGCACCACTTCGTCCAATACCAACAGCGTCCCTTTCTGTTGAGAAAGATGACACAGAACCTCTCTCGAGGAGATTCTCTACTCGACCATTGCCTGTGCTTCCAAGTGGATTTGTTCCTCAGGATATCAGAAGCGAGCAAGCTCGGAATACTGCTTGGGAACGTCGAGAGTCTTTGGGTCCACGTTCCGCTCTTGACTGGATAGTTCCTTTGAGTAGCGATTTGAAGGTTAGTTGAAAAACCACAGTCGGCCATCTCGACCGCTCACCCCACCTTTCAGCCAATACGTGAAAAAACAGTTGGAGAACGCTTGGATCCTACCTTACTAACTGCCATCGCCGAGAAAAATAAATGCGCTTCCAGAGCGAAATTGACGGGATATGCGCTCAATGCAGCCATTGGCATGCAGGTGGTGCTTGGCTCTCTCACAACTGGGTTGTCCGTCGTGACCACCGGCCGCCAGGTTTGTACTAATATTTCAAGGTTTCATGAAACTTAAATTAATGTATAGACTTCCATCATGACGGCTATCCTAGGTGAGTAACCTTCCTTACCAAAGAAAAAGAAAGCCGATGCTGATTGTTTCTCGCCATCATTGACAGGTGGACTTGCAACGATCGTGGCCTCCTATCTTGCTCGAATGCGTGGTACAAACGAACCTGAGCTTTCGAATACTCGAGTAAAAGATTTGGACCAATTCGTCCGTGAATGTGAGGCATTCAAAATGGACCATGGCCATATGCTTGGCAAGCATCACGATCGTGAATTGGAGAACTTTCGGCTCCGATTCGAGGAACTTTTAGGAAATATACATGGGTAAGGATCTTTCATATGCTGGCTACCGAACCTTCTCGAATTCATCGGCTTGGATTAGTCGAGAACGACAGTCAACCCCACCTGTATGATTACCGTCAGCTGTCGTCCGCCTGCTTGTTCTCCTACATGGGCAAAACGGTACATGTAATATACAACCCCACTTACGGAACGAGGAACAGATGGTCATGTTTATGGTTCAGGTTACACATGCTTCGTCCCGTATTACTTTCCTTCAGTGAATATTCTGCCCGTGCCACACTACCCTACAGTCATTTTGGTAAACGTGGAAAACTCAAAATTTCGTATTAAAATATATTAATAACGGTCGAACTGCTCTTAACCCATCTTCCTGACAACCCATAATGAATAAGGAATTCCTTATATCCCATAGCGCTACTCGTCTCCCAACTTGGGAGGCGGAGATTTGCATACCATAACCCATAGAATCGTTATAACCCATACTCATACCCCTCTACTAGCAAAGCCAATAGATTTTAGGTACAAATTGGACATTTGTGGTAGAATAATGTCAATACTGTTTCCACCCAGGCGCCAATGATACTTCTAGTCTACCATGAGGAAGAGACGATGAATTACATTCGGAACATGGGGAGCTTGCTGATCCTTGACCATTTCCAGGTAAGCTTTTCTTTTCAAAAACGCAACCCCAGAAAGAGATGAGCAGAAAATAAGTTTAGAACCAGAGACGAGGCCGTTCTTCCTCCTCCGAAATACAGCAATGCATCCTACCACGTCGATAATAGGCAGTCTCCAAATTCCCGCCGTCGGCCAAATTCGCGGTCCCGATCTCCCCGTCGAAATTCGACGATCTAACGTCACGCCAGCAAAATTCTTTAGGTCGAATGTCTTCCACCGCATATTCGTCGAGTAGCCGGTATCGTTCACGTCATGGACGTTCGTCAGTTGTACATGAGATTAATGCAGACAACCTCTGAACGTTTCATTGAAATCGTCTCTGCCTTTTGGATTGGGGAAACGTGAATGAATGGTGTGCGGGTAACGAAGCTACGTAAGTTTACATCATTACAGTCGAACCCCTCTTAACCCATACTCCTAGTATGCCATAACCCCCCATAACCCATAGATTTTGGCCGACACCAAACTGAAATTTACACCAAAATTGACCCCTCATAACCCATAACCTCCCATAACCCATACACTGGGGTGTCCACCGACAGGTATGGGTTAAGAGAGGTTCGACTGTAGTAGCCCCATTTGACGGGAAGAAATTTTTAATTCTCACCCCTTTTCAACCCTAGCCTTATTATTGACATATGGGCGTTCGATGCTCTCCGGAGTCCCGATAGACGAACAACGAGGTCAACGGGAGGTCGGTAACCAGCCACCTCCAGGGACCAAAGTCGATCTGTCAGCGGATGCAGGCCCTTCGGCCCTTGGTGGTGATGATTCTGATGATGAAAGAGATCCGAATGATATATTGTTATTCGAAACCCAGGTCCATTAGCACCGACAACCGCATACAGCAACTAGGATGAGTTCTGACTATGAATCTCAATCTGATGATTCGGACTGATGTAAACTTTGACGGCCTTGCCAAAGTTGTCATCACCAACGCCCATGCTCTTCGACTTCGCAGTCAATGCAGATGTTTCAGTATTTACCAATCCTTCACTTCTCTCCTCGTACTTACTTATGTATATACTGTAACGGAGCGAAGGCACAATCTTGTGTACTGTAGGGTTGCTGCTTCGCACAGCATGTCCGAGTTCTCCCATACTCAAGGGAGAATCATTTCGTAGAAATATTGGTACAGTTACTAGACCTAAAGACTTTCATTTGACTAGATAGCCAATAGTTGAAGTATTTCTAGTATGACTTATCCTTCCGCTAAGTCTTTCATTTATTTAATTGCTTTCTATCAATTACATAATCTTACTCATACGTATATTTTGTGTCATTATACAGACGTTTCAATCTTCATATCGAAGTTGAGACGTGAGTACATATACTATCACTTATACACATATACTCATACTACCTAGTTACCTGTCTTGTTCTAGCTGTGACAAATCTCAACAGCAAGTGCCGCAACAGCAAATTACAACGAAAAAGGGAAACTGCACAGCAATTGCCGCAATGGTAGAAAGGACACCAAAATGCCCAACAACCATCAACCATCAAATAATGATCGCAAACAAAACAGATCATTTCTCGGCAAACACCGTAATGATAGAACGGACATTATTCCCACGATAGCTCGGAGGAATAGGACCTCGTTCTATGAATAGAACTCGGAACAATGAAGAGCGACAGCAACGATAATCATAGTAGCAATGCTCGCTAAGGTAGATACTCCTCTAAGTTTGTCATACCACTAGTCGATATATATTAAGTGGGCTAGATGGGAGTGGAAAATAGTAGAAATTGTGGGGGACGAGAAATGTGTATGCCACTGACCTCCAATCATTATTCCGTCATCAAATTATTGCCAGAAGTAGAAAATCCAACATCCACCACCGCTCTCAAACGTTCTCCGTATTTAATAGTGAACCAAAGGAGTCTGAAAGCGCATGGAGGACGTGTCATATCATTGAGGAGACTTCACTTACCCGAAACCAAGCCATGCCAAGAGGGCACTCGCTGTGTTGGTCACGACAAGACCATGTGTTTCTATCATAGGCAAAGTCCCAGAAACACATATTGACATGAGGAGGGAACGGAATGCACTAATATTTCGTGTCAGCAATGGTTAGCGTAAAGAATAAAGTTTACCAACCTGCTCGCAGCCATCGCTTCAGCACTTCTGGAATGCATCAAGTCAACGAAATAGGCAGCCGAAGGACTGAGTACAATATCGACCTAGCAAACTAGAATCAACATAGAGTGACAGAAGGGAAAGAAGCGAAAAATAAAATCACCCCGATTCCGTTTATAAACAAGCATACGAGGTTTAGCACCAAACCCAATGTTCCAGGGACGTACTCAGTCAAGAGTCCGGAGATGAGTACAGAGAGGGGAACGAAAATGAGTGCTCCCGGAAGTGTTGCTCGCAATCTGTCTTCCGGGTACCATTCACCGCCTCGTTTTTTCCGGTAATAAACAACTATTCGGTCCGAGAGACGTCCAGCGAGAGGGGCACCAACTAAATTGAGACAATTAATCAAGGACATTCCCAACGGTTGGATGGATATGACAACTGACTCATATTACCCAACCCCGCAGGTAAAAAACATGCACCAATCAAGGCTTCGTTCTTAATATTATAACGTACACCCTGAGTTATATCTGAGGTCAGCTCAAACTCACCAGAGCACTAAGCCATGCGAATTTACAATTGTATACGCGAGCGGTACTAGTAATACTAATGGAACCATAACATAAGTAGTGTCCAGCATAATGAAACCAAGAGTCACATACCATAATCAGTGAGTAAAGTCGTAAAACCAGCCAGAGTCTGATTCCGACAAAAAATTAGTCCTTGAGATGGCAGAAAGGAAAAATGAGTTATGCACGACAGCAAGCAAATTCGGGCTTCTTAAAAGCCAAATTGGCCGTAAAGGATTAAGAATGACAGGTCTCCACCCTGGTAGTAGGATAGGGCCAACTTTGTCCACGCCTCGCTCTCCAGGATGGTAAGTCTCTGGAAAAAAGAATAGTATTATGAAGAAGACAAGAAGCCCGACAAGCCCAAGGAACTGTTGCAATAAGCGCCATGAGTAGTAATGGGCAGCAAAACCTACAAGTAGAAAATAAGAAGAAAAAAAAGATGAAAAAGAAGCAAGAATGGGCTTTACCGCCAGAAAAGGGAGCCAAAGCCGGACCCAGAAGAATGGCCTAAGAAACTGTGCTTTAGACCCGGCTTTCGAGAATGAAACTAGAATGATATACTCCAAAGAATATGCCCATGGCTTGGCCTCTTTCTTCTAATTTGTATATGTCTCCAATGACTCCCGTCCCAACAGCCAAACCAGGTGATGATCCAATCGCTTGTACGAATCTCCAGGACATTAAATGTGGTATAGTACGTGAAGAAGCTACGCCCAAAGAGCCCAAGAAGAGAAAAGGTAATGCGGTTAAGTATACGGGCTTTCTGCCGTCTGAAGATAGTTGTTAGAATGTTGAATAAGTCTAATACCGAGAGAGGGAAACGTTACAGAAAGTTGAATAGGACGCGCCGAGGAGGGCGCCTAAAGATGCAGCTAATATCGACACGCTTACGGCAAGACTGTAATGGCAGGATGAAGAACCATCATAATTTTGCGACAAGTTGAAGACGCTTACCCTACAATGGGTCCTGTCGAATCAAGATCTTTGGCAATTTGAGGTATAGAAGGAACGAAAGTCCCGGAAACAAAAACTAATCGATAATCCTTAACTCAGTATTCGTATACTCAACTTGAGATATGTTAAATGTACGCACGCGGGATCAGACCAGTGAGAGATACAATCGCCAAGATTCCTCTTTTCCTTGCTGGTGAAAAACGTCTATAGACCTCTTCATGATTATGATTTAGATTCCTGGATGGTAGTAACGGTGTTTCCATCTTGATGAAGGGAAACACCAAGGAGGATTGGGGTGAGTCATCAAATAAATTTTAAACGTAAACGTTTAGAACATTGAATATTTTAATAGATTGAGTGCAGGACCTGATGATATTTCGCTAGCAGAGCTGGATTCTTTGGGCATCGGATTTCAAAATCTTCAAGACGCTGTGAATTTCCCGTTAAGTAGACTAGGGGTACAGATTTATGAAGTCGGGCACCGTCGGGGTCGTGAAGAGCGCAAGGTTATGTAATATCTCCTATTAACGGATGATTGATTCGGTCATCAACATAAAAATAACTCAAAGAGGTGGTAGTGTTAAAAATAAGCGGTACTACAGGGTACTACACAGCGCCTAGCGCGTTTCACTTGACAACACCCGCAATGGCCGATCTCCACCATGCATCAACGTTTTCTCGAACTTATTCCCAACCGCAGTGCCTTCACCCTACTCAGAACTTGGGCCTCCAGAAAATTAGAGCTAGCGTCAGATGGCAAATGCAAACGGGTCGTCGTTCGAGTACACAGGTTCAGCTATCCCTTCAACTACATCCCGCCATTCTACACATCCAATTCCCTCACCTGGGATCCAAGGCAAACCACGTTATGTGAGCTTTCTTCTTTTCAGCATGAATTTAGATACACAAACAATGTAGGATCCTTTTATCATGAAATTTGGGGTGGTCATCGGCGTGCCACTCCTCATACTTGCTCTAGGAATTGGGCTGGAGATTGCCACCATTATATCCACCGCAACTGACGGTTCGCATTTTCTGTCCGACTCCTCGACTCCAGATTAGATTGACTCTCTATTTAGGATTCAAAGTCCCGCAACGCAATATCTTCAAGTTTCTCGGCGATGTCTCCCCACAATCCTTAGCTGTAAGTCACTCAAACACATGCAAGCTGTTTGGTATCTCCAATCGCTGATTGACATATAGTCATTCTTTCCAACACTGTAACTTTACTAGAGTTCACTATTTCGACTTTTAACTTACCCCTTTTGAAGGGTGGTTCTACCAGTCGCAATTGCATGGCGAGAATTAGACTGGAATCTGAGGAGGTATCAGGTATATCCTTCTAATAACGCTCGAGTGACCCGGAAGGCTTAACTAGATTTTAGCCTTACCTAGTTTTAGACAAAGGCAATGCCAGGGCAGAAGAAAGTCTCCTTTTGGACTATGTGCGTCATTTTCCATCCACTAGAACCAGACAGGAACCACCAAAGCTCATTATTCCTTAGATCGGTCTTGGGCGAGTAAAGGACCTGATGCAAATGAAACACTGATTCATGACCGTTTCGAACAGCCCACCGCTGACTCTATTCCGCGCCTTTAACTACAACCATCGCGTCATTTTCTGGTCATCTTTGACAGCTATTTTGACCTACCTCTATCAACCGCTGGGTATGTACACCCTACTCTTAGTTGCATGTCCCGATCGTCTCCACTAACTCTCATACAGCAAGTTCTGTATTCGAGTTCCGGCAACGCCCACAAACAAGCCGTTAGCTGATTCCCTATTTATCCCAAAATTGATTTGATTCATTTTTCTCCCTTCTGCAGATCTATCTGTAACAAGCATGAAAAGCATTGGTCTTTCAACGGATATCTCCAATCTTGATGCCTTCATTGCTGCTGCAGGCTATGTCGATTCGTCGGTTATTCTCGGTCTTTCAGACCCACCATTTGTTCGAAAAGGATGGGCTACAGCTGTATTCGAGGTGTGTGCGGTTCTTTTAGTCAGAGTTTTCTTATATAAGGCTCCTTTCAACGATTACTTCAGGTTCCTACAAATCTGTACCTAAATGGTTCCATGACCATCGACACGTCTGGGATACAAACTACCGCGAACTGTTCCAATCCATCTGAACCCCCCATTCTCACACCAATTGGCACAACAAGTTTTAATCTCAGTTCAAAATCTGTCGATGGATGTGTCCATTCTGTGTTATTTGATTCTACAGTACGTTCTATATTATCGCGGCCGCGTTCCAATGGCAGATCTTGTTTTCAGGTGGCTACGGAACAGTATGGCGTCGATGATGTAGTATGCCTAGGCAATGCCTCGACCTTGAACTCTTCTTTGCGTCCTGTTATGTTCTGGTGGGCAGTTTTTTTACTATCCATAAAAATCTGTCACAGTCAATCCCCAAAGGTTTTTCCACACCCGAGACGACAACACACCACAAGCGAAAGCTATCTTCTGTGCGCCAAGTATCCAAGCTTTTGACATTCGAGCAGTAGCCGATCTGAACAACGGTTCCTTGACTGCTGTCTCAGCTACCGGGAACTTTTCGCCGAAAAACAATGTCACTGGCGGGGGGTTGAATGGGAATGCATTCAATGGGCAAGCGATTTCATCCAATTTTTCCAATTCAAACATTTGATCCTGGATTGAAACTATGTCGCAGGGTAATATTTGACAATATCACAAATCCCTTCGTAAGGGCTCGCGCAATTGCGACGAGATCAATTGTACCGGGAGCCATTTATAAGACCGCCCAGAAGCTTCCGAATGGTCCGCAATCAACATTCGATCTTGCGAATGGTTTCTTGGATCCCACGACAACGCTCTATGTAAGTACCAGCCCTTTATGCATTTACTTTCACCCTTCTTACATGCTGGTTCCTAATTGACAGACACGACACCTTTCCATTAGTGCACAGTCTATCTATTTCTTAGACACAAATACCACTCTTCCTGCAACCGTTGTTTCTCTGCTTCCAAACCTCAGAATTGAGTATGTCATTCCTCGCCTTCTCATAAAGCCTTGGAGTTGATGGTCGGGATTTGCTCCAGCCCATTGCCAGCGCACGCGCTCGCTGCTACGTTATTCGTGACGGGATTCATCGGTATATTCCTTCAGGTCATCAGCCAACGGGGAAGAAAGCGACTCTTCTTGGCGGCACCTCCAGGAAGCATAGCATCCACCATTGCCCTGACCTCTCGATCAGGTTTCGGAGAGCTCTTGCTACCCTACGATGACGAGCGGGCGCTGGGGAAGAAACTAGACGGTCTACGCTTCCGGCTCCATAAACATACAGGCGATATCGTCGCTGACGAAGTCGAGACCGAGAGACCGCAGAGTATGGCTTCAGATGATGCATCATTGTCTTTGTTGGGAAAAACAACTTCGCGGGAGTCCGCATTGCCAATGTCGTCGTCGAATTTCGCTCATGCTGCTGGAAAATTTCCGAGTCCACGGAAATGGGTCCAATTCAAATAAACTTGTCTGACGGCAGTAAAACCGTTCGCAATGAAGATGAACATTTTGCGACATCTGGGCAATCTTCCGCCTCCAAAGTTCCGAACGATTTATCTCGGGAATCACAGGGCGTAGAGCAATCAAAATTAGTATTGTTACAATGAGTAGATGTGTGCCCCCACCTTTAAATATGAAGGTTTGATAGAGTTCAAAAATGCAGCCATTGAGGTTGCATACCGTGAACTTTTGAGACAAGGACAGGGTATAAAGATATATTTATATAAGAATACAATTCTCAGGTACTCTAATAAGTGCGCCCCACAAGAATATCTATGTTGTGGAACTTGAATTCGTGTTCGCTGGTCTGACAGTGACGGATGTCACGGCATTAGGACCGTGACTAACGGTCCAAGGCATCGAGAACACGAATTCAAGTTCCACAACGCTTGTGGGGCGAATATCTTGGAACTGTATTATATTTGTCTACTGTATAATTTCTAAATATGCATCCAGACACATTGGGAGTTCTAGGATTTAGACTTTGAGGTAGGGCTGCGCACCGTACCGTAACGATAGTCGGCCGCAGGCATATTATATGAAAAGAGCTAGAAATTCCCGCCAATCTTTTATGCTATTTTTTAGCATGTCTTCACAACCCATGATGCATGCCCCACAATCATAGTGTCGGGCGTATAGGTTAATTATTAGGTTTGTTCTCAAACAGAACTTCTCGATCAATTCTGACGGAGCCCATAAGTATTTGTCAGAAACGAAGTATTATATTTAGTGATGTTACTGGCTAAGCCAATTTCGATTATTTTGATCCGTAGCTTCGAATAAATTAGTAGAAATTCTGAGAATATTTGAGTGGATAGATCTCTCCAAAAGCCGATGGGTCTTGTGCAAACACTAAGCGATCCTTTAGAAAATGATCGAAATGGATCGGCTTAGCCATTACATAACACCACTAATTATATTGGCTTCTTTTACGACCGTCATCATTTCCAAAATCTCATTTTTCGGATGATCTTGAGAACTACTAAATTTTCGCAGGCAGGAGGTCGCAGACCTTTTCAGAGTTGCCTTATGGTTTACCCACAACCCTACATGGGCCCGTTCTAGTTTTCTACTAGTAACACGAATCTTTCTGGAGCCTGGACTGGTCACTAGTACTAGTAAACTCGTGGAGTTATCGACTGCAATCTATACCGTGTCTCTTGCAGGAAATGTTTCGGGAACACAAATAGCATACATCTTATTGAGGGATGCCTCGGTTTTCACCCAGCAGATTTATCCGTGCAACAATCTCGGTAAACGACACCAAGCGACTTCGGAACTACGCAAGAGCTTACCGCTGTCCCCCAAGCCCTTTCTTGTATATCAAGTCCATCCATAGATCCAGCGTGATCCAGGCATTGATCATTGGAATCAAATTTCCTACCTGTATCGGAGACAACGCTAAGGCTGACTTCACGTTTATATCCCATGCAGACATGATCAAGCAACTTATACTGGAGGACTCAGATCCGACTTCTGTCATCCTCGATAACGAAGAACCAGTCTGGCCAGATATTCAAGCATGGAACTCCCTCTGCAAAAATATCTATGGTCAGATCACCTTCCGCAAGCAAATTTATGGGTGCGAGTGAATCCCAGAAGGCGGTTTCTCATCGCGTCCAGCTTGCCACCTATGCTCTGGAGTTGTTGTCGTATAGTTTAGGTGTCAATCATACTATTGATCTGTTGATCATTGGTACGTCTCTTCCCACATCGTGAGTATCAATGTTCTGAACTGTTGAATAGACAATATGCTTTGGGCGCGGTATTACGACCGTCAAGATGTTATCCAATCTGACGGCATTAGCGTCGTTGCGGATTCCCCTCGTTTACTCGTTCATCTGCTCTCTTTTAACGATTTACCTCGGAGGATTGGGGTGCTATTCCTGCTCTTAACCCGGACGCAGTCTTTGCACATGGAAGCGACACATGGAAGCGACCCAGGGCTGCGGGGTGTATCTAGGCCTGAACCAGTCACCGATCATAATCCTACGTCCTGGAGAAAGGACATTTACAAGACAAGAACAACAAATCCGTTGAGCTACAACTGAAGGAATTCCTATCCCACGAACCCCATTGTCTTGCAGGTAGAGCAACAGCCGTCATCGCTGCCAGACAAAGATGGATATGCATGGTCTGTAAAATCTACATCCGGAGGTCCAGCCGCAAAAATGTTCGAAGTCGTCCACCATTTTTAGATGAGGAAACCCTGAATCTGGGTTGTACGACGCATCGCATCCGGAGTATGATCAAAGTCAGCAGGTCTCGAGGATGATGAAGGATACTGTGGCAATGCTACTGACCTAGTTACGCCTGGATCCATTGACGCTGGTCTGGAATCTAAAGAGATATGGGACTTCTTCATCCGTGCTTTGGATAGATATACTAGGATGATGGCTATATACAACATCGTAATAAATTCTCTGCTCTGATCACTCGGCTGAAGACGCACCAGCCAGATTTTATCGAACTGACGGACAAGGAAGCGACGTTGGTTAAAGAGGACATATGCGCTTTCCCTCATGAGCTCAGACATCATCTACTTAACATCCAGCTGGCAGTTACACTAGACATCAGAGCAGTACTATACTAAAAGGGCGATCATATCCTTCCCTTGATTTTCCGCCTTTCTCTCGCCTTTGTAGCTATGCTATCTGAACACAGTTCGTTCGATAAGGTGCTTGCAACTTTTTGGCTGCAAACTTGGTTACATGATATCGGTCTGGCCTTGGTCTACTTTATCCTTCCGTTCTTTCCCGTTCGACGAGTGTCGGTCGTTCTCTTTCTGGGATGTCACGTCAGTCGTCTCGGCTTCTATGGTTGTTGCCACTATAAGGCTTCCGCAGGATGATGGGCTAGGGTACAGCTGAGATATTCATGAGTCGAACTAAATTCCCTTGCCTGACAGGGTTCTTGTGCCCCCAAATACTTGTACCCCCAAATATGAAATGACTTATGGTATTACTACGTAGGCGAAGGAGGGAAGCATGCACCCAGTCAGCTGCATATATAAATACAGGATCATCAGTTACTACACCAACCATTCAACGGATAAGAAAAACTCTTTTAATCCCGAACCAAACACCTCCAGCAA
>Ga0193743_1000673_pt1 | contig 26811 bp, 30 predicted proteins | sample L2c2metaG_FD_143038 | JGI IMG/M metagenome (GOLD analysis project Ga0193743, IMG submission 143038) | Soil microbial communities from a riparian zone of the East river system, Colorado, United States - L2c2 | ecosystem: Environmental > Terrestrial > Soil > Riparian zone | place: USA: East River...
AACAAACTGGAGTATTTATACTGAAGCAGAACATAAACATATAAGGAGTTATCGTGAAGAGCATATGGTAGTAGAATGAACATATAACAAGGAGACTCGTATTCCGGATGGTGCCGAAGGATGCCGACGTAAATCCTCGCAGGTCCTCGTGGTGACCGAGACTCATGACCTCGAGACTGGTGCGTGCGCGATGTGATTGGCCTGGGACATGGAACGTGTGTGGAGCATGGTGGGGCTGTGGTTGTGCTGCGGTAGAAGGCACATGGTGTTGGTTGGTAATGACAATGATAAGAATGCAGGTTGGTTTGGTGGTAACAGAGTGGAGGGAGTGTTCCGACGGAGCTCCAATATGAGTCCGACGAGGGTGGCCGGTGGTAATGGTGGCACTGAACAATGGTGAGGCGGCCATCATCGGAGACTCCGTCGGAGCCGACCTTTGATTGTTCTTCGGAAAGAACGTGACCGAGCACGGACCATGACAGTGCAGATGAAAGGTGTGAAGAAGAGACCGCCAATGATGACTTGCTGTGTTGTGTTGTGACACATGCAAACTTGCAGTATGTTCAACTGACTCTTTCTTGACTATTACTAATGTAACTTAAGTATCACCTAACCTGTCATGGGCTGGTTGAGAGACCCATTGGGGAGTGGTATGTTGAAATAATCAGAGTCAGTTTGAAGAAAACAATCCAAGACTGGGAGCTTAACACAAAGGGTCCTAAACAAGGCAGGAAATACAACATTTATGTGTTCAAACTGATGAGGAATTCCTCCTCAATGGCACGAGTCTATATACATACACAGGTGGCAGTGCTTATCTACCCTGGCCACAACTGATATCTGCTAGTGGTCAGTATTCTAACTATGCCAAGTAAAACATACAAACACACAATAAGCTTGACTGAACTAATATTTCCAACATGGTATTGCAATGATGAATGTTATGAAAATGGAGGTGGTAGAGCAACCTCTGGTTGAAAACAGTGATGAAAGTAGAACACATGTCCTAGTAAAGAAGTATTACAATTAAACATGTGACTTATTTCCTTTTTTGGAAGGGTAGGGTGTGTGAGATCTTATCCAAATAAAAGGACCTTGTGTACTGGGTTTTTTTGCATACCCCTTGTAGATGGGTCAACCACCTTAAAATTGTATGACCTGACATTCTACAGCAATGTACATATGTTTATCCTGCAGTCTTTGGGGTTCACATACAGTGCTCAGATATACTTATAGAACTGAGTTCTTAGATGCTCCTGATGATGCTGCTGCTCATGAGGCTTTAGAAATCATAGAAATTAAATAGTTAGGTACTTATTCTTAATAAAATTGATAAATGTCAATTTTACATATGGTTTGGTGGTTCAAACTGGTTCTTGAACTGGACTGAACTGTAAGAACTGGTTCAGAACAGTTCAGTTCAGTTCAGGTTCAGTTCAGGTTCAGTTCAGGCAAAATTCAAACAGTTCAGTTCACAGTTTGGGCAAAATCAGTAATTGTGCATTTTAGTTTCCACAGGTTTGAATCTGAGAAACCCTTAAACCTTCCCTAAATGTTAAGCTTGGAGCTTGGATGGAGTGTGATGGGTCCAAAGTTGGGCGAGGTGTTGGCTTCAACTTATGGGTTGCACCACTCTCTTGATGGGTTGCCTCAAATTTTGGAGTTCTGGAGGAGAAGTAGGATTCGGAGCCAGGCCAAGAAGAAGCTTAGGACAGAAGGGACAAGGCAAGGAAGTGAGGTTGCTAAGTTGCTAGGCTGATATTCAAACTGGTGAATTACATACTACAACTCAAAAATTTATACATATAATAACCTAAACATAAAAGGAGTTAAGGAATAGAGCATATGGTAGTAAAATGGAAATGTTACAAAAGGATTATACTCCAATGCTTGCCAAAGGATGCTGACTCAAATCCTCAGACTACCATGTGGTGGCTGGAACTCATGACCTCTAGAACATGTGTTGTGCGTGGTGTGATAGGTGTGTGACATGGAATGTGTGCAAAGCCTGTGGGGCTCTAGGTGTGCTGCAGTAGATGTGTGTGGTTTTGGTTGGTGATAGCAATGATAAGAATGATGGTTTGGGGATGGCAACAGTATACTGTATAGAGGGTGAATTCCGACAGAGGTCCGATAAAGGTCCAATGAGGTTGGCTGGTGGTAAAGGTTGATACTGAACAATGGGTGAGGCATCCTATGATTGTTCTTTTGGAAAGAACTTGACTGAGCATGGATCATGACACTAAAAGGCCAAAAATAGACCATATTTGGGAAACTTGGAAACCTTAGGGCTGAGCACGGGTGCAGGTCCCTATGGGTTACCTGTGGGTTTACCCATGGGAATACCTGCAAAGACCCTGACCTGCAGGTCCAGGTTACCTGTAGCCACAGGTCCTTGAGGGTCCAGGTTTGAATTTTCTTGACTGACAGGTACCTGCTTGAGCACCTAAACTCTGTATAATAGGGAATTCCAGCTAACAAACACATTTTTAAATCACATTGAGTATATAAAATGAGTATTTAGGTTGAAAACAACCACTAACTGTCATTTATCTGAACATACAATTAATTCGAGGCCTATTACTACTAGATACCTACAGGTACCTGGATTACCTGTTGATCTGTGACCTGCAGGTAAATTACCTGTGGGAAAGGATTCTTACAGGTCCAGATATGAATTTTTTTCTGAAAATACCTGTGGGTAAGGATCCAGGTAACCTGCAGGTGCACCCATGCTCAGCCCTAGGAAACCTACATCCCTTTTCTTAGAAACCTGTCCAAACTTATGACATAAAGTTGATGATTTACTAGTAAAATCATATAATTTTCCTAGTTACTTTCCTTTCCAGGTTTCAGGAAACCAGCAAAAACCATGGGAAATCCAGAAACTATTTTGACATTTTACTGATGAACCCTAATTAGACTCCACCAGCTGTCAATTTATCCTGGAACATACCCATGGCCTTTTCCACAATGCTGACACTTGACCTGCCCAACATTCCTTATATTACCTTGGCATCCTACCAAAGTGCTTCACAGTGGAATCAACCTCATCTAAAGCACAAATTACATGTTCAACTAGCACACAATTGGCACACTCTTTCAATCAGACTTGCTGTGAAAATCTGGGGTGAAATGTGGTGAACATCCCAAAATCTCCACTGAGACCATCCCAAAGAACTCTTTCATTTCTCCCTCATTATGAGCATATTCTTCCTTCTACATATCCTACTTTAATTATTAATTTCCAATGAACTTCTCTGCCTGATCTTGTTTTTTGTTGCTTGTTTCTTAGCTCCTCTTCCTTCTCCTTCCGGTCTTTTCCTGCCTTGCTGTCTCATTACTCCTCATTCCAAGCTGGCAAGGTATTGCATAGTAATATGTATTTACCTGAGTTATTATGTAACGTAGTCAGCTAATGATTATTACTGGTCCAAAAAAAAACAAGAATACATAAGGTAGCCGGTTTACCCAAACATTGCCAGTATGTGATCCATTCCGTTTTATAAACTATCTCGATATCTAACCTTTATGCAGCTTGTAATTGTGTTTCAACGTCGACAGTGATTTGGAGTTGGTTTCGGTCCAGCTGTATGTCCGTAACCCCTTCCACTACCACACGGCTCAGTTATTTGTCGAGAAGAACCAAATTTCACCTCCCAGTGGTACCATTCTCATCTCAGGATCAGTTTCGACAACAGTTATTCAGTTTTATACGAGCTGCTCTAATGGAAAATAAGTCATCTCAAGCGCCTGATATCCGTCATGGCCTCAAAAAGATTCCCCCGTATTGGTATCCCTACACCACAATGACGAAGATGCGTTGGATCGGCAGGGAGTTGCTCGAAGTGGTATCTACTGAATTTCGCGATCGATCTATGGAATACTATGTAGGGCACAAGTGATATGGATCTCTGGATCACTAGTAATTTACAAGAATTTGACAGAGATATGCCCTCGAATCTGGAGTCACTACAGTCAATGGCAAGATAGCAAAACCAGATACAATCCTGCGCAATGGAGATCGCCTTGAGTGTGTGTCTTTCCAACCCTTATCGCTCAATCTTTTTTAAAAATATTGTCCATCTTCAATAGAAACATAGTCCACAGACACGAACCACCCGTGACATCTAAACAGGTCAAAATTCTTCAACATGACGTTGAGCGTGAATTCTTAGTGGTAGATAAACCGGGCAGCATCGTTCGTTCGTTCGTCTTGATGCTTTTGAATGGCGAGTATAGCTCACAATTCATCCTACAGCCGGTTCACGCATCTGGACGTTATTACCAAAATTCTCTCATTCAGATCCTTGTTAATGATTTTGGATACAACAAGTGTTATCGTAAGTTGTTTTTTTTTCCTTCCTTTTTCTTCATTACTTGACAACTTGTAGCCGTTAATAGATTGGACCGACTAACGTCAGGTTTAATGATCATCCCATTATCCGCGGAACGAGCTCGTTTGGTTACAGAGGAGTTCATGGCGGGGACCGTGCGCAAAGAGTATATTGCTCGTGTCAAAGGCCGGTTTCCTTCGTAAGTCAAATAATTCCCCAGATGCTCAGATACGAAATGCCATACATTCTAGAGAAGAAATTGTCTGTGAACAGCCTTTGCTGACTGTCGACCGCCAAATGGGCTTGAATATTGTTCATCCTGATGGAAAGGTACAAACGTCTGCTTCATTTGCTCCGGATCAGATTTATTTTTTGGTAGATAGCAAAAACGATCTTCAATGTGATCCGTTATGATGAAAATACAAACAGTAGCGTGGTAAGATGTTGGTTCTTTCCCTTTTATTCTTCCCAAATACAGGTGCTCACCAACTTCCAGGCCAACCGCTGACTGGACGATGTAAGTTATCTCGCCGCAATCTCTCTCCAATTATTCTGAGTACGGCTTTGGGTGTAGCGCACCAACTTCGGGTACACCTCCAGTTCCTCGGGTACCCCATAGCAAATGATCCCGTCTACTCGGAAGAACGAATCTGGGTGCGCTTCTACTCAAATGACTGTCAATTGCCCCGACTTACGGTCTATATTTCAGGGCGAAAACGTTGGGAAAGGAGGTATTGATGTAACTCCTAGCAATGATCGCGAAGCTCCAGCCCCTCCGTCTCATCTGCACGCTCTAACAGAAGCTCAAGGCAGTCCAGAATCATTAAGCAACGGTGATAATTCTACATCAGGTGATATAGCTAATAAGCGTCTTCCTCGTGAAACCGGCGAAGATATTGGAATGGGCTCTCCAGTACCACTTTCCAGCGAGGCTGTAGGTGTTATTACGCGCTTAAGGAACATGAAGGTCAGTCAATCCACGTTTTCTTTAGGCATTGTTTTTAACCTCTTATGTAGGACGAAGACGAGGATTGGAGTCGATGGCGGGACGTTGTCTTCAGGGCCAAAGGTGTAATGAGACCACAACATATGGTGATCGAACCGCCTCCGCCACAAAATCAAAGGAAGAGGGGCGGAAGGGCCCAAATCATATCGGCATTGCCTGAAGGGAAACCTGATATACAAACCACAATGTCACAATCTGCGACTCCTGATTCTGCCACGCCCCCACACTCAGAAGGAAGCAGTCTGGACCACCAGCTAGAAGATAGGTCTCCGCCCCAACTTGCGACACAAGATGCTTTGAACAGAATCGCTTCCATGGAACCAGTGTCTGACCCCAACACAATCTTTCAATCTGCCAACCTTTACTGCCCTGAATGTTACCTGCCTCTCCACCCAGACCCCAAGCCAGAAAAGCTGTACATCTTCCTCCACGCCATGAAGTATACCACCAGTCTTGGAGCTTTCTCCACGAAAATGCCAGAATGGGCCGCAGAAGGATGGGTGTGGGATCAGTCATAGGTTATACATAGCCAAACTGCATGGTCCCAACTATTATGGATAGGGTAATAAAATACACGCTGGGATATCGATAATACAAAGTTCACTAATCATAACGGCGTCAGAAAAATGTAAGGAAGCAAAAAAGTGGTGAACATACCTTGATAAATTTTGCCATAAATTTCCTGTGCCGTGCAAGTTAGTACCTGGTTAACTCAGGAGAAGGTGTGAACAAACCTGTGGAACTCGGTTCGCAACAAATCATTGACGAAGTTACCTTGTCCCGGAGCCTTTTGGTTCATAGCCTGGTTTTTGAATATTAAATCTGGAAAGACGTCAGTGACGATCGAAATTAGGACAGAACTTCACCAACCATCGTCCCAACGTTTCTTGACCTGGAATGTCCCCGGCACTGTAGTGTTCACGCCTGCCGGAGTTTGTTGACCAAGAGCAGCAGCAAGATTGAGCAATGGGTTGCCAGTAGCTATCTCTGCTTCTCGAGAAGCAGCCTCACTAGCAGATTGGTCGCGTTCAATTCTGGCTTTCTCTTCCGCGCGTTCTCGTTTGATTTTCTCCAATTCACGTAGCAGTTCGGCAGTATCATCCTCTTCGTCATCTGAATCCTCTTCACCATCTGAATCCTCTTCATCTTTGTCCTTTTCATCTTCATCTTCGTCATCTTTATCCAGTTCCAATGCATCCTGAAGAAGCTTTCTTCGCTTGTTTGACTCGTCATCCACGGGCAGGGGTGCATCCTCAATACCCAACGGAGGTTTACCTTCCGCTTTCCTCTTCTTATTCTTAGCATCCTGCTCCGCAGCCAGCAACTCAGCACGTAAATCTCGCTTTTTAACTTCATCTGTAGATGTTTGACCAACTTGACTGCATGTTGCAAAAATTGGTTTTTCACAAAAGGTGAGATGTTAAAACTTTTTCACGAACCGAAATTTAAGTTTTGTGTGTGCAGCCATGTCCCGCACTGAAAATTGGCGTGAGCCACCTTTGACATCTTTTGCCTGCGCGGGATCCCATGTTGGCCTGTGAGCTGTAGACATTGCGACAAAGAAAGCAGAGTCGTTTGTATTAGGCCACTCCAGACGACATCGGAACAGTTCCAATAAAATAAGGAAGTATTTTCTCAGCACGTGATATAAGACGCGTTGACAATTGATATTCAAATTGAAAGTTGAACATTTGAATATTGAACTTTCAAATCTCAATAAATTATGGTAACCGATCGAGAGACTACTGAGACGTAAGTGACTGGAAGATTAAAGCTAAGTAACTTCTACCGGCGAGGGCGCACAGTTATCCAGAACAATCAGCAATGACAATGATGCAAAGCATTGGAAAAAACTGCAGGGTATTACGATGCTAGTGCTATGTGCGTGGAGTTAGGACTATGGATTGACAAAAGATGATAAAGCGATAAAGGATGACAGTTTATAAAAGAGAAAAGGGAGAAACGTTTGTTGTATTCATCAATCAAATAATCATCAAGCAAGTATGTCCACAAACCAAGAGAAATTCAGAAGATTATTGAGCCGACGTTTGCCGACTTGAGCGATGTTGCGTTTTGCTGTTGTTGTAGAGATTATCTCTCTGGTCGTGAAAATCGGCTCGTAAGATAGCGCGCAGCTCCTTGCCTTCATCCCATCGTCGTTCAAATGACTCGCGTGAGGTAAGACGTGATTTGTGCATGTTCCGTCGTTCCTTCGCGTCATCATGAGACTGCTTCAATAAAAAATGTAGATGACAAAGCTTCAGCCTATCAAATGCTGCCTATGTACACATATCGATTGTCGTGAGTAATCGAAGGCTTCGAAAATGAGTAAGTCTCACACTATATTTTGATGCCAAATCTGCCAATTTGGTGTCATGTTGTTCTAATTTAGCACGGATGGCGGTTCTCTGCTGTGGTCGAAGAGAATGAGTTTCTATAAGTTGCCGCAAACGTGCTAGTCGTTGGAGGGTTCTACGACATCGTCAAATCGGTTGACCAAATTGTTTGTTCCATATTAAAATAATTGGATTTACCTTTGAAGAGAGAGTAGTCTGTTCCCATGCTTTTGGTGCCATGAAGTTGACCGTACACTCCATTCTTCTGCGCCAATCCGAGTCCGATGAGTTAAAGTACGGCGTAGGGATTCCAGGGACTTTTCAATACGAGCGCAAAGATCAATATGGTCTGAGAGGTCATGCTCGAAGCTTTCCGCGAGGAAAACCTAGAAGTCAAGGTGGTCACTCTGGGCGTCAAATGTGCGTGGACAGACACGCACTGTATTCATGAATTGCACGTCCTCCAAGGACGATTCAACCATAGCAAGATTATTCGTGACTAAATGGACCTCTATGGGTAGACTGCGTTCCGAACTATTGCCAATAGTAGTAGCCGTTGCAGCAGGAACAGACGTAGTCTTGAAGTTCATGAAGTCCGAACCAGTTGGCGTTGGCTGGAGACTTGGAAGGTTTCTTGGTCTGGGACATGGAGGTGGTGAGAGGAAAGCAACCTCGTCGTTTAATAACTCATTTGACTCGTGGTCTCCTGCATTCAATAGGCGCGGATGATTGGCGCTCTCCTCAACATCACTCCTCACCTCCTCAATTTTCCCATGTCCGACATAGACATCCTGTCCTGTAAAGTCCTTTGTCCATGCAGATATGGTATAGTGGTTAGTTTGATATCCTGGCTGAGAATAGTTATGAAAGTGGCTGGGGCCGGGTTCGATGTTAAAGTCATCTAAATGGTAGCTTTGTGCAAGGTAGGGCGTTTCCGGAGGGCGGTAAGTAGAGGTTATTGGGACATTGTTGTTGTCAAACATTCCCAAGACGTTTGAGGGCGTGAAAACATCAATTGGAGAAATTGGACTAGCTGTTGTGATGGTTGGTTCTGCTGAGCGCCGACTTCGACGCGTCACTGCTCGACGAGTATTGTGGACCAGCCTGTTAAAATATGAACTGCCTGAACTGGTAGGCATAAAGGGGGCGACACGAAGATGAAAAGGATAACGAAAGGATAAAATCTACGTGTGCATAAGAAAAAGGAGGGGTTGCAAGGAACGAACAAAGGTGTCTGTCAACAACCAGTGTTACTAATATTTTTCAACCGAGTAGAATAAGAATACAACAACAACATTATACTTATGGACATCCATCATGGCTTTCCAATCGCTATATGTGAAGCAGAAAATAGTTGGTTGCTATAGGCTTCACGAGCAACTGGAAAAAAATAAAATAATAAGAGACCCCAGCTTTTACGGCCCAAATGGTGTGTTGTCGTCATCTTCGATAGATGTGCCAGAAGTAGACTGACAGTTATTAAATAACATAAGTCGTCCAGGAGACCGGACGGTGTCTGCTTGGCGCTTGCTATTGTCCTTCATCCGCCGTCTACAAGTCCAGGATACTAGGTAGCAATGAGACAGGCTTCTGTTTCCCAACGCGGTGGGTCTTGGATGCCGCGACGCTATAAAATCAAGTTGTCTACAGCACTTGTCACAGCACATAGTCCTAATCCCATAGTACAAAAGTGAATCAGGAAAAAAAAATTACTTTATATGAGAACTCGCCAGCACAAGGACATCAGTGAGGTAGGTAAATAAAATTGAAGCTCCAAGTCTGATTCTCGATAACTGAGTAGGGTATTGAGAAAAGTGAATGGAGTAGGGGTCCTAAGCATATAGTCCTCTCCTTAAAACAAACAGACAAAGTTGCTGGGGAATACATTTCTTCCTTCCACTCTTCTCGCTTCATCAAGTAACTCACCAGTCCACCATCCATCATCCGGTGTTGCAGTAACTGCGATAACATCCCCTGATTGGAAATCAAATTCTTCTTCGATAGTAGCCGTGTAATCATAGAGGGCTTTCACTGTTTCCGATGAAAATATGCGAGTTCAGAATTTCTAAAACGAGACCCATAAAAGTTGCACCACTGACCATAAAACAGAATGGTGTTGCCGCTCGGTTGTTGAGGAATAGGTGGAGGTGGCGTTTGTGAACTCTCAATACCTAGCGATGACCCACCTAGAGGAACATTTGGCAGTGGCGCAGATTGCCGATGAGTCCGTAAAGTTGCAGAAGAGCTTCCTGATGCTAATGTCAGCGCCACTGGCTCAGCCAGTGTATTGATGGGTATAGGCGGAGGTGGTTGGCTGGGAGGGTTGGATTGTGGTGGGGGGTTAGGGTTGCGGGGCGTCTGTCTCGATATGTTATGGTCATGACCATTAACTGGCGCTGGTGTGGATTGTTGTTGTATATCAATGAATTCCGGACGATGATGATGGGGATCGGCTCCTTCTGTGGCGTATACTGGAGCTGGCCGCTGTGAGACTCGAAGGAAGTCGGCTTGTCTTAATGTAGGAGGCCCAGGAAGTTGGGGATCAAGAAGCTCATTGGACGGGACAAAATTGGGAGGTCGAACGATTTGATTGCCAGTACCGTACTCGTTTACGAAGTTTTCGACGTCTCTTTCGGTGTAGTGCTTCTCAATTACTACGCGGACTCTCTCACAAGACTAAGAAGAGAGATCAATAAGAGTCGAATCCGAAGAGGAAACTTGTGAGCGCACCTGATCGTCGGCGACACATATCATCGAGACACAGTTGATATAAGTCCAAATGATGTCTTTCATGAAATCCATCCGGTCCTCCTCCAAATCCTGACATGAATCGCAATATTCTTTCCATTCTTTCTCCCATGGTATCAATAGATCCAACAGTTCTTTTGAGAATTTCGCGAAATCTCTCTCATTTCCTTGGATGGTTTGTTTTGTTCGTTGTAACTTCTGCTGCACTTTGACTAGATCAGGGCCTTGCATATAACTCGCTTGCTGGGTATATGTTTTGATACGCGTGCAATCGCCCTCATATTTCTCCCGTGATTTCTTGACATAAGATTCTTGTACTTGTTTCTCTTTGAATTTTCTCTCCAAAGGGGCTTGGATGTTTCGCCGATGGTTGATTTGTTTCGAATGAAAAGCTGCTGTAGAAGCTTCAAGATCGGTACGAATCTGATTGGCAAGTTCCAAATGGTTCTCTGCTTGTTTTTCGGTTTCGATCCGTAGGATATCTAGGGAATTGCGTAATTCACTAGATTGAAAAATAAGCAGACATCGAGGTGGAAGAAAAGTAAGCAACACACCCGATCTCGTCTCCGCCGATGGGCGCTTTGGCCAGCTTGGCTAATCGAGAAGCATATTCCTCTTCAATATTGCATCTGTAAGAGCAATCAACAAGAAGTCAGAGAAACTGATAGACAGAGTTACCTTTCATTCCAAAAGTTCCTCAGCTCGTCTGTAGTTTTCGATGCCCCTCGCATACGCGCGAACATGATATTCGGACCATTATCTCCAACCCCCCAGAAAGAGTTGCAGTAATCTCTAGATTTGCTTCCATAGAAGATATCGACATCGGGCTGCCTTGCAGCTGCGAAGCGAGCCAGTGAGGTGGCCGAGTGCTGCTGCGGCCGGCTAGACATTCAGGGAGGTGGGATGGATGGATCCGTGCGCGATGGTTAAAACGAGAATTTGACCGAAATATTTAGTCAACCGGCGTTATATTTTCTTTTATTATAATAAATTATAAAAATATTTTAAACTTAACACGTGACTTATATCCGACCAAAAACCTGTGTTCTTTGTAAAAAGTAACGTAAATTTATTCTATTCTTTGAATCCGGTATCCAGAGATCCGTGTGTTTCATTTTACATCAAATAACTTGACTCGCCAATCTTTCCCCTGAGAAATGTCAGGTTTTAAAACCTTCTCAAGAAGGTTCACAGCCTTGTTTCTCTCCGCCTCGGCCATCCTGGATGCCCAGCCTTCTGGTACGATCGCTCCATTCTCCTCAGCAGCCGGGGTCCAAATCTCATCTATGATTTCCCTCAACTCCACCTCAAATCCCCCCACTTCATTTTGCAACCCCAAACCTTCTTCACGGTGCTCGGCTGTGAACCGAAGTAGGTGTGGCAAAAGACCCTTTGCTTCAGCTTAAAAAAATCCATCAATATCATGAATAATGAGCGCTGGAATTATAACCTGCCTTGCGTCGTCAGAAATCTTTCAACGAGTTTAGTGACAGATCTAAGAAGGTATTCTTCTTCGTCCACAGTCCCTTTCCGCCCAGACCCGACCTTCCTTTCCATTTTGCGTTTAGACCGTGACGTTCGTCTGTTTCAAAGGTTAAATCTACGGTCAGGGGGGGCAGAACAAACGGGGAACACGTGCCTTGAAGTCCTCGAGGCGGAGGTTGGTGCAACGGTATAGCGTGTGAAGGCAGTTGCCAGTGCAGACACATCTGTCATGATGTCCACATTATGCAAACCAGACTCATCCTCGTTGCCGTAAAATGTGTCTATTGAAAGTTGCTTGGGCGGCGTCGGAGATGCAATTGAGTAAGCTCACCAGGCTCTTCGACTTTCTTAATATGAAGTTCTCGTAACCGTACGAGCTGTTTCCGGATCTGTTCTCTCATTTCGGTGATGTCTTCAGTGATTTGAACCCGGCTCTCCAGTAAAGCGGGATGGACGACATCTTCCAGAAGCTCTGGGACTGAATTTAGACTAATCTGGTATATCACAAATCACAAGGACAAAACATAGCACTTGAAGAGAGACATACAATTCTGCGCGCTTCAGAGAAGCTATTGCCCTGAACCAGCGCAATGACCGCTTCTCGTAAGTCTTTGGAATAGTCCATTAGGACACGGGCAGCTTCGGCATGTCGTTTTTTTAACGACAAATCCTCTACATATATCGTTATTAAAAAACGATTGACCAAAAAAAGTACCAAATACACTTGCCTGCGACCCGATATCCCATCGCTACGATATCTTCTTCGTCCATTTCGTCGAGCACCGCGAGATCGAATAATTCTTGCCATTCCAATGCTTTCTCGTGGGCGATCATGGCTTTTCTGACTCTCTTCGCCTCAACAAATACTATTCCTCAATATTAAATTTATCATAAGAAATTCAGCTAATTATTTTACGCACCTGCAGCCGCTTGTCTAAACTCCCTTCTCTCAAACATCCAATCCCCATATGAGTTTAGAATGTCCTAATACGATCATACCCCAAATTTATATGAGGACAGGGGAAAAGATATTTTTACCATACCTCATACCGGTCTGTGCCTTGCCAAATGGAGAGTCCGTATTCATATAGTTGATGCCGTTCAATATACTCGACGGCCTCGTCAAAGCGTTCTGGATCTTAACAAAACAAAACATTTTTTTGAGCCTGAATCCAAGAGAAGGTTATGTGAGATGAGGTCACTGACCGGCAAAGCCAAGGTTTTTCAGAGCGCTCTGATATCGTTTCAGATAATCATCAATCTTGAAACGCTGGTAATACTTGTCCAGCACACGCAACTCCCGGAGGAAGGGAAGGTATTCCCGTGGGTCCTGAGTAAAAGTTAGATGCATATCAGTTATGTTCAAGTAATTCGGGTATTTAGAGGAGGACCTGATTTTCACACTAAGAAGCAGAACATACCTTTTGTGCATGTTGTGCGATCATCAACACGAGTGAGAATTCATACATCCCCAGAGCGGTATCAAACAGCCGGTCTGCATCGACGAGGAAGATGATATACTTCACGGCATCTTCCACAATGTCGGGGTTAGAATCTATAGAAAAGGTCACGAAAAGATCCCCAACGTATCCTGTTTCATTTTACCTCGTAGACGAAGGAGAAGAGCCAGACCGGCCTCGTGGTCAGGTGGGGTTTTGACCACATGTGCCGTAAGGATCGAATTAACATATTTCGTTAAATCCCGTTTCTCAAGATCATCTCGAAAAGCATCACAAAGTATAGCGATAGTCTCTGGCGGGCGATCTCCACGGCTACAATTCCCAAACGTGAGATTGAGTCCAGAAAGTGGCCATAGCTACACGATGACTTACCCAATTAAAGTGAGGAATAGGTTTAAATGGTCGACCTCTGGTATTTGATCGATGAATGGACAGATGTTCTGCCTTAGTTTATCTGGATCGTGGTCCACAATGACATTGAGATCGATACGGTGTTTGCGACAGGCGAAGAAGGCTTTGCGATAATTTCCCCTAGTTAATTGTTTTTAAAACCTTATAATATCAGCGGCAAGTAAAAAGACTCTCTGCTCACATATCAAGATCATGCTTGACGACTTCCATGACGAGAGGTCGTGGATTGATAGTCTCAAGGTTTCCCCTAGGCATCTGAAGAACAAGGCTCATGCTGCTCGGGACGGCCACGACAATCCTAGACCCTCTCTCGACTTTTCGAATGGTCCATTCGGAAGGAATCTCTTTCGAGACTCCATTTGGTTGATCAAAGAGTTGAGGCAACGTGCTGAGAGGCCCAAATATCGCTTCGTGGGCGTTCGTGGTGAAAATGGCAAAATTGGGTGTGATAGCGAAAGATATTGCATTGGTAGACATTATACGCGTCTCTTCCTCACTCGTTGATACATAGAGTTTGCCAGATCTCGCGAGTCCCAGGTAAGCAACTTGTAGTCTATCCGTTCCTGCTTGGGGTACCTTAACCCTGTACGCATGGACGCAGAATTCAGAGAAACGGGCAACGGGGGTGAGGATTTCTTCATGAGTATCTTGATTCAAGTTAATATGGATCATGAAAAAAAAAACACTACGACTTACATGTCAACAACTCTCCGTCTGGGGCCTGATACATATCCGCAACAGAGCCAGTAACCAGGCGACAGTTTCGATATGGTAATTGAAAGTTGATCGTGCCAGTTATGACGCCTTCTTCAACGCCGGTAACAACAATGGTATCCTTCTGATCTCCAGGACCCGTTCCCAAAACTGTCACAGTAAAAGACTTTCCAGAAGCACCATTACTTCTCAGAGAAATCTGTCTCCATCGTATACTTGACTTTTCTTGTGTTTGTGCAAAATTTCCCATAATTTTAGTTGGATCCAAAATCTTGGCTAATCCAGGAACAAGCCTTATATGGAGCGTCCAGATCTCAAAATACCCAGACTCCCATAGGATAGCAAGGTCGTCGTTTTCCGACGAGAAGGTGACATGTACTGGTGTCCGAGCTGCAGGTTCCGAAAGAGAGCGAGAAAAATCCGGAGAAACAGCGAGTTGATATGATGACATGGGAGGTGGGATATTTTGCGAACGGAATGGCGTTAAGAGTAAATTAGCTGCAAAGGAGCCCATGTTAGGACATGATATGCAAAAGTAGAGCGCGAGAGACGTACGACCATCGACTACTGCGACAGCTCCCGAATCGTAAGGTGGTTCTCTGGAAGAAATAAAGGTATCCCAAGAATAAATTCTTTGCAATACCTGGGCTGATAGCGAAATAAGCATAATAAATCAAGTTAACATTGACGAATGCTTACATTTCGTTGTCAGAATCAAATGCAGGGCTAATTCTGGATGCCAATATAGAGAAGTAAATCGACCAGGTTCGCCAGTAGACGATGAAGGTGCAGAAATTTCATGTTTCAAGTACCTTCATTACACCACAGTCAAGGAACCGATGTCATTAAGAAAATCGTTGTAGGCTTACCAATGATAATTTCCGGTCGTCCAAAATTGAACTGTTTTGAATCAATTGAAACCACGGTTCGAGAATAGATGGACAAGAAACCTTACTAATATCACCACCATCACCTTCAATCCATATTGCAAGTACATTGGAATCCGAGTTCCAAGCCAATTCGCGAACTTTGTAACCCCATCTTCGGTCATGTCCATGATCGACGCCTTTGTCTTTCACGCCGATTTGATGAACATTGAGACTAAATTCACCATGTCGCAAACCGTTCCGCTCGAAAAAAATCACGTCGTGTCGCCCTTCTCTTCCTGCTCCTCCTCCTTCAAATCCGAATCGTTGAGTTGCGACGATTAAATTTCCAGATGGTCTCCATATAAGAGGATGTTCAAGACCAGCCACATCTTCGGAGGTGGTTTGCAATAGGCCTTGTCGATTGTATACACGCAATGTTCTATGAGCTTGGGCACTGGAAGCAGGTGAAAGGGAAGAGACAACGAAAAAGGCACAATCTCCACGCCAGCTGATGCGAGGTAGGTTATCATCATCGGGGCTGATCCCTACTTTGGAAGTAGATGGGGCTTGAGCAGCCGTCTTTCCAAGTGAGCCATGGAATTGGGTTTGCTTAGAACCCCAACCAACATTAATTGGTGCATCTGGGGAAAAACTCAACAAATTGGGTCGGGGAAGGTACTTGCATGGAACAGGGCAGCCTACCTTCTCCAAAATCTTCAACGTGAAGTGGGTTTTCCGAGAGAACGTCAAACAGTGATGTCAAAAGTATCAACTTGTGTTCGCCTTTGCCTCATCAACCACAAAATTCAAGTAATCTTCAAGAGTAAACTCACCCGTTACGATAGCAACTACGGACTCGTCAGGGCTCCAAGATGCGGCCAAAATCCCAGACTCGAAACTGCCTTCTACTTCAAACTACTGGGAGATTAGAATGAAAGGGTTGGAAACACTGGAAGCTCCCGTACCGGCGCACCCTCTTCGTCTATTGATACCATAATTACATCTCCCCCACGCATAATAGCAGCAATACGCCTTGATTCTGCCATAAACCGAAAAGATATGATCTCGACATTGCTTGCATTCAATGAAACTACCGTTCGAAAAATAGCAATCTGCTCCGGCGAAGACTTCAGAGAGTAATTTGAGATGGAGACATAAGAAGTATGTTTATGGAAAATTACCCAAGATATTTTTGACCTTTCCGACTGGTTCATTTTCCAGACGTTGACTCTTATTTCTCCATCTAAGTTATTGTGTTCGGAAGCAACATAGATTACATTTTCGTCAAGATCGATTGTGGTTGCGGTTATATTTGATGATGGAAGAAAGGAATCCCATGATGATATTAGAGCAAGATTTCGCATAGTTTAGATTCTATTAGTGTAAGTAGTCAGAGATCAAAAAGATTATGGGATTATTGTTTGGTGCTGGCATTATTGCCAAACTTGGAATTTGAAAGGGCGGCCTGCTTACTAGGATCAGCCAGTCTGCTAGCTACTTACCTATTATGCCTCCATCACGGACCCAAGTTCGCAGTCAATACGAAGAGGGTTCTTCATCCAAAACAACTTCTGGGCACAATTATCGAAAGCCAAGGAACAACCTTCACAGCGAACCAACCTCTACTCCTGGTGTCCAGAAAGTCAAAGCCTTGTTGAGACAGACTCGGCGATTACTTGCAAAGGTCTATTTTTCGAGTGGACAATCGTCCAATGAACTAAATTGCCGTTCAGAATAACCTAGCGGCGAATGTGAGAGTAGAAACAGAGCGCAGGCAAAAGGCTCTGGAGGCTGAACTAGGTCAAGCAGAGCAAGCAAAGAAGGAACGTGCATTGTCTGTGAAGTACCATAAGGTCAAATTCTTTGGTATGCTCTTTCCTTGAATCAATTGCATCAGAATGATAGATATTTATGTAATCTTAGAACGACAAAAGGTTACTCGTAAACTCAAGCAAACGAAGAAGCGTTTAGAAAAAGCAGACGGCTCGCGTGAAAAGAAAATAATTGCTGCGGATATCCACGAGCTCCGCGTTGATCTCAACTATGTCTTGGTATGATATACCTACTCAATGAAGGTGGCTCTGACTTGCCGTCCAGCATTATCCCAGAACGAAAAAATACATCTCTCTCTTTCCGCCGGAGGTAAGAAAAGAGGCTGTAGTGGATACTTCAGTGTCGTCATCTACGGACAGTCAGAAAACCATTGAGGAACGGGAGAAAGTTCGGGGATGGATACGGGAACAGATGGAGAAGGGTGGATTACCTACGGCACCCGAGTTGAGCCAGCTGGATTCACATCCCCGAACTGTGAAGTCACGTACATGGATAAAAGACGATGCACCTCATACTTCAATTACAGAGACTCCTGACGATGTCGAGCAGGACGCTTTCTTTGGTGACTCGGACAATGACTCAAGTTAGCGGGTGTCCTATATCCTTTTTGTAATTATAATATCTACTACGGAATGACGCTTGAGTCCGCCTCCGCCATATTCGATCTAGATCGCATGTGCGCGGGCCGGACTATTGATCACCTGATTACGTACTTTTAACTCTCTTTAACTGGGCTTTCTTATTTTCTTTTTGATTTTCTTCAGCATCGTGTCGGTAACCATTTTTCATGAGCAACGGATCTCCAACTGCCTACTTGCTCTGGGCTATCCTTTCTTGCATCGTAAGTTAGGGATCATAAAATGTTCCAACATTTGACCTATTTTGGTGTATTTTTTTCCTACCCACCCATGCATTCAACACTTTGAATAGTTTTTTGTCTTTCTCCTTGGACACTTATGGGCCTATGATCGTTTCAATTGTTTAAAGTGGTATTCGGGGAGACAGCCAGGTGCTTTCAGGCGGGTAATGACGTACGTACCTAGATCTTGCCCCAATAGCCACATGCCCACTCACCGGCTTCATGTGCTACACAGATACTCATATGTCGCCACACTTCCTCTCTTGGTACTTTTCAGTGTAGCCATGACGACCCTGAAATTTAAAGAAGGTGTGTATGTGTTCCATCCCATGAGGCTCGCTCTTATTTGGCGTCAAGGTTTTCTCCAGGTGCCCACAGGCCAAAGTTCGTTCTTAATCCCTAAGTATCTGTCGCCTATACTTAATCTATCTCTCTCATCGTTCAGTTATACCTCGGCCACTGACTTATTGGGCGCCCAACAACAAGCACTGGTTGCTGCCACTCTACTTCGTCCTCAGCATTGCATGGTCACTGGAACTGTACGATCCTTTTTTTCTCAATATGATCAATGGAGTCTCATTTCTATTAGGGTTACTCATCTAGAAGGTACCTTGGAGGAAGAGAGTTGTAATATAACGCTCATTTCATGACTATTAGAACTAACATTCTGGCTCTTCCTCCTACATCAAGGCCCAGGAAAACATGATTGGTTTCATAGTTGGGAATTTAGGACGTGGTATCTCGGTAAGCAATCCTTTCACTCAAGCAAATTCGAGTGTTTACTCTGTTCTCTGTATCAATAGGCAGCATTGTCGCTGTCCTGGGCATGCCAGTGACAACCTTGGCGTCCAGAAGACACCTAGAACTTGTAAGATAACTGTCCTGCTTTGAAACTGGCCCCGACCTCTCAGGCATTTCTTAATAGATTCAGGCTTGGATCTTTCTAGTAGGTTCCTCAGCGGGCACTTGGACGACCGTGTGCTTTCTTTATGTCCTTGCTCGCTTCCCCGGGTTTCTTCAACATGTCAAGGAGGAAGGTGCAAAGCCTGACGTCGTGGTTAGATTGACAACGTTTTATCACCTCAACGTTAGTCTATTTTTCACTGTCCCAAATATGACCGTAACGCCTCCTGTTTTGCGTACTTTAGAGGGCTCGCGTCATGTTTCGTTTCCTCTATACAATTCCTTTGCTCATTATCGCCATCGATGCAGTCGGTGGCACAGGATTTGTGGTCCGCAGTTCGTGAGTTGCTCCTTAAATGCCAATGTACGACTCTGGTTCCTAATCACCTCCGCCGATAGGTTTGCTTTGGGTTTGTACCAACTTGCCGACATACCGTCGAACAGAATTCTAACGAACGTTGGCAGATTTCCTTTTGATGATGGGAGGAATTGGATGCTTCATTTCTTCTGCCATTACACTTCTTGTAAGCCCCTGCCGTTGAAATCGGTGATGGCATTCTTAACGTTTCCGATAGATCTTCTTCCCTCGACCCGTTACTCACGAAAATGGTGACAAAACCGAAAATGTTTCACTATGCAGCTCACCCAGAGAGCCATCCGGGATGCCGCCACCTACTAATTACTATCATAGTCACAACCTATCCGCTCCTAAAATACCATATCACCACGAAGACACGGCTAGAGCCCAGTTACGCTCGTTTCGTTTCCCCATTCACCATCCCATACCCGATTCAGTTTTCGTTTACCCCACTGAATCACAGGAAGGGAAAGGTCGACATTCTGCTGAGAGCCAGACCTCACTGGGATACGAGTCCGACACAGAAAATATCGCGATGCCATCTCCTACTGTACCTTGTCTAACACGCAGCCGTAGTGCCCAGACAAGGTCAGGCCCAACGTCGGGGCGGTCCGACAATACGGTATGGGAAGGGCGGGAAGAACCCTCGATCTTACCTGGACGGCGGCATCTACTTGATGGCGCGTCGTTTAGCCGTCCGAGAAATGTTGGGATTGGTAGTATACCTGCATCCGAGGAAGGGGTCGGAGGCAGGTCAAGTGACCTTGAACGAGAACCCGCTACAGCTTCACAGCTTCATCCTTATGTGAGGAATTTGATTTAATACGGACCATAAGCAAACCACTTACTTCGTTACCTTCCCCTCCAGGTAATCAATTTCACGTCTCCAATCGATTTGTCAGACCACCCACTACAAGAACCTCGTTCACACGCCGTCTAACCTCAAAGAAAAAGAAACTTAATAGTATACATCGTATACTGACCTATCAACGATTATATCTCTCGTGCAGATTCCCGAAACGACGAAACAGGCAATCCTAGTAAAACTTGTCCCCCCCCCAAATTGATGTATTTTTTCTGTTCTCTCTCATATATATATAAATATCTAACATAAACATACCCTTCCGTCTACTTCAAATTTGCTGTACAATGTAAACATGTACCTTGGCTTTCATTGGCCTTCCTATCCTAATTTTCTCCTTCGACGACCTCTGTCCTCGTTTGTAATTTATATCTATCTACGAACAAAAGTTTGGTGCATTCAGGTTGGAAACATTACAGCAGAGTGTACATATATGTGGGCTGGCAAGTTGTGAGAAACTGAAAGAAGTTCTTCGATTCCCAAAGCGATATGCCACTAGTACTGGAGATGCAGTAGTAACTTACCCGTTCTGATTCGTTGGACGGTCCTCAGAAGCTAGTTCAACACGATGTCGCGGACACTGAGCCGAGATCGTTCATTTGTCAAGCAACTTGTCATTTATTCGGCCTGATATCTCCAGACTGACGAGATCTTCAGAATACTTATGTCACCCATCTGTTTAACTTTACTGGGATAAATTCGCGATGGTTTTCTGGCTAGACCGGTGACCGTCCTCCGGGCTACTATTCTACATCAAAAAATCCTTATTTCGTCCAATCATCACAAAGTCAAGCGCGGTACTCTTCACCATGTTGGCCAATCCTATTTCGCATTGGTCGTCCCAAGTATATCCGCACCCGAAGCCATACGAATAAAATTGTGTCAATGATTTTTAGAGCATAGTTATGCTCTTGGTCATTTCCAAGTTCCTGCACTCGCGCAAGCCACGTCGCGAATGGAATGATGGAAAGTGGCTGGGGCTGGGCTTCATCCTTATTTTTTGAGCTAGAAATTGACGCGAGATTTCCAAGAGTGTCTTGCCAAAACTGGCGAGATGGTTTTCCATATGGTAAATAGGCTGGAAACCGGAAGAGAAGAGGAGAGCTCAGTGATCACTGTTGTTGCACGATTAACTAGCATCCATGATAACGACCGCCAAAGGAAGCAAAAACAAATCGTTAGAAAACACGCTGGGAGTAAGCATTGGAACACTGAATCCTTCGATATGTGGCAGCGCGTCTATTATTTTCGAGGTGCGGACGATAATCGGGAAATCTTCTGTCTCATTCCAAGCTCCTGATCGTTCTGGGCTCGTCATCTCGCCGATACGAACCGAGGACGTGCGCAGCAAGGGTATCTGTAAATCGTTAGTCTTGCCGAAGAGCGCAGCCTCTTTGGTTCGGGTGCATCGGCATTGATAATATCGGGACTTTGAACTGCAGACAGTTGAATGAGGTTGCAAACCATTCTGATCCGATTTTCCAGCGATGAAAGGCTTCGATTGAAGTCGACAGGCCAGGCGTTGTGGATGATGTGCGTGGCAGACAGCAGCTATGCGATCGCAGAATTTGTCAATCTACAATTGTCAATTTGGCACATGTCTTGCAAGAGACTCACGTCCACATACTGCCGAACATCTAGACGGAGATTACTTGACTGGTATTCGCCCCGAGGTAGACAAATTTGCGCCACTCCCCCTCCTTCACAACAACGCCCCTCTTCTTGACTTGATGGTCATGTGCGCCATCGCGAGGTCGATTAAGGCAAAAGATTTTGCTGATAGTTGAATCTGCCAGGAGTCGCGAAAGTAGCATACAGCCAAGGCTACACGTGGAACCCGTCAATAAATCGACTTTCGTGTGAGTACCACGCCGGGTCGTGGAGTTGGTGGGGCGTGGCCCCACGAGCAGCAGAAACTAGGTTGTGGTATACTTAATTTAATCGACGTAACGCTCAACCATCTTGAGCATCTCGCCGATCCTTCTACTCTCACCATGGAGAGGCGCATTCTCGAACGACCTGCTGTCTACCTTACCAAGCATGATATGCGCCACAGCACGCAACAACTTATCCACTGACGAATTCTGGAAAACAAAGTCGAGAGGAAGCTCTCTTTCTTTGAAGTGGCTCTGAGGGCGTTTTGTAAAGCTATGCGAAGACGAGTGGCTTGCAGACTGTCTATTTCAACATCAAAGAAATCAACAGTCTCCTGCAGCCGAGGAAATGGAGTCTGCTTTGTCAGGCCTGCTTGATAGAATGAGTTTTCTAATCGCCTTTCGAAGCGCCTCATCTCCCTCCTTATGCTTTGGCATGCGAAAGGGATCAACACTGACAAATTCTGCCTTGTCGTAGCACTGCTGGATCTCCTCCTCAAAAGCTGCATAATTCGCCTTGCGTGAGATACCGTCTTTATCCGTGCGAAGTGGGGGCTTGGAGGATGAATAAGTGAGGATGATCATGTCCAAGGAGATCTTGCCGTGTGCCTCTCTGTATGCGTTTCCGCGCTCGACGTATGGTTTGAAACTCTCCAAAAACTTGGGCTTCCGGTCCACGTAGGAAGTACTCGGTCTCAAATACGTCCGAGATCTCTACCAACAGCCCTAATGAGGCCCGAGCATCGCCGAAGACCAGCACATCCTTGACAGCTGGGTGTTCCGCAGTGGTCTTCTCGAGGGTGGACGGTCGCACATTCTCGCGGTTGGCTAGTACAATCAGATCGTCTGTGCGGCCAAGGACGCGGACCTGGGCAGGTTGGAAAGTCGGATGCATCTGATGTGAGCCTTGGATATTGAAGGGCTCACTCCAATCATGCGGGTGCGCAATAACTCTGTATGAGCGGGTTGAAGCGTCCAACAGCTTAAATTCGAGGCCAATATCGTCACGCGGCAAGAGGTAACGCCAGTCGTACTCTGGTGGAATGGGTAGAATAAGGGCGATGGAGCCTACCTCTGTCGCTTCTGATCCAAGAGTTCAAGCTAATTAGTATTCATACGGGAGAAAGAGTCTTGCATGCGACAACTAACCCCAATGGGTAATTAGTTTTCACGCCGCGCTCCAATATGTTACTTCATGGGTGCAGCGCCAATAGCAATGAAATCTAACGTTTTCAGAACTTGAACGGGAAGTGCGTTTAACTCCTTCAGAACTAACATATCCTCTATAATGGAAGGAACCGTTACCATGGAACGCGCTTTAGTAAGAGGTGAGAGCGGAGGCATGGCTACGTTACACGCGAACCGTTCACTTTGCTCCGGCATGCGGTGACGGGTAGCGTGTACGAGAAGGTACGAGGGTGCCTGGTAGATGGGTTTCGGAAGTCGAGTAGTTCCGGGTAAATGCATGATAACGGCGCCAAGCTCGCACTGGTCCATGTAATATACGCAGGAGGCACTTGCAAACCTGCGTGAGCTGGATGCTCACAAAAAGTCTTCGTAGCCTAATGCCTCTATAAATGGTAATTTCTTGTCTGCGGTGAAGTCGGAGGCCTCTCTAATCGACTCGCTGGTCTCTTTTGATGCTTGTCACGTTTGGTTATTGACGAGGATGGTAGCTGTGGACGTGGCCTTGAGAATATGGACGACAGCAACGGCTGTAAGTCGTGCAGATAGACATAAAACCTATGGGAAGAGTATCTCATGCCTTTGTTTGGAAATGACAATCATTGTTCCTTCAGTACCTACGGGTGTACCGAGATGCGCCGGTGCAGCAATGTAGATGAAGATCGTGATATCACTGCTGAGCAAGATACCCACAGGAGCAGGGTACTTTTCGCCTTCCTTACGGCCATTTGTGATTCCTGAAGCAAATAACCAGACGCAGCATCGCTCTGCTGCAGCCTGCAGTTGCGCGAAGATGATTTGGCAAGGTATAGAACCCACTCTGGCCCGGGTTTGCAAACAAAATATACTATCTGGGTTGCGTACTGCTTTTAATTCGGTGAGTTCTGGAAGTTCGTTAATGCCTCCTGGTTTATCAGGGAGATAACCAAGGTTCGAGTGTGGGCGGCGGAAGACTGGCATAATGTGTTGACAGTGTGTTGGCCTCCTGCGCAAAGGTGTGGCAAAGATTAAACATTGTCTGGATTTTCTATTGAAGGGTAAACCAGGTGGGTGTCGGGACTCAGTAATCAGGCCTCAGGCTGTAAGGTGGTGCTGGCAGCTGTATGGTTGGTAAGTAGCACCACAGTGACTGCCGACACCGAAGCGCTCCGTAGGAGTCCGTACTGGGTACGTTACGGCGCCAAATTCGTGTCAACATATCACAACGTCCAGCTGCAAGTTGGATCCGCTCGGAGTAAGCAGTGGAGCTATCTTACGACCTTACAGCTGCCTGGTTTACCCTTAAATATTTCATCTTGAAACGGAGACAATGAATTGAGTCGCCTTTCCCTTATTTTTCTCTAACTTTTCTCTTCCCTTTTTTGGACATGTATGTAGTAATCCTTTTAGCGCTCTAACAAAGGTAAAGTGTGAAACTCCCGATGGATACGCCCATTACATTCGCTTTACAAAGATTACAAGAAATCAGAAATGGCGACATCTCATTTCGGAGTGGCAAACTAGCATATTATTACCAAGACGCTTATTAATGCCCCATTGAAACCGTCAGTTCACTGTAGACTGGGAAATTGAGCCTGAGTCAGAGTCCAGCGAAGGGCTGCCGAGTTGGAGCTCTTCCGAGAAACTGAAAAGGAATAAATTCTCCTTTGGTAAGTAAGTCAATCAGAGGATGCAAATAGGGACAAGTCGGATTCCGATGTGGGAGGGTGTAAAGACTGCTGACCTTGCATAAGTATAAAGTCATCTAAGAATCTCGCTATTTTAATCAATAGTTATCATTTCACCTATGTCTTTAGGAAATACTATCACTCTTTCCAACGGCGTCAAGCTTCCACAAATTGGTTTGGGGACATGGTTGTCCGAGCCCAAGGAGGTGGAGTTTTCCGTACGTCGTTTTGACCCCATTAATATTCCCTTGAAAGAAACATTTGCCATGATAGGTTGAATGCGCTATTCGCAATGGTTATCGTCATCTCGACCTTGCAATGGTATACAGCAACCAGGATGAAGTTGGAGCCGCCCTCAAAAAAGTCATCCCTTCAGTCGTTAAACGCGAGGACCTTTTCATCACTTCCAAGCTCTGGAACACCTCGCATCGTCCAGAGGACGTAGAGACAGAGCTCAACGAGACTCTGGCCCAACTCGGGATTGAATACCTTGATCTGTATCGTGCGTGAAGTATTTTATTATCATCCTGATTTGAAACTGAACCGATCCATTATTATTATCAAGTCATTCATTGGCCTATTGCTTTCTCACCTGGCCATGGTCTTTTCCCTCTCCATCCTTTATACAAAGATAAAATTGAGATTGACACTAAACCCACGTTGGTCGACACGTGGAGAGCGATGATTAACCTTCCAAAGTCGAAAGTAAGTTACGTTGACCGGTATCGAAACGGACCTTTGGCTTACCCCCATATGGTGCAGGTCAGGGCAGTCGGAGTATCCAATTTCAAGGTGGAAGACATTCAAGCAATCATTGATGCGACGGGAGTTACCCCCGTACGTGCACATATGGTGTCCCTTTTTTTTTTACTTCGGTTGGTAAGAGGAATAATTAGGTTGCAAACCAAATCGAGGCACACCCGCTACTACCTCAAGACGACCTGGTGGCATACGCCAAAGAGAAAAACATTCATATCACAGCGTATAGTCCCTTGGGAAGCAACCGTGAGCCTCAGTAACTAGTCAACCAAATCGTGTCAAACTTAACTTTATTAATTTAGTGGCTGGCAGACCGAAGCTCACAGACCATCCGGTCGTAAAAGGAGTTGCCAATAAGCTCGGTGCTACGACGGCACAAGTACTCATCGCATGGGGTGTGCGCAGAGGATACTCGGTTATTCCAAAGAGCGTGCACGAAGACCGGATAATATCCAACTTCAAACAAATTAACCTGAGCCAAGAGGATTACAAAAAGGTCTCGTCGATTGGCCATAACAATCACACACGGTGAGCAAGGAAAAATACTTACCTCTGATTGCTGTATTGTATTTCCGCGGCTAACTTTTGGTTGGTGACAAAAGGTTCAATATTCCGTATACGTTTTATCCAGTTATGCCTATGTGGGATATCAACATATTTGATGAGCCAGAGGAGGAGATGGCAACCTTCAAAGTCAATGTCAAATGAAAGAAATGGCACCAACTTGCAAGGTCCCGGGCCCACCTAGACGTATGTACGTAATGCGCTTTGCTATAGACCATTTCACGAGGGTACTATTGATCCCAACTGGTCTGAATTTGCACATACAAGCTGAATTTTAATTTTCAGATTTTTTCCCTTCACCCAATCCCTCCGGAAATCCTCGGAATTTTATTGCATAGTACTCTTACATGTAATGTGCACTAAATTGAGAGCCTCTACAATGAAAATTATATGTTAGAGAGTGGCCGGAGTGATGAATCAGTAATCCTCAGATGTGTGTCTGGCTCATGACTTTAAATTCTACTCTGAGGACCACAAAAAATTTCAGAGACATGGTATATTATCTCTATAAAGGATCATGTATTTTATTTGCGAGGCCGGCAAGGTGTTTAAGTGTATGGATGCTTTTTTGCAAATCGTCA
>Ga0193743_1000674_pt1 | contig 26811 bp, 23 predicted proteins | sample L2c2metaG_FD_143038 | JGI IMG/M metagenome (GOLD analysis project Ga0193743, IMG submission 143038) | Soil microbial communities from a riparian zone of the East river system, Colorado, United States - L2c2 | ecosystem: Environmental > Terrestrial > Soil > Riparian zone | place: USA: East River...
ATACTGGACGTCTTCCAGTTGATATTCATGGGCTCAGCTAGCTCCTTGGACATATGCTTGGGCATTATCAGATACTGACTGGCTCCGGTCACGGCTGTAAAGCCTGAATCGGTCGAAGTCGTAACAGTCACCACAAGGACCTGCGAGGATTTACGTCGGCATCCTTCGGCACCCATCCGGAATACGAGTCTCCTGGTTATATGTTCATTCTACTACCATATGCTCTTCATGATAACCCCTTATATGTTTATGTTTTGTCTCTATATAAATACTCCAGTTTGTTGTATGTATTTCGCTAGTTCGAATATCAACTTAGCAACCTACTTCTCCTTAAACTCGCTCTCGTCTTTCTTAAGCTTCTTCTTGGCTCAATTATGGACTCTCCTACTCTGTCTGGACCTCCGAAATTCGAGGCATCCAGCAAGAGAGCGGCGCAACCTACAAGTTGAAGCCAACGCCTCGCACGACTTCGGACCCGACGTCTCCGTCCGAACTCCGAGCTTAACAAAAATAGACCATTAAGAATGACAGGTAAGACTTATCTGAGTTACCTTCATTTTAATCTCATGCACTTTGACTGTAGATGATTTGTTTTGCATAGCTCAATTGTTACGACTCTTATTTTTACTTTTACTTTGACTTACCAATCCGAACAAACAATACCTATGACTTACCTTTTTGAACGAACAATTGAACAATGCTCTTGCATTGTTCTTTCTTTCTCATTGTCTGATGATTTGATCAAACAATGGTCTACCATTGTTCTCTTGTCTAGACTTCTCATTGTTCTTACAAGTATATAAACTCTGGTAGTTTACTGCTTGTTCTTTAGTTAGTCTTTAATAGACTTTTCAACTCAACAAACTTAAGACAATACCTTTAGCAATAAAGACACTCTTTTGTCTCAACCAAACTCAATCTCAAATGACTGTCTAAGATCACAGCTGGAAATAGCCTGAATCTTTCAAAGTCATAACATCAATGACCTTATGCAATGATCTCCTTCAGATGCCTATAAAACCACATCTTTGAATCAGCATGATCTTTTATAAATAACCTGATAGGATTACCATACCACTCTGATTGCATGATAGTATTCTGCTTTAACAACCATTCAAGCTTACACTCCTAAATGAAGAAGTCCAAGGAAAAACTCAGCCATTTATCATTTCCACCAGCACCATCACTCAATATGATGCAGATGACCATTCATTTGATATGTGTCCACATCAATACATCACTTTGACATGGACCTCCTCTCCTTTCCCTATTCATGGCTTCTTCATTGAATCCAAACAATGGGGTGATGCAAAAAAACCCAAACTTTTTGTAGGATGCACAATAACCTTCAGTGGTTTCATTGAAAAGATTAGCTGACAATGTAATCTCAAACAAACAGTCTCTCAAGTTGATATTGAAGTCATCAACCTTGCTTTCCTTTCTACCCAAACACATTCTACCTTTAGCCCTAACCGTAAACACTCTTATTCTTTCTTTTCTTCCACCATACTAACTAAATCACACATCATCAGAATCTAAAGCTTCTACTTCCCATACACGTTGGAGTTACGATCCAACAGCCAGCATGTTACGATCTGCGATCAAACACCTGTTGAACATGTGGTATACTTTTATTTTTCATCTTACATTTTTACATTAACTTCATTTCATTTCCGACATTGTGTATCAATGCATGTTCATCCACATGTTCACCATGCCTTTTTTATGACTTTTCATTCATTTCTGATACTGGTATCAACACATGTTTGCCATGCCTTTTACATGGTTTTTACTTACAGTTTACACATGGTTATCTTGAGGATAACACATGTTTCTTACTATATATATGATCCTTAGACTACCCTTGTTCTTTAGCTAGTCTTTATTAGAATCCTCTCTTACTTGAATGCAGCTCAACCATAATACAATACCTTGGAATAAAACCCAAGGCACTCTTTTGAGTCTACAAAATTGAACGTCTTTGAACTCGACTGTCTTTGGTCATGACTGAGAAGTCTGAACCAATTGAAGTCGTAACAGTCCCCTAACAGGTTGCCCTGGAAAACCTCAGGGTAGCCTGTGACATTCCCTATATGCTACAAGGTGGTGATGACAGGGACATGGAGTTTGATGATAATCAGAAGGGTGAGGGAGGATAAGTCACCAGGTTCCAAGCAGAGCTTACACTTTCTGGACTTTTTTATCATTAAGGCAACTGGGATGCTGACAGATGATATGCTTCTGCTGATCTTTCAAGTGAAGAAGAATTCAAAAAGCATTGCTCTTTCTTATCTTCAAATGGCAGGATATATCTTTGGGCAGTGGCTCAAAAATAGGGATGCCGAAGTTCGGTTCCAAACTGGCACAGAGAACCAGAACCACCTGAACCAAACCCTGGTTGTGGTTTGGTTCTGGTTTGGTTCTGGCCTCACTCATGTTGGTCTGGTTCTGGTTCTTAGCTAGGCAGAATTTTGAGAACCAGTTTTGAACTGGTTTGAACTGGTTCCAAACCACCTTTTATTATCAATTTGTATAATACATTTAAATTATTATTTGAATTTTATGTGTAAGTAGTAGTTGCTTGTAACTATGAAATTATATTATTTGACATGCAAGAGGCCAGGAATGTTTTTTTGCCAGATGTTCCAGCCGAAATGTAAAATATTTGTTTATCTGTACTGGTTGATTTAAGTGACCGTAGGCGAGCATCAGTGAGTTTATCCAAATGTAGAAGGATCATGTGTGACGCAACCTAATATATTGATTTGGACTATTTGATGTATGTGAGCATTTGAGAGCCTTAGACAGTATGTGAAAGTAGTAATTATAATAATAAAATATATTATTTGTTACATATCTAGTATATGAAGACGGGTTCAGACCACAAAAAGACTACAAAAGACCACAAAATTGGTCTTTTGCAGTCTCAGTCTGGTTTTTAGAGATGCCAGGAATTTTGAGGACCAGTCTGGGTCTCAGTCCAAGGCTTTTGAGGGTAAGGGCTGAGACTGGACCAGACTTCCAATCACTGATAAGTTGGGTACTAAGAAGTTTAAAGCTATTCATATTTTGAGAAGTGCCTACAATAATAAGGTAGTCAGTGCATTAGAGGAAACTACTGCCACTGCTCCTAGGGACTGGGCTGTGGAATGTTAGAATGAATTTCGCAGCTAGAACAGATTTGTCTCAACTTCAAATAGAAAGTTTGTATTATAGATATATACCTAGAACAGATTTCTAGGTAACAATTAGCATATGTATGAGTAAATGGATCTATACTACTCACGTCTCAACTTCAAATAGAAAGTTGAGACTCCTAAATAAAATACGTGACGGTTTTGACAACGTGATTACATAACCGAATCAAAACGAATAAACAAAAGAGATAAAACATACAAAGATAATATAAACGAGCTAAACTTGTATATATTCAACATGGAAATCTAAATTATACTTTGTTTCATGTATTTAAATCAAATTGTCTTTGGATAAATGGTTCTTGTGGTTTGAACCAGAACCGAATCAGAACTGAACCAATAGAACCGGTTCTATTGGTTCTGGTTCTGGTTCTGGTTCTGGTTCTGGTTCTGGTTCTGGCCTCCCTAAGTGGTTCTGGTTCTGGTTCTGACAAAATGGGTGCTGAACCAAACCAAACTCAACTTTGGCATCCCTACTCAAAAATGCAGAGATCCAGGATCCTCACCTGCAGGGATTATTAATCATAGGTCCCAGAACTGAGGCATTCTATCTGGATTCAGGGTCTGATAGTGCAAACCCCATTATTCTTTCCTTCCATACAACAGGCCAGAATCTCAAATGTCATATACACAATATTGTGATGCAGCATTGGTAAATAAAACTAGTTACACTGTTCAATGTTGTATATGACTAGAAACTACCATACACTACCTTATGCTCTATATCAATTACTTTGTACCTGCTCAAACCCTCAAGTTTAATGAAGATGGCATAGACACACTGGCAGATTCAGAATGGGGGAATATTTCATACTCCCACTCAATGTACATGAATCAGAGCCCAAAAATACTGTATACCTCAGAGCTGCAGCCAACGCTAGGTAAGTAGAGGACTTTCCGTGCTTTTATAAAAAAAAATAAGACTTGTGCAATGACTTGGAAGCAAATATCCGATTTCTGCCACATCCACTGCCAGCTGTGATGCTTGACAAACAATTGGAAATGGATTATGGCAAGATGAAGATAACAAGAAATAGGCCCGATTGAAATAGAATTTTCAGAAAAATCATTCAATTGATTGATGCTTTGAACCATGAAAATAAGATAGTAAAAAGTACTTATAAAGGAGAGCCCCTACTAAAAGACAAATGTAAAAAACTTTGTGTGTGTATACGAGAGATAGAGAGAGAGACTAAAAGAAAATATCTAAGATCTGACAGACCTAACTACCAGTAACTACCAACTGCAAAACCAGAAAAAAAAAGAAAAAAAAAAAGGAAGGTATAGATAGAGAGAGGATGGGAATTGAAGATAATACAAAGAGAGAGAGATTGTTCGAATGATGGAGAACACACCATGTAGGGGTGAATGGCGGATGACATTGAAGGGAGGCCGACGAAGAGGCAGGGTATGGGTGCGTAGGACGACATTGGATACAGAACAGGTTGTTCGTCGACTCCGATTTGGTGTCATTGAGGTCCAGGTCAAAAGTCGAGTGTGGAAGGGAAGGGTTTAGGAAATGGTGAATATTTATTGCAGTGCATCGGGATAGATGGAGGTGGATAGATGGAAGTGGATAGATGGAGGTGGATAGACGAGATGCGATACATTCCTTCCTTCCAATTCATCGTTCATTTGTAACCTGAACTGAGTATAAAAAAGGAACGTGGGGTGATTGATTGATTAGACCAGACAGATGGCATTAGGGCGAGGCGAACCGAGAGCGAAGTCGGAACCGAAAAAGAAATAAGAAGTCGGCAGGGCTCCAGAATAACCCACACACAAATCGAGAGAGGAGTGCCAATAAAAGCTTAAAAACGAGAGTGTGGCCAGATCAAACTACTCAACGTAGGATCCAGGTAAAAAAGGAAGGAAGAAAAGACGAAGCAAAGAAGGGGAGTAAGGCCAAGTTTTTGATCAAGCAGCCGAGTAACCAGAAGGAGGGGAAATCCGGGCATGTGCGGAGGTGTCGGAGTAGGGTGGGGCGTGGGGCGACAAAATTGTTTATCATCGCTTTTTTGATTTGGGTAAAATTTTAAAAAACGATTCATGGTGTTTTATTCTGTTTTATGGATGTATAAAAAAAAGAAGCTGCGCGAGTTTAATTCCATGGTACACCACCCTCTGGTATAGGCAGGAGAGCTGTCCGATTCCAATCCGCAGCTAATAAACCACGCGCATCAATAGTCAGCATCGTGTATCAGGAAGCTGAAAGAATGGACAACTTACTTGACTTCTGAACGGAATTGCCCCACCAGTTTAGTTGAACGCCGCCTTTCGGGAACTAAATAAAAAAAAAGAACATTCGAAACCAATCCAAAAAAACAAAACAAAACAACAACACCCACCTGAAGCGTGAAGAAAATGATCATAACAGAAATAACGGTTCCACTATCCAACGCCGAACTCAACACATAATTAAACTTGCTCCACCAAGCGAAATTCCTCTTCCTAATCAGATATTGGAAGATGAACCCAACAAAGAACCAAGAACTATAGTTGATGCCAGTAGCAGGTGGGATAGCCGAGAGACCGGAGATGACGACGGGTGTGCTGACATAGCGGACCCACGATTTGGGATATCGGCGTTGATAGAGGTAGAAAGGCAGTGGCATGAAGGCTCCGATTATTATGCAGTAGAGATGGGGGTGGTAGATGGAGCCTATACCGAATTGACGTGTTGGGCCAATGAGACCCCTAGAATGGTGGTGAGTAAAGGGAGGTTTGTTAAAATACAAGAAAGGGAACTCACCAAATAGCAGAAGCGGTGAAAAACACTTGATTATGCGGACACGTCAACTGCGATATCTGATTATGCTGACAGATATCGGGAACATTGTTGAATATCCAGTCTTTCACTCCTACTTGGATGAACGCCGCTAGGGTGGTAGCTACCATTTGCACTAATAAAAACAAAACACGAGAAACATCAACATCCAATTCGTAGTTCATAAGATGAAAAAAAAAAAAGATAGAAAAAGTTACATACCCATAAACGTTGCACGTGGTGGAACTTTCACATAATGTCCCAACTTGAGATCTTGTACAAACGAAGTACCAGCCGCCAAAGTCTGCACTGAATAAGCTTTGAACAACATATTGGCAAGAGGATTGCCAGGAAGAAGTGTTCCAGGTATAATTTGCGCTATGATGTTAAGGGATATCTATACAAAGATGGATCAGATGGTTTGAGGAAGTGGGAAGGCGGGAAATAGTACGTACACCTTGACCCGTCACCGCAAAGATAAATCCAGAAGGTAATATATAGATAATTGGAAGAAGTATAGAGAGCAACAGCGCCCAAACCGGTACTTCCGTATGCCAAACCTAAGAAGAAAAAACACACAATCAGCCACCTAACCCAAAACCAAAGAACCACACACACCTCAACAGCAATGATCGCCAAACTAAAAAACACACAAAAAGCACAACCATACCACCAATCCGGAACCTCGGGATAATTCCTCATCAACTTGGCATGAATATCATCAGGCTCAATCTTGATCTTCCTCATCCCATTCAACAATGTTTTGCCATGATACAACAGCGTATGCACAAGCACACAGGTACTCAGCGCGAAAGCCAGGAGATAAGCCATGGCATAAGTGGCTGGGAGGAAAAGAGGAGAATAAGCTTTGTAAGCTGCTTCGTCGAATCTGTCGTCTGTGCGAAGTACACGAGTGACGTTGTAGGATAGGCCAAAGCGGTCGAAGGGTTCGTTTGCGGCGATGGGGAAGTAGGCGAGTTGCCAGGTCTGGAAAAGTGGGAATGAGATTGATTGGAAAGAGGGAAGAATAAGGGGGTGAACGTACGTTGGTATAGTACAGAATAGGTGTAAGGATCCAATAGAAAAGTACAAATCCAACAAAGATATGCACTTCAGCCCACCAGGGTACTGAACAAAACAATATTATCGTTAGCATCAAGAACCAATCGGAAATGCGGCAGGTAAAGAAGTATAATCAACCCAAATAAACACCAAATGGTTAAACCTCGACCCAAGAATCAACGCCACTCGTCGATCAATCTTGACGACGGAAAGGGAAGCATATCCAACTAATCAGACTCCCTGAGCAACTCGGTAGCCAATTGAACTCCCAAGTAGATCCAAAGAGAGCGCAAAAAGAAATGGAAAAGTAGAGAGCAAGGAAAAGTAGAGAGCAAGGAACAGAAAAGGAACAAGGCAAATAGGTAAATCAGACTCACTCATCAACGGACTCCCAATCCAACTAATCTGCGACCAATCAAACGTTAGGACGCTCATTCCCAACCCAGAATGAACTCCAAAAAGTTGGTTAACAGGAACATTCTTAGGAGTAGCCCAACAAATGAAGGAAAACACCGATAATGCTTGGAATAGGTATCCTATCCAAGAAAAACAAAAAACAAAAAGAAGCTGATCAATAAAAAGACAGTTGTGGGAGGAAGAAATCAACGCACCAGGCAAGAAAAAGAAAAAGAAACTAGCTGTTGTAGTGATAGAAAAAAACTTGTATCTCGTCATCCCCTTCCTCCCACCTCCAGGCGAACTCCCATACATCCCAATCCCATCATCTTCATCCTCAGCATGCAAAGTATTCAACAACGTACAAGCCACTAGATTCTGTGGCCAAACCATACTAGCAGGCCAAACCAAAAACCTCCTACACAACCCTGCTAACCCAAACCCAGTCAATTGAGTAGCCAATACCAACGTCAATGAAAACCAGTATCCAAGTACGATTCCGTAGTATACTTCGGAGACTACGATGGCGTTTAGAGCGTATGGGTTTCCAACGGCTACATTTGCCATCACGTAGACTAGAACGTGTTCTTTAATGTTCCATGGACCTGGGTTTAATGAGAATTCGATGACACGGGGGTAGGTGAGGGGGAGGAGGAGGTTAACGAAGAGTCTGGAGGGTGCGAATGTGGGTTGGTTGATTGGGAATATGGATCGGGGGAGGTTGGGGAGAGGGATTCGGTAGGTCGTTATAGGTAATGTGAAGGCTAGGAATTTTCCAATTGGGTAGGAGATGAGTAGGAGGGCAAGAGGTACGACACTTGGTGCGGGGTCACGGAAATTGAAAAAGACGTTGAGGGCGCTAAGATTATTCAATGTGATGAGGGAAAAAAAATATACATCAAAAATGACCAAAAGACAAACCTGCTAGTCATACAAAGCACCAAACCCACAAACCACATACGAATCGTCATAGCAGGCATCTCAGGGTCATCGATATTAGACACCGAAGCTCGTACTTCAGGAAACGGACTATCCTCCTCTTCAATTGCATCAAAGTCGAATTCAATTCTAGAAGGTGTAGGCGTTGTCAGTATCATAGTCATAGGAAGGGAAAGCGAGATTGAAGACATTGAAAAGAGGCATCAAGTTAATAAAGCATAAAGATATAGAAAGGTAGAGGCTACCACCAAAAAAGATTAAAAAATGAAAATTAAGAATTGTAGGCTCATCGTGAGCTCCTCTTTCTCAAGTCTAACCACAGAAGAAACCCAATCGAAGTTTCACCCATCCAAGCAACCAACGTCAAGGTGACCCAACTTCCATATCTTTAAGGTTCCCATCCACAAGGAAAGGGAGGAACACGAGGAAAACCCAAAAACAACGAAGATTGGGAAACGCGCATCTGTAAATCAACAACAGAAGCCACCCCAAGAAAAGGGCGAAACCCCACAAATCCAATATCACACCATGTCCGATCGCCGATCGAAGCCCAATTCCAAAAATAGGATAATAAGAAACAACCACAACGGTTTGAACGGATAAAGATATGGTGAGGAAGGGTATCTGCGGGGTTGGAGGCCCAAGAAATGTAGAAAGAATAATAGTACGTATTAGGGGGGGGAAAATAAAAGGATGCACAACGAAAAACATGGAAACAAAAGAAGCAAACGGATGCAAAAAAATAAATAAATGAGGTTCCGCCATAGCCACCCCTCAAAAAAGAAGTCCATGTCCAACGTCCACGGGTATAGAACCCGACACCGCACAGCAACACGTGTGGAATAATTTGGTATAAACATCAAGCAGTCGGCGCAGCAGCCAAGCGCCAAGATAACGAGATAATGAAACGGAAGTGAAGGGGAAAGAAAGAGTCACATCACACCACACCACAAGGGTTCGAATCAACGCAAAAGCGAAATGAAATGAAACGTAAACGCGACGGAAAGTAAAGACTTCCCATCCGTAGTACCAGTGTGGCCAGAAAAAAAATAATAAAGAAATAAAATGAATGAACAAAAAACCTTGCACTCACTTGATACTTTCATCATCCTCCATCATACTCTGCGTCATACTCAACGAATCAGCTAATGAACTAGCAGCTTGTGGCATTCTCATGATTCTATTATGTTGCTGGTGGTTCGTTTGGGATGGCGACTGTGAGATAGACTGAGAATGCGAATGCGAAGGACCAGCACCGGATTCACTTGGGGACAGAGGTGGGTTTTGAGGAGCTGAATGAATTGTCGTTGGTTAGTTGAAAAGAAAAGGAAAAAAGTTAAAAAAAAAAGACCACATACCACTAACAACACTCGCACCACCAGTCCGAACATCCCGCCCATAATACGAACTAGCCTGTTGATTATACATTTTGTAAGGCAGAGCATTCTGATTCGGCTTTGTTCCTCCTCCTTCGCTGATACGAGAATTGCGTTTGCCTTTCGACGCAGAGGCGATGGTAGTCGTAATGCTTTGTCTGTATAGACCGGCATCTCGTTCGGTGTCTACGTCGTTCGGGTTCTCGTGTGTGAGGACGTGTTGGAAGTCTTGAGAACTGAGTGTACGTCGTCGACGTAGACTACGTCGACGAGAAGTGACGTTGTCTACATCTTTCTCGCGTGTAGCTGCATCACTGTCGTCTCCTTCCTTATCTTTATGGACTTCATTTGCATCCGCATCCGCATCCAGTCTTTTCTCTTCTCCCTTCCTCGTATCACCACCATTCCGTTCTTGTTCCTTCTCATTCTCCTTATCATCCTCTTTTTCCTGTGCCTTGTCCTCAACACCCAGTTTAGAAGAAACAGCCGTTCCCATCCTCTTCAACCGATAGAAATCCGGACCAGTCATTCCCGTACTTGGATGAGAATCTGTGGATGGAGAAGGAGGGGATATTGGGGGTTGGTTGTGTGGATGTGGGTGGTGGTGGGGGAGGACACCGTGGGCGGGCGGGGGAGAAGTTTGTTGTGAACCAGCATTTAGAGGAGGAGAGATGGTATATGATTGGGTATTTGTGTCTGCTGTTGATACGGGGAAAGGGTTTTTCGAAGAAGTAGCAGCGGGTAATGTTGGGTATCGACCCCAAGGATCAAAAGCAGGTTCTGGGTATTGAACACCATTGGAATGAACAGCAAAGGGAGAATTTGTAAAAGGCGACTGAGATCGTTGTTTCTCCTGATCAGCAGTGGTAGGTGGTACGAAAGCAAAAACATTATCGTCGTCGCTGTCTTCTTCATACTCTTCCTCTATTTCATAAGGTTGTTGTTGAAGGCGTTGTTGGAAATGATCTCTGTCAAAGGCGGTTGAGGGACGGGCTGAAGTGGACGGACGACCTGAGGACGGTGGACGCCCTTGCATTATTTTGAGAAAGCGACGGAGGGGAGAGAGGGTGTGTCGCTGAAAGGGGGGGTACAAGTGGGAAAAGAGATAGAATGATTCCAGGTACCGTACCTGATGGTTTAGGTAAGCCACTGTACCACCGCCGGTGTTAGCCTATTACCCGTATCAGCGAACTGAGTCTCCTGCGTTGATGTGGCATTTGTCATGATCGTCTGGCGGCATTGTGTGCCTCGTCTTGTCGTCATTTCACAGATCGACTACTCAAATGCAGGCACCCAACTTTCGCATGTATCCAACCGTTGCCAGGCTTCATGACTGCCATTCACATCTCCCCCCGCAGCACCGTCTCAAATGACAATGGGACTACACACAAGGAGGACCCTTGTTGAGGCCTATAAGTAATATGTACATTCAACTCCAGCTTTCCATCGCCGCTTGTATCGCCTATTCGTTAGCGCAGCGCGTACATATACATATCATGATGTAAACCTTAACTCCTTCAAACCCGAACTAACCCGGAATATAAAATATCAATATCCTCCACATACATACAACTGGCAAGACTTTCCAAAGTCTCTCCATCTATGATGTGGTATAATTGAACAGTAGGTTGAGAGCGTCTTTTTCTTATATATCTGGAAATCATAGATGCTCTGCAGATCAAATCTCATTCGTCAGTATTGCCCACTTCCTTTCTAGAACCCTACGAAGAAATATCTCACCTCAGAGTTGTCATAGTAAGAAGTAGTAGTAGCACGGCATGGTCCACACCAACTTCCGGATGTATCATCATGTGTGCATCATCACATATCCGATATTGTTCCGGGCCCGGCACTGTACCTGTCAAAGGAAAGCGATAGACCCCGAATATCGAGAGCAATGAGCCCTCAGTAGTCCACGTCTCGGTCTCCTGGGGACAGGTTGGAACAACTGGCAGCCGTATGGGCGTCACATCAAGGAATTGTTGCGAGCGAAGCGCTTCGAAGTAATCAGATTCATTGTAGGCAGGCAAACAAAGCCAAATTTTGTTTACTAATACCAGATTTGAAAGACATTTCTTCGACGGCCACAAAGTGTCATTGTTGGTCCAGAAAGTCCAATGTATATACGCGAATGTATGCGTAGGACACTCCAAATAACAACATTCTGGAAAGAATTATAATATTCTGCTACTGAAGCATATTTTGGTTCATATCATGGGAGATAGTATGTACTGACATCATCAAAAGCTCCCTAGGATTCGAAGGCGAGCCCCCCGCTCCGGCGGTCCTGTATAAACTTGGCAAGTGGATTGTAAAACTTGTTATGTAAAAGTAAGATTTTTCTAGAAAAAAAAAACCTTCCAATAAATTCAGTGAGAGGAACCGAATCAAATTCGTTCAAATTTAAAAATTTGAAAAAATGAAGAACATTCGGTTGAAAATTCCCTACTTACCCCACAGGCGTTAAAACGTTAAAATACCAAATATGGTTCTCCTTAACCGCCCGTCACAAAATCGAAGCCTCAGAAGAGGTTTGAGGCCAGAGGCATTGGCAGCCATCACCTGCGATCTTGGACAACCACGACCGGTTCTAGTACGCGTCCCTTTCCGCAAAGTAAAAAGCAGTAGCTATTTGACTTATTTCAACATCTTCGAAGACCACATGAAATTTCACTAGAGCGAGGAAAAAAAGGCCCAAGTCCAGGAGGTTTCCGGAATTAGAATTTCTATTATAGAATGCCGGACCGTGACCGCGACCCAGTCAGTTGCTGGAAACCTCCAGAACACATCCTCCAAACATGGATTTAAGGCATTTCAAGACTCGTAAATCATATACCAGATATATAGGGTATTTCCCGTAGTATGAAGAAACAGTAAATGGAGATATTATCTCAATAAACAATCAATATGGGTAGCCTAAGGCAAAGTATATAGGACCCGGAATAGCGCATACACTATCCTTATCCTACTATACCTTGCGGGTCAACTCTCAGCCAGCTGCTTGAATCAAATATCCTCATTTTATATTGGGTAGAGAATTACCTTGTCAAAGTTCCAAGATATCAACTCCGAAATATTTGCGCCGACATTCCTATTGCAGCTGGTGACAGCGAACTTGATAGTTCTTCAGAGGCCACACCTCTCAATATAATCTCTGTGAGTACAAAGAAACGAATCAAAAGAGAGGTTGAATATCGGTGGTCCCGACACAACTTCAGATCACACTCGCCAGACACACCGAGAATGGATAGAAGACATGGATTGGAGGTTGTTTGGCTGCTGGTGAGTTGCAATTCAAGAATGTTTATTAAGTGGTCGATCTGCAGATCGAAGGAGATATCGTGCTCTAATAACTGCGATCATATATGTTTTGATTCGATAACTTGATGAAGAATACAAGTACTATGAAAACTCGTCAAAATCTGGAGGATGGAGAGGAATACTACAACCAAAAAAAATTCCCTGCACACATAACAGCTAGCAATTCTAGAAAGTAGAATTCTCGGGGGGCTGAGGCAATTTGCGATTATTGAATGATGCCATCTCCCTAGATAGAAAATGCAAGTTTGAGTCTGAAATGAAAGAAGACCATCGTGTGGTGGGTAACCGACCTTCGGATCTCCACAAGCACGGTTTCGATGCTGGACTGTCTCGACCACGCTGAAAGGACTGGCAATTTGTTGTAATCAACTATCCCGTTGGTTTGGTTAACGAAGGGCAAATTAACACGCGAGATGAATTGAACGTCTGGTCTAACATCAGGATACGATGGCCCGCATGTGATCTTGAGACTGTAGATGCGATTCTCGTGCACGGTCTGAAGTCACGATGAATGTGCATAGTTTGAAGATCAATTCAGCAAAGGGTCAACAGATCGCTTACATGACCTGGACCAATGATGGTACCGTTCCAGTTGCTCATCAAGACATCATCACCGTCCTCTAATCCGTATGAACATGAGCCATCGCCAATGCCCTTCTCGCCCTTCTCGAGCTCCTCGAGGAGGCGGAAATTTCTAGGGACTGTTTGTTGCATTCAATGCGGAATATAGGGCATCCCCTCCGATAAAAAACTGACCTTTGGCTGTCATAAAGAATAACAAAAAAACAGTCCTTGAGTCGAGTCACAGACGGTGGTTGAGCGTCAAGAGCTTCGGCGGAGTTGTAACGGTTACGTGACTAGGACAGTCAGACACAGCCACAAGGCTCAGGAGGCTCAAGCGCCGCAGCCCAAGCCATATTGTTTGCGACGACGAACGCAACTTATTACTTCTTACTTTCGACCACCACCACACTGCTCGAACATTCTTACAATGTTTAGCGGTGCAACACCCTCAGAATATGATGATATCGTCAGTGAGTATCGTTACTTGATAATGATCAACAGCTACTGATTCTTCGAATTCTAAACTAGACAAGACTACAGATGAGAACTTGACCAGCGAAAATTGGGAACTCATATTAAATTTGTGTGATAAAGTGCAAGATGAAGGACAAATTGGGTAACCTGTATTCCTGCTATGACATGGTTTGCTACGTCTAATACCGTAATCTAGAGCCCACGCGGCAATCGCTGCCATCTTGAAGCGTCTCGCACATAGAAACCCGAATGTTCAACTATACGCTCTCTCGTTAGCAGAGGCCTTATCGAAGAACCTCGATATCGTTGTCCATCGGGAAATTGCTTCAAGAGCATTCACTCAAGGACTTGAGAAGTTGATAACAGACAGAGTTCGTTGTCATACAAATTTCCAAAATTCAGATCAATTAATCATCATCCCATTCGGATATACAGAATACACATGAAAAGGTCCGTCGACGAGCATTGGCTCTCATAGCAACATGGACTGCCGATTTCGAGAAAGACACATCACTAGGTATCATGGAAGATTGTTATAACAATCTCAAGGCCAAAAGTGAGTGCCACCGCCTCAAATCCACCAAAAATATCACGTCAACGACCCGATGTAGATTACAAATTTGAACAGCCATCAGAAGTGGCACCACCCACAGTCGACGACGAAATCCGACGAAAGGAAGAGGAAGAGCTTCAAAAAGTACTTGAAATGTCCATGCAAGATCGGGGTGGCCGTCCTCAGTGGTCGCAATACAGTGCTACTGGCGGGCCTGCTTCGGGCCCTTCTGCTTTGAACAAATCGTCAACAGCGACAGTTTCTGCACCTCATCCATTTGCCCAACCCAAATATCCGGGCGGCGGTTATGTCCCTGCTCGTACCCCGTCCCCTCAGCAGCAGCAGCACCAACAGCCTCAAACCCAACCACAGGCACAATTACAACGCCATACGTCTTCCATCCCATCTGCCTTAGCTGCTGGTTCTTCCGCTGCTCCAGCCGTAGCCGTAGCTAGTACTACAACGACCACAACAGCCACACCTGCTGCTGCTGCTACCTCAGATTCTGCCATTGTTGAAAACGGAAACATCGTGACTCGTGTACGTGCTTTACACACCTTCGAGCCAACCGAACCAGGAGAACTGGCGTTCGAAAAAGGCGATATCATCAAAGTTGTTGATCGTGGATACAAAGATTGGTGGCGAGGCCAACTTAAAGGTCGCACAGGAATCTTTCCCGTCAATTATGTGGTCTGTTTCATATTTCCGATCGAAGCATCTCCTTCCTTGTTCACTTTCAATATTTTTTTCCTGCAATCCTTAGGAAGCCATGCCCGAGCCTACAGCGAGCGAGCTAGCGAAAGAAGCAGGGCAGGAAGCAGCTGTTTTCGCTCAGGCTGTGAATGTTGAGAAATTATTGAACATGCTGCGAGCTCTTGACCCTGCGAAGGATAACCTTGCTGATAACGAAGAAATACAGGTTTGGATCATCTTCTTCTGGTACTGTCTCTGTGTTACCAACATGTGATCTTTTAGGAGCTCTATCGGTCCAGTATGGCTCTGCGGCCCAAGATTGTGAAGTTGATTGACAAATATAGCCAGAAAAGAGGTGTGGTGTTTCTTCCAACGTTGTTTCTTTTTTTTTTCGACTCGTTATTTTCCAGCTGACTTGGTATCGATGAACGAAACATTTGTGCGTGCACGAACCATCTTTGACCGCATGATGGAAGAGAGTCTAGCTAGGCACACAGGAGGTACATCTTCCGAGATTTTATCTTGACGTAGATGCAATCCCATTAACTTTTTATGTTTAGTATACGAACAACAGGCCTATCATCCATCTCAATATCCACAAGGAAGGCCTGATTCACGGGGTACTGTTAGGCGCCAGGACTATCAATCCCCCAGTAGGGTTCCACAAGCTTACGGATGGAACCCGAATGTTTTTGAACCAGGTTACAACACCTACCCTGGCCCTGTTAATGTTTATCCTGGACAAATACAAAGTGCGGGTCCTAATCAGGATCCAGTGGGGGCTCCCGTTCCCGTTCCTTATGGTACAACTTCGCCTGATCCTTCCAGGTTAGGCCCACAGCAACAACAGCAACAGCAACTACAAGGATATCCTGATCCGAGCCTACCTTCGCCTTATGGTCCTATTTCTGCTCCTAGTCCCAGTACTGCTGGTATGCCACAGCAGCAGCAGCAGCAGAAGCTTCAAGCAGGATATGGCGCTGTTGGGCAAGCTGGTCATCAACCGAACGCCCCATATACCCAACAAGGACCAATGCCTTATCCAGCTCAGCAACAGCCCGTTCAGCAGTTACAACAACAGCAGCCGATTTCTCAACAGCCTATTCAAACTCAGGCGGTTCAACAACAATCGATTCAGCAACAACCTGCTCATGCTCAGCCAATTCAGCAGCAACCTATTCAGCAGCAACCTATTCAAGCGCAGCCTATTCAAGCGCAACCTGTTCAGCAGCAACCTGTTCAAGCTCAGCCTGTTCAACAACCTTCTCAAGCTCAACCGCTCCAACAGCAACCTACTCAATCCCAGCCGGTTCAGCAAGTTCAACAAACCCCCTTTGCCCAATCCGGTAGCGTTGATCATGAACAGTCGCTTCAACACTTGTCCATCCAAACGCAACCTGAAATGGCCCAAGCCCAGCCACAGGCCCAGGCCCAGGCGTCCTCTGCTGCTGATGTCGTCTCTTCTCAGCCTCAAGCTCAATCCCAACAGTCGCAGCAACAACAACCTGCTGGCCCTCCATATATCTACAATCCCAATACCACTTACGCTGATCCGAATGTCCAAGCTTGGGCACAGTATTACGCCCAAGGAGGAAAGGATTTGGCTGGTTCTGTGTATTTCATTTCGATTCCTGGATTGACGGATAGCCATCCTCCTGGCAGTCCTCAGCAGAGAGAGCTTCAACAGGCTCAACAGGCTCAACAGGCTCAACAAGCTCAACAGGCCCAACAGGCCCAACAAGCTCAACAAGCTCAACAGGCACAACAGGCTCAACAAGCTCAACAAGCTCAACAAGCTCAACAGGCTCAACAGGCTCAACAAGCTCAACAAGCTCAACAGGCCCAACAGGCTCAACAAGCTCAACAGGCCCAACAGGCTCAACAAGCTCAACAGGCCCAACAGGCTCATAATCAAGTTAAGCAGCGGCAGCATTCCGCCGATGGGGTTTTAGGTCATCAATCACTGGAAGGTTATAATACGTCTGTCCAACAGCAACAACAGCCGTACCAAACGCAAACCCAAGCATCAGGGGCGGACCTTTCTTATGCTGCTACTGGCCATCACCAACCGCAGCAGGAACAGCCATCGCAACTAGATGAATTACAGTCTACCAAGTTATCTCAATACCAACAACCGCAACACATTCAAGACCAAATTTATCCACAACCACATCCGCAACCGCAATCTCGATATGACTACGCAGCTCAGAATCCTCATCAACAACAGCGGTCCTCAGTTGCGGTAGCGGATGCGGGACCCATACAGTCTAGCCCTACTAGATCTACATTCTCTGGCTTGACTCGAGGAGGTAGTCTTCCAGTAGGTGGAATTGGTGGTGTCCAAGCTGGTATTGCTACTGGTGGTAGCAGTAGCAACCATGATGGATATTCCAATCCCATGCAACCCACCGCCTCAGCGACTCCATCTTGGGTGTTACCAAAGAAAACTCCTCCGGCAACTGTGGCGGGAGGTTCTCCAATTCATGCACAGAGGGATGGTAGCGGACTGTCGGGTCAGTTTGGAGGGATAAGCCTCAATGATCCCCCGGTTAGTGGTGGTGGTGGTGGCCGCAGTCCTCCCAATCAAGGAGTCGGGACCCTTGCTTGAAGGAAGCGAGACGATAGAAGTATGGTTGGATATGGGAGGATGGGACTGAACAAGTTTTTATTTTTCTTAAACGGCGTGCGATGTTGATGAACCACCCCAATAAATAGTCTACCTAATCTTTCTGAACTACTTAACTGATTGTCATCTGTAATTTGATCACAAATTTTGGGATCTATCTTCTTGCTGGTCTGCTTTTGGTTTGATCTCTTGAAAATAGATGATTCGTATATTAGTAGCACCATCTGTCACGAGCAAAATAGGTATGTAAATAACGGCAGCCACACAACAGCTATCGCCATGGTTGTTGACCACCTCCTGGTCTCATTTTCCTGCCCTTGTCTGCAGATACCTTCTCCTCAGCTGGAGGTGGTGGCTCGATTGATGCTAGGGGCCATTCTGGCAGAGGACATTCCAAAGACGTAAAGCTCGATAAAATCCCTTTCCATACGAAATCTCTAGGGTTCCCTCCGGATTCGGTATATTTCGCAAGTAACTGCTCGTCGTAATTGGCTAAAAGGCAAGTTGGTCAATGCTTCACATCTTAATAGCGAGGAGGAAAAACGCCTTGATTGAGAAGAAAACTGAAATGTTTACTTACACCCAACCAAAACATGCTCACCCTTCCAGATCGACATGAGTGACGTGGCTTCTTCTAGTGTGAGTTTTTCAGGTACAGGCAGTGCTTTCAAACCTTGAGCGTATTCAAGCAGCACAGGGGAACGTTTATCATATGGACTCATTGGATGGTCGTAATCCAGCTTGAGGGTGTCTCGGAGCTCCAGGGGTAGGGTAAACATGGTGTCAGATGAGGTTATAGCTCCCATGAAAGCACCTTTGGCCTTGAGAAACATGTTAATCCCTTAGAAAATGAGACCAAGTGGGAAGACGCACAAATGATCTTTTGCCGGATGCGTATTCCATGATCAAACGTGGCATGGATAGATGATACGAGTTGATAGGTATGAAATGGGGATCCCGATACTTAGTTTTATGGTACAAAGCTTGGAAATCGTCCACGGCGAGTAAAACAGGATACCTGTCCGAATGAAATACAAAACTTGTTAGACTTGACCCGGAAACAAGCGGAGTAAAATATTACATCGTTTGTTTTTCTAAAGTCTTCATTACAGTCTCCAAAATCAACGGAGACTGTGCCATCGTTCTCGACCTCTCTGAAATCGCGATACCAATGAGGTCAACAAGCGATGTTCCAGCAGGTACCTCCTGTTTTTCCAATACCAAATTCTCTTGTAGTTGAATAGAGCCCAGAGGTTCGGCGTTGACAGTTAACATACGTTGAAGAGTTTGGAAAGCGAATGCAGGTTGGAGGTAGGTTTGCGTGCGTATGTCGTATGCGTAGGGAGTAGTTGAGTTGACTATGCCGACGGCTCGAGGAATATAGATGACTATCCACTTCTGAGAGGTACAGTGTTGGACGGCTTGTAAAAGCAAAAAACTCTTTCCACACCCAGATCGACCGGCTGGAAATGTATTGATCAGTAAATAGAAGTTAGAATGATTCCAGGAATAATATGCCCACTGAGAACGACCCTTGTATCCAAGCTAGATCCTTGCCCTGCTGCCTCCAGCATATCAATAGTCTTCATCGTCACCTCCCGAATGACTGTGCGTGGCTTTGATAGTAGTCGAAACTATGAAAAGATTAATACAAGAGTAAAAGTGATTCCGGTTGCTTTGAGATACGCTTTACAGGCTCCGATTCGCCCTGTGCTGTTTCATGTTTCAAGCACACGAAAGCAAGAACCATCTCGAGAAGCAGTTGGGTAAAGAGAAGATTGAACACTTACTTCCATAAGCATTTTCTTGGGCAGACCGAAGACGTGAAAGGGATCGTTCTTAGACAAGCGAAATTCTACCGGTTTACCAATTATATCTGGACGTTTGAGTATTTTCTACGAGAACTTTGAGAAGAAAGCTATTTTGAGGCCAATAGCACATACTGGTTCGAATAGAGACGTAGAAAGGTCGTTCGTTCCACCCGCTTGGAATAACGGATGCTTCAACTGCGCTGCAGAAAGAGGACTAAAAATGCGCTATAGGTACGATTCTGGTCAATAATAATTGACAAAGGAAAAGAGCGGAGAAACGTACTGCTGGGCGTACTCGCACTGTAGGATGATATTCTTTCCTGCCTTTTTTCATGTACCCTGGTTCTACAAATTGAAATCGTCAAAAAAAAAAACGATAGTCTGTTATGCAACATATACACGAACTAGACTGGACAGGTTTCCGTGTATCTGCATTTTCAGACTTGTGTCTCCGCGTTATATGGGGCTCTACTGTGGTCAATACCCGCGCCAAGGATGGTTCTGCGCGAGTAGCAATGGTCAATAGTGACATGTCTAGTCTAATTTCTCCAGACTTGAGTTAGCAATTTGAATAAGGAATGGTTAGATAAGTAAATATTATATAATCAATGATCATGATGTGAGATCTCGAGTCAGATAACTGTCAAATCCTCTTGCTCGTTGCTTCATTATTATATATCCCTGTAAGAAACGGTATTGAATTTGCATAATTCTTTACTTCAAACATTGTACCTTGATAATCCTGCACAATGGCAACATTGCCAATCAAGGACGAAATGTATTTCATGGAAACCGTGGTCTTCCAGGTGATTTCCACATTAATGGAATTGACAACCCACTCAAGAAATCACTCTCCCGGAAATTTAAGGTAGAAAATTACCTCTTCAAAGTTCCAAGATATCAATTTAAGAACTCCGAAATATTTGAATCGACATTCCTACTTCCTACTGGTGACAGCGAACCCGAAGGTTCTTCAGAGGCTGCACCTTTTAAACTCGAAGGTGTTTCTGCTAGCGATTTTAGGAACTTTTTAGCTGCACTATATCCTCTGTGAGTCTGAAACTTTACAAACAAACAAATCAAAGGGGAGTTTGTTTCTAACAAAACTTCAGATCATTCCCGTCAGAACTCTCCAAGGATCAGTGGGCTTCCATTTTGAAGTTGTCCACTATGTGGATGTTCTTGGATCTTCGACAAGACGCTATCACAAAGCTCCTTTCCTTCCCCATGACAGCACAGATGGTTCTACTTGGTCATTTGTACAGCTCGGCTGAGTTGATTACCGAGGGATGCTCTGCCCTTGTCTCCCGGTCAACCTCCCTCACTGATGAGGAAGCGAAGGAGCTTGGATATGAGACGGCCTTTCAGCTGTGCATTGTGCGAGAGAAACGATATCAAGGAACCGCCCATTCACCACAGCAGATACAGGTCGAACTTACTCGGACATTTGAAAAGCAACTTGCCGTCATTGCTAAGGAAGAAGCGCAGTACGGTGCACGCAAACCTCGCCAACGTCCTCCCCAACCAATACAACCGTTAAAAAAGAGAAAGCATTGAACGCTGCAAGATCTATAAAGTCAGTTATGTATCCTCTGTTTCATCCTGCCGATGCATTACTGTACTCCATCCTATCGCTCTTCAGTGTGAACAAATCCTCCTACCTTGCGAGCAGAACCGTGACGATAGTGGTGCTCACAATGCAGGCCAATGATGAGGCATAAAGAATTGCACTAGCATAGTCGTGATAGCATATGCAATAAACTGTGATCCTTACTAAAGCGATAAGAATAATGATATCAACCGTATCCACCAGAAATAAAAAGAATCTGTCTGTTCATAAAACTTTGAAAAACTGCTAGTATCTTTGTTACCTGCCACCACGTATCATGGATACGCCCGTGAAATCATCCTTACTTTCATCGTCTTCCAGGTCCATAGGATCAAAATCGTTAGGGCGCGAAGAAGCCAGTGTCGACGACGCTGTCGTGTCTCCACAACCACAATCGTATTGATCACTCAGATGTGCACAGTCAAAGTCTGGTTTCTTTAACCGTTTGTTGACTTCGTTGTGTACTGCACATAGCCTGTGAAACAAGTTAAGATGAATAAATGAAGATGATAACGAGGCCGGAGAGAAAATCATAGAAAAAGATATACCAGAGTGAGGCAGAACGTCTTGATGAGGTCTGCCGCAAATTTCCAAAATCTTTATGATAAGCGGGGATAATCCTGGTAGAAGGTAGTCAGGAACTGACTTGAGGTGGATACTTTCTTAACAGCTCTTGAAATTCAGTTGCACATTCACCGCATGGGTATAATCGCGCGCTCAAGTGCAAGTATGAGTTCAGTGCTTCTCGTTCATCTGGTGTTGGATGCTTCAATAATTTTCAGGGGCAGATTTCATGATAGAAGCTGGGGTACGAACCTCAGGGTATCGAAGAGTCATGGTATGCCTTTTGCAATAAGACCTCAGCCTGAGCACAACCATTTTGCTTCTTGACGGCGACGATCAGACTCACATTAACTTCCAAGTAGCACGGCCTAGTTCAGCCCTTTCAAATAAGAGGTCTAAGGCAAGGTCTACAGAGAAAGGAGATGTATTTTTGGCGTACTTCGCAGTCTCGTTCCCTAGCTTGCTCATGATGACACCGCCTTTCACACCTCCAACTAGCGGGTCCGGAATCAACTTTGGATGCAGATAGTAATCTATACCGCCATCTCCGAATATCTGGCCTGTCCAGGGATCAATATAGGATCTTGAAGGAGGGTGCATGAGGGCAATCATAGTCAGAACAAACTGATCGGAGAGAGTGTAAATTTCAGCACTGTGACTGAGATAATGGAGTGTTTGTATGATCCACTGACCATGCCAAAAATGACCAGGATTAACGACTTGGCGAACCTGGAAACCATCGTGAGCGAGGAGGTAAACGCAACTGATGATGATGCGCGAGAAGTAACCAGTAACCACTAGCGTGACATGTGATCTAATCTATTTTGCAGATCATTTTTTTTTTCAACATAATCATCATTTGTGCTGGATGAGATAGCTTTCAGTGGTTTCTGTCCTTACTTTTGTGGTATAGATACATTTCACAGCCGGCGCTCGGCTATTGGTCTGAGCTCGAGTTTTGCATCACTGCAATATTTCCAGCTCCAAGTCAAGGTTCAACTTGACCTGCAAAATTTCAAGCCTCAGTCTAACTGTGCCCGTGTCAATTAACCACTCAATCTGTTGAAAAGCCTGACAGAAACCGGAATAAAAGTGACCTACTCTTCCCCAGATCTATTATACATGCCGATGTTGGCTGGAGAGGCATATAAACCTTTGGAGTTCCTTTTACATTCCGAGTTAAGTTCACTTCGAAGGCTTCACCTTTCAGCACCACATTTCCCTTTTCCCTGATCACATTCAGCTACAAAAGAAACTCAATTCACAGGAGTAGGACTATAGGTAATCAGATGCGTGCAAGACCGTTATCAAGCCATGAAGTCGATCATCCTCATTGCGCTTTGCACCATGCTTGCTCTCGTAAACACGGAAGCGAGTCCAGTTGCAGCGAAATCAGTTGAATATCTTTGGATGTTCGAAAGGCTGAAAAAACACGATCATCGATAACTCACTGCAAAAATGATGAAATCTAGATAGAACACTGGATGATGTGGAAGTCCATCGGTCGAGCCGTGCGTGGATTCACCGACAAGGGACATGCAGAACACTAAATCTTGAGTTCTGTTAATAGCAGTAGTTGGGAGAGGGGAGGGAGCTTCCTTGGCCACAACCCGAGCTGCGGCCTTTATACGATCCATCTTGGAAGAGGTCTAAAATCGATCGGGTGGCATTCTGCAATAACCTTATCGTTGCAAATCATAATCTCCTTTATCTCACCATCGGGTGTGGGAGGAAACGAGAGGTTGTTCAGGCCAACCTTGGCTTCGAATGTTAATTCATGGAGGGTATACTGTTAAGCATCGGTTTCTAATATCGTCACTCACAGACACGGTTTGAATGGTCGTAATTCGAGCGGCCTCCACAATTGAAACTCACACAAGTGAAAGACTTGAACAAAAAAAATGTCGTACCAAATAAAACAGGTGGCTTCCTCGTGTCAGAACTGAAAACGAACTTGAACTTCTTGGGCGGACGGCGAAGACTTTCCATTTTTGAGTCCACAATTGGTAACATCTAACCGATAACCAGCCCCAGAGACCTCATTTCTGGCCCCCCCCACGACAATTTATGGTGTTCAAGGTGCTTCCAACTCGGGTCAATGTTTTGGCTGTAAATTTGGCAAGGATGGGTCCATCAACAAATTGAACGACATCGCGGTCCGTGACCATGATACTGGGTATTACTGACCTCCATGACATTCCAATCTTGAAGTAGGTGCCAATTCATGTGTTCAGAAAAGAATAGAACATCTTCTACAGCCCCAGCTGCCGTAAGCGATCATTAATATTAGATCGTGCTGGTCGGACTCGAAAGGGCCTCTAAGCTCTAACACTTAAAGCCAGTCACTACTTGGGGTACCCTTGCATGTACTTGATTGTTAAACCTGGCCACTAAAAATGAAATCTGAATGTGGCAAGCTGATCAGTGGTAATTGTATGTGAGATTATTGGAAATGGCGTGGTAAAAGTGCTACCCATGCGGGACCGTCATTCAAGTTTGCAGCTAGCACGATAAGTGGTTCGACGATAAAGTCACCCCAGCGGCCCAAACGGCAACAAGTTCAAGTCAAATCGTTCAAACCCTCAAAGGAGCTTATCAGCTTGGGTACATATAGTTTGGGAATAAGTAGACATTGCAGACCCGGGGAGAGGCTCGTGCATTTTTACGGCATGCTGTCTTCTTGATTCTCGGAATAGGCGCCCAAACGCACTTGGGTTGGACAGACATCTCCCAGCTACCGCCCTGCTCGTCTCTGATTTTACTATCTCAGTCTTGATATCAGAATCATGGACCCACCTCAATCGTCCGCCAGTTCAATCATTGTGAGCGATCATCCTTCAGCAGACATTGGGGAACCACAGGCTCTCGACATACCTCCTGATCGGGCTCTGAGTCCCAGGTCAGCCTGGTTAGCTGTAGAACGAGACGACGTGTTTTACTTTGAAACCATTACCTTTCAAGTACGTTGTAAATTTATTCTTCCAACTCGCTTTGGTTGATGATACAACTCCACAGGTCGAGGATACGCTTTTCCGTGTTTTCAAAAGTGGATTTGAAGTCAAAGGAAGTCCCTTTGAAGCCATATTCTCCCTCCCCCAGGCTACAGGGGATATCATTGAGGGGGCTGATGATTCGAATCCCATTTATCTGCACGGAATCACTAAAGTTAACTTTCGAAGCTTCCTTCGTGTGTTGTATCCCTTGTGAGCATTTTATTTTGTTGGAAAACTGATATTGCTCATGACGACCCACCGGCCATGATCCAGCAAGGGTGTTGTGACAACGTATGCCGAATGGATCGGGGCCCTCGATCTAGCCATCATGTGGGATTTTGGAGAGGTGAGTGAGCTCACCGAAATTCATAGGACTATATTTTTTCATTCTGTATTTTTAATTGTTTTTCCCAGATTCGAAAGACATGTATCGGGGCTCTTTCTGAACTCATCCAATCAAGGCCCGTCTTCGACAACATACTTCTTGCTAGAAAATACAAGGTTAAGAAGTGGTTGCGGGACGGATATGTTCGGATTTTACAACAAAAAGAAGCACTTGACTTGGGCGACGACATCTGCAACTCAGGGCTAGATTTGATAACCATAGCCAGGTTATTGTATATCCGGGAGAGGAAACATTGTGAACTCCAACACGCCGGATATTGCTGTGATTGTGAGAGGGAAGCTGGTGGTTATTTCTTCAGTAGCGAACAAGCCAACAAAAGGATTGATGAGGTATTTGGCGACGAAATTGCTGGGATGGAAGACGACTAGTCGGATAGCGTGGTAAGAATCAATCAATCACTCCTGAACTTCTGTGGTAATCTCGGACAGCATAATCATATTAGCTATCAAGAACCTTTCTACGATTACTGTCAACTTGCCGTACTCACTATCTTTGTATGTCGATTATCTGAGGCTGCCCTACAGAACTTTTCTATACTATTCGATCCTACTGCAATACAAGAGCCAATCGTTCTGCAAGTTCACTACCCGCGTCGCGCATGTTCCCTCTTTCGTGCAATTAATTTTTGCTGTTCTTCCTCACGTAATCTGGCCCTGGAACGTTCTTCCGTGAAGAACTTGTGGCTGAAAGCGCTGTCTACGAATTCCTTCACGAAGCGCATCTTGGGTAGAGCATTGCTACTGGCTGGCGGTGGAGGTGGCACGAAGGTAATAATGAGTATGTACTCATTAGTATAAGGTGCGTCGGTGATTGATTCGCCCTTTGATGATGCCTATATATGTTTCAAGGCGCGGGAGTGAAAAACAATGATAGGGTTATAACGAGGGGTTTGTGAATTCGAGGTATGAAGAAGTTATTGGTAGAAGTATGTGTTCAAGTGGGAAGGTCGAATAAAGGGAAATCGTTTGGTGAGATAACAAGAAAGACGAAGACGCCTGTATATACGTACATGCACGGTCATCTTATCGCCGGCCTCGACAACTTCGTGGATTGTTACCTGATAAACGGGATTTATTTCGATATTGGGCGGGGATGTTGAGAAATGGAAGAGAAGATAGAATGCCAGAGTGCATTAGCGAAAAAAACGATGATAACTCTACGTGGGCCTTAATACCTGAAACCTTTTCAACAACGGCATGATGGCCCTGAAGTATTCCCCGTACTGTCGCTTGTTTAGAACGGGACGACCAAGTGATTGGGGTAGGATACGATGCTCCAGGGCCTCATCGAAGCATGCCATTATATCCTTGAAATTCCACGCATGGAGTGCATCGACATATGCAAGTAAAGCACGCATGTTCGGAGAGGGTACATTTGGAACTGTGAATCCATAGTTTGGTGATTGACTAGGGTTGAATTGAGCAATGGGGGATGAAGCCATCCGGCTTTATCAACGTAGG
>Ga0193743_1000676_pt1 | contig 26763 bp, 29 predicted proteins | sample L2c2metaG_FD_143038 | JGI IMG/M metagenome (GOLD analysis project Ga0193743, IMG submission 143038) | Soil microbial communities from a riparian zone of the East river system, Colorado, United States - L2c2 | ecosystem: Environmental > Terrestrial > Soil > Riparian zone | place: USA: East River...
ACCACCGCGACGCTGCCTTAGCATTATGGCGCTACTTTTGTATACAACGCTTCACTTTTCCTTGTTATTTTACTTATCTGAATCGATCCTCTAAAGCGTTTTTGATTTGGACATTTTTCATGACAGGATGGAAGACCATCATGAATCTTAAATGTGTCTGAATCCTTTGAGTCTGAACGAAAACTGCCGTCAACTAGTTCGTCAAATTGGTCTTCGTCTGCCATCTCTTTGATCTTAGGCCGCCTAGCTTGAACGTCCATTATCTGATTTAACATTTTCTGGAGGGTAGAAGAAGGCGTTCAATGAAGAACTTCCCCCCAGCTTGATGTCGACAAGTTGGATAGTCAACATCAACAATGAGTTCTAAAAATGGAAATATACTTTTTATACCTTATTTGGAACTTTAGTAAGATCGCCACTGTCTAGGACCTGATCATCTTGAGCCCTGTTTTGAATGTATGAACTATGAATACAAGTGTACAAAATTTTCAGTTTAAATCCTTAGTAGTACCTAAAATTACATAGATGGGTAATGATAATTTCAACCTGTAAATTCAAAAATCATCTCCGATTTCCTCACCATCATCATCCCAATCGATACTCTCCAGAGCTGCCTCACCCTCATCGAAAAGTTTGTCAAGTCCCGTCAACTTCTCCAAATACTTTGTGTCATTGAATGCTTCGAGGAGCATAGAGAAGCCTTGTGTTTCGTACGCTTTAAGAACCTGTGGGATGTATGAATATAAGACAGAAAGGAAGACCAAATCATATATTATCCAGAACAAAAGGAGAAAAGGAGAAGGACGCACCGTTTCGCTACAGCCAGTGCATCTGTCATACGCCGCTCCGACCAGGGGCATGGTCCTGAACTGAGCTAAGAACCCCCGCAGTTGATGAGGGACTAGCCCAAGGACGCTGTTGATACCCTCCTCTTCTGAGGTCGAGTTTGTGTTGGACGAATTTGGAGGAGGTGCGGGTGCATACACCCTGTGGTTGAAGAAGACGGAAGTATATGTGAGGGACCCCTGGGGGACAAGAAGAAGAAAACAGCATACCCATCTGGATGTTGAAGCATTGAAGCTAGAAGCTCGACCGCTGTCGCTCCTGCTATTGGTGCCAAACCAGGTCTAGTAACAGTACACATTTGATCCAAGGTGCGGTCGGTCAGTGACTAAAGTTAAATGTCAAACACCGTAGTTGAAAACGACGGAGATATATGCAAACATCAGCAGGAGCAACAATGTCATTGCAGTAGTAACACCCCAACTTCTGATGCGGCTTTCCATTGTGTCCCGTGGATAAGGCAGAAGCTCGAGCACCATGTCTCATGACGAGGAAGGTATCGAAACCCAAGGCAGCGTTGAGGACAATCTATGTAGACAATTAATTCCATCTGCGAGATTAGGCAAAGCTGGACACACTTTGCCCTTGGCAGCTCCAAGCACGGTGGGCAACCACCTACTCTCCCTGGAATCCATTAAAAGGAAGACAGCATCATGTTCATCAAACAATTTCTCTAACTTTTCAACATCGGCCTTAGCTTGAGATAAGGCGGCATCATTTGACGGTATGGGATGACCAGGCATAGGTATGGAAATAGAATGGCCAGTTGCGTTCTGTGTCGAAGTAGACTTGATGTAAGCAATGGCGGTAATCATGACAAGAAAAACTCACAATTCCAGGAAATATTCTTTTCAGGCTGGCAGCAGCACATTCTGCTTTATGTTTCCCCCCGTCCAAGCAATCTTCGAACTCGAAAAGGGGCTGACGCACAGGATTCGAGAACGAGACTCTAGCAGAGTCAACGAAAGTGATCGTCCGCACTCCCCATCCCTGTTGAAGAAAGAGATCAGGTAACACGAACGAAAACAAAGACAAAGTGTATACCATCAAAGCCCGAGCAACATAACATCCAAGCGTACCGGCTCCTAACAAGAGGCAGCGTGTCGAAGAAACCTTGTCCAATTCAAGTGAGGGCAAGATGCGCCATCGCATGAGTTTAAGATTCAGGTCGACAGCTTGAGCCGCTAATCGTGTAGGATCCATCATGGGTGCGAGATCGGCCAACCTAGGACCAAGTTTTCCTTGCGGGTTCTTCTCCCAACCAACTGCAGAAGGACGACTCTGAGGTTCCACTGCTGTAGACTCAGTAGTAGGAAGGTAAAGTATTCCAATTTGACTTTTCCATGCAGCATTGGACGGAGCGATTTCTGAATCACGCCAGCGGAGAACACGAACAGTTGAAGTCGTGGATGGGTATAAGGCCCGAAGGTATGCCAGGAGATTGCGAAGGGGCCATCCTGGATTGGATGGATCGGCAGAGGGGTCAATAAACCCGACGATTTGCTGTAGAGATAGTGGTGAGTGAGTCGCAAACTTAGGTAACTTGGAATACTCACTGCTTCTGGAGGGGTTGATGCGAAAAACGAATCAAAGTCCTCAACTGGAGCGAGAGAAACCGTCCCTGACGTGTCTTTTCGCAGGAGGAAGTAGGGAAGATGTATTTCACGCTGGCGTAGCTGAGCGTGGATAGTAGATAGCTGGCGACGACTGTTATTACGCAAAAGTAACTCAAAAGATGAGTAAAAACTTACCGAGGCCTCATCAAATTGCTCCGTCACGTTAGCCCAGCCCTCTTCGCGGATCTCCCATGCAGGTTTTGAGACGAACGCAGGGAATGCAAACCAATAGTAGTACTTGTATTTTTTAAGATCTGCAAACGTGATGAGGAGGAAACGGTTGAGCTGAGACGTATCACGCGTCTTGATGGCTTTATCCCAGATCTGTAGAGAACATGAGAGAGTTGACCTCTGTTTGAATCGCGTTCAACATGCCGTCTGAGCCTCTTGATTGAACAAAAACGGTTTATCTGCCGCTTTGAATTCTTCAATGGTGTTATGATTCTTCAGTGTGCCTAAGATTGATACAGAACCAGATGGACTCCTATGCAACACTTCAAATAAGCAATAAGTCTGAGTGTCTGTGTTTTGAACCTACTTATATGATTCGTCAAACGATTCCGCCCCAACTGTTAGATTGCATCCTAATGCAATCTCTTGTCCTGTTTCGCGATCTTTCACCGTTCTGCCTATCGAGTAAGAGCCTGACACGGGCACTGCTGCGTCTGATAATTTAAGTACGTCGATCTTAAGGTCAGTGAGTTTGTGCCATAATGAAGGTTGGATAAGGGACGAGAATGGTGCAAATTGGACAATCGGCATTGATGTTTGGACGCTAAAGAAGTATCAGAGGGAACTTCCATTGTTCCTGGTCATCGCTCACTGGCTTCCTATGCTTGTGGTACTTAATATCTCGTCGTGAAGATGCAGGAAGCGCAATAAATCGATAAGGCATGCGCGCACCGTGGGGACCTTGGCCGCTTAGTCATACATTAAAACCTTTGCTCGAGACACCTATCATAGTCTTCCTCGGACGGAGTGCTGCAGTTTACTGACCGTTGTGGCACGGCTTACTCATGAATTAATGTTGAAGGTTGAACGATAGGCTGCCAGATCACGGGAGTGCCTTGATTCTCACTGTGGATGCGGTCAAAATTAACCTTACCCATCCAATATATCGCTACTAGCGGCCCAGTTCGACCTTGTTCAGCAACTGGACCAGCTGGAGTCACTGTGCAGAAGACGCTGAACTCAGTCCTGAGTTCTCCAGGTCGTACGATGCCCACCGGATATTTCAGTACACACCATCGTCTTGCGCTTTTCTCACTCAGCGAGGCTCACTGAGTTCATTTTGCGCGTCACTCAGCCTTTGCTGAATGAGAGTAAAAAAGGTTCTACGCGACACTACGCGTTCCCAGACTGAGTCTCCATGTCGACGTCTGGAAGGTCTTCAGAACTCTCTGATATGCTGTTTGACATGAGTTATGGAGAACAAAGTCACCTCTTATGACATAGTACACAATCCGGACTCAATGTGCATAGGCATCCCCATCTACTAAATCCGCAGATCACCTTGTACTGTTTAAAGACACGATACGCTCTTCCGCCGCTCAGAAAGCCGTTGGGTTACTTTTAGTTCATTTTCTCGACCCACATTGACCTTTTTTGGCTACCAGTCAGTAATTTACGGCGGTATCAAGACAAGGCTCACCGATACCTTCGGCAGATTACAGACACGTATACTCACACCAGTCCTATGGCTTTTGATGAGTGCCTTGTCAACCTCAGCATGAAGCGCTTCGTGGACGAAAGCATGTAAGGCTAAAACCAACACCCTGCCTTACTTGTCCCGAATATGTGGCAGCAATTTTGGGGCTGGTCGACTTGCATGGGAAGCTTACGAGGTTGTGAATATGTTTTTCACGCGGCGTCACGCAGCTTACCCTTACCGCCGGAAGTTTGACTATTGACAGATTCGAATTCCTTAGGAACGTCAACACAAGGACACCGACACTCAGGTTAACGCCACAATCATCCAGTCAAGATCCCAGGGATTAACGTTAACCCCAATCCTCTGTAATATATCCTTCGGCTGATCCTTACTATCGTACCCCATTTGTCAGTTCTAGGTCGTCGCGGTGAATTTTACACTTTTCGGGTTCCTATTACTGGTAATATCTCGAGGAATCGATCCCCAGATGGTTTTAATCTGTTCTGTGGATTTATTCTAGACGCTTACACGACTCTTACCCGTTCATCGGTCTCTCCGGTCCGTCACCACCTAATTGTGCGTCTTTTTCTTGAAGACTGCATCCGGCGGCCCAGAATTTACCTCACAACAAACGTGAGTTATGCACCATGGCCATGGCCCCCCTCAAAGTTCCCATGTCTGGCTCAACGGATACTTTGTCCGAGCGTGACACCACTTTTCGTATACAAGGCGTTGCGTACATTTACTGTTTTACCGCCGGGTGCGGACGCAGTGTCAGCCCTCGTCTGTCGGGCCTGGTTGGGGCGTATACAATTGACTTTTCTTATTTTGAGATGCCATTGAGACTTCGAGGTTCTCGTCACATCATCATTTTTTGAATAGGTCTTTTTTTTGGGGGGGTCTGGAACATCATGTTTGAACCAAACCCCAAAAATTCTGATATATATATATATATATTTGATCCAACATAACTTGATAATTGTCCGAATGATCGGGAAATAGAATGGGGTTTTTTTTTTCTTTCCAATCTTAAATTGACTGTGTTCGTGAGAGCCGGGTATGAGCGACCTGACCAGGACACTGAATTCGACTCGGACCTTCGAGAAACTGCTTCATATACCGACATGGAGGAGGAGTTAGAAGCTCTGAACCATCATCTAAAACGCTAGTTAGGCTTGCCTTGGGTAATGATATCATACATTTGAATTGCAGTGCCCATCAGCCTCGCGACTGGCATGAAGCTTCGAAATCTGACATGAGAACGCAGTGACTCAGGAATGTTAACGTCATCCCGGCCTCCCCGTAAAATGATTAGATGTTTTGGCTTAGGAAAACGAGGGGCTTATGTATTGCCATGTATTTTATTCTTAGCACTTTGATCATCATTTGCCGCGGCTATCCCCAGCACCTGCGGATCATGCCAGCGATCTTTACAACCAAACTAACGTTTAAAATTTAATTGGCACCGACAGCCAACCTGCCCCAAAAAAAAGAGAAACAAATAACCACCTTTTTATCTCATCCTCCAACCATTTTGTTTTCAAATTCAGAACATACTTATGTAATGCAACTCATTCGAAAGGGACCAAATTAATCAATGATAACCACTAGCTATTAACGTTATAGTATTTATAATTAGCTAACTTGACATACTAGAGAAATAACATAAGAGTTTGGATCTTTTTTCATTAGGGCATGAAGACCTTGTGTTGAAAAAGTGCGGTCTATCGTAGCCTGGAAAGGAATGTAAACTATCTTTCCATAGAAACTTTGGGCCACGGTCACCGGTCCAAAAGACTTTATGACTGACCCATGATAAGCGATCGACATCCGACAGGTCCTCGCCTCGGTCTGTGATTGCCACCATATGCACCACGGTCCGGATTCACGGTTTAAAAAGTCCAATGAATTAACGGCATGGTAGTCATTTACTCCGAGTCAACTCCCGATGGAAAGGTACCTATGGAAAGTAACCAAAACTTACCCAAAAAAAAAAACATAAAGATTCTTAAAAACAAAAAAAAACAAAAAAAAAAAAAAAAACAGGTCATGTTTCTTATTTTTGTGTAAATAATTCATTTTCAAAAGAAGAAAAAACAAGCGAAACAAACTATACTGAACAGAAAATCAAGCCAAAACAAAAAGCTAGATACACAATCGTATAGTTATACAGAAATCGATGAAGCGCTGCTCAAAATTCATATACTCGGGTTAAAACCGTTGAATAGGTTTTTATAGTAAGTAAAAAGTACATAGGTACATACAGGTCTAATCAACAAAAACAGAACAAGATAATGGGGGGGGACCTCCCAAAAAATAGATAAATATACATATTCAAGCAAGACCCCTCTCGTGTAGTTTTTTTTTGTTTTTTTGTTTTTGTTTTTGTTTTTTTGTTTTGAAGAAAATCGTCCAGTTACTTTCTTTCTTGCTCTTGCGGGGGACCTGGTGATGATGATGATGATGCTGATGATGAATAAATGGGTGAATGAATGAATGATAATGATGATGATGAAAAAAAAAAGAATTCGCAAGACGATGAGGAATAATGAACAAGAAAGATAAATCTACAGTGGGTTTCTATTTTATTTTATTTTGGGTCGGAATGGGGGGATGGATGAGGAAAAAAAGGGGGGGGAGACAAGCAGGGGGGACAGATTTCCGAAGACTTTGTTTTTTGTTTCTCTAGATTTTGTTGGTTTAACAGAAGATGGCCTTCCGGCCGTTGTTTTTCCCAGAGCCTGGGGTAATATGGCGGCTACTAGATATCATCGCGGTTGCTATAGGTGCAACATAATAATGCCTATATGGGGGTCGTGGTGGCGATGACGAACGACGACGATAACGCCGATGTTTGATGAAAAGCGGACGTTTTAATGCAAATACGGGTGCATTCCATATCACAGTGCAGCTTTGGGCATATGCAAGAAACCCCGATAATCGTAGGTAGAAGGAAATAGACTTCTCGTCGCGAGATTGCGTTTTTCAAAAGCGTGCGCATATTCAAACCCCGTCCTCGTTTGCAATTAATTGCGGGCCTCCCCTTTTCTTCTATTCAACCCAGCCATCCATCGTCTAAGCAGGAGAAGAGAAATGCAACGCCTAGAGAAATTCTAGTATCAACGATAATCCAAAAAAAGGAAGAAAAAAGAAAAAGGCAAAAAAAAGGATATTAAATCAAGATAGGACAACAGGAGGAGGAAAAGAGAAGGAACAAGGAAAATAAAACGTAAATATAAAACAACAACAATGCGGAGCAGAGTAACAAGGAATAAAACATATTAGAGATAGAGAATAAGAGAGAGATGGAGATAGAAAGACGATCAAAAAAGCAGGGAATTTAAAATTACATATTAGACAATGTAAGAAAAAGAAAAATAGGTGGAATGAAATTACAATTACTTTTTTTTCGGATTTGACCAGGGGGGAGGGAGGTCGTTCTTTTTGCAACCCTCTTTTTGTTGTGGCATTTAGTAGCCGTACAGATATGGTGACGAGGATTGAAAAGGAACAGGAAGAGGAGGGAGGAGTCGAATTATGTAGAAGGTAGATTAGTTTCGATGTCGGGCTTGAATCTAGAATTTGAAAGAATAAGGGACGGAGGGCTACCAAGGGCAAAGGAGTAACTGTCAAAGAGCTCCGAAAACGATTGAAACGATTTGGTGTGGCGGTAATTGGGTAAGTAGACACCTCGCAGGAGAAAACCTAGAAAACAGAATAAGAAATAAAAGGACGATCGTCAACAAGTTTATTTGGAAAAACATACATCGAATGAACAAAGCATCTCCGCAGCAACCTCCCTCTTCCAGATCCAAAAAAAGTAAACGCTATCTACCACACCGATCATCAGAAAATCACGAAGACATTTGTTTTCCGTTTCCGTTGTTGTAGGTCTGGTGGTGATGCTGGTGTTGAGGATGATGCAAGCTTCCCATATCACCCATACCCATTCCAAGATGCATACTATAATCCATATTCATATCACCACCACCACCTCCCATACCCATCCCATTATCAAAACCCATACCCATCCCCAACGAATTATACCCCATCCCAGCAGAGCTAGAGTTCATGGCAGAACCAGGACCATTAGACCCCGAGCCCAAGCCCATATCAACACCCATACCCATACCTAACCCCATACCTAGATCAAGATCCATATGTATAGGACTTTTAGGACCGTTAACTCCAGTGGGAGAAACACCACCATCACCAGGAGAAACCGGGGAGGGGGATGAAGAGAAAGGGGGGAAAGTCGCCGTTTGAGGACTTTGACTCTGCCTATGACACAATGGAGAAGTCGGGTTTGGGTGGGTAGGTGATGATGGGAGTGGCGAGTTCTGCTGTTGCTGGTTCTGAGATTGAATTTGTTGGGCTTGAGCCTGTTGTTGAGCAGCATGGACGTGCGCTTGATACTGTCTCTGCATATGCGCATAATGATACGCTGCGAGCTGGTTTTGGTGTTGGGCTTGTTGTTGCTGTTGTTGCTGTTGAACTTGTTGGTTCTGCGCCTGCTGGTTCTGTTGTTGCTGGTGTTGACGCTGTTGTTGATCCCGCATCTGCATCTGCTGCTGCTGGAACTGTTGAAGCTGAAGCTGATGTAACACCTGTGCCTGCCCTTGAGCTTGAACCTGCGTAGGCGACGTATTCCTGACCCCCGCTGTCGCTGTGGGCAAAGCCGTCATATCAGGTTTAACATCCACACCAACGCCAAACGATGACGGTTGAGGTGTGCCAGTCCTACTACTCCCAACCGAGGCACTACTACCTCTGCTGGCAGGTACGCCACTCCCAGAGCCATTGGAAGCAGAAGCAGCAGCGGCGTTCCTCCTCCCAGCACTCAAACATTCGTGTTGACCACTGGCCAATAAAGCTAAACCGAGTGCACCATGATCCCCTGAATGTTGGTAATGATATCTTAGACCATTCATATTTTTGTACCTATATATGCGTTCAAAAGTCAGTTTTTAAAAAAAAGCAAAAATGTGTGATATAACTGACCTCCTTTGACACTCTCCAACGCTACAAGCATAAGGCCGCAATCTCCTCTCTGCTTCGCGTTCAACTTCTCGTAGGTCGTGTTCCGAGATATTGGATAGGTCCGAGTAAGTTAGGATTGAGGAGGGAGAGAGACGATCGTTGTGTTTGATTGGGGGTGATTGAGAAGAGGGAGATGGAGTTGAGGAGGACGAAGCTGCGGGTGGTGGTGTTGTTGAAGGAGTTGTTGATGCAGAATTGTTGGGAGAAGGATGAGAGGATATCGTAGGAGTAGAAGGTGTTGTCATCGATTCATTTGCATAACGATGTTGGGCAGCTGTGGGTGCGCTTCCCAGACTAGTACTTCTCGTTAATCCACTGCTATTCTCATCACTCGCAGCCAAACCCTCCCTTTCCCGCCTCTTCCTCTCCAACAAATCCTTAACATGTTCCAGGTCCTTCGGTGGAGCGAAATTACAACTCCCATGGGTCATATGATATTTCAACCCATTAGCTTGTTTATAACTCTTATTGCAATTCGGTTTGGGGCATCGAAAGGGCTTGCATAAGAGTAACGAGCTTCCTGGCCGTGAAAGAGGGTGAGGATGGGGATTGGTGGTTGATGAAGGGCTGGTAGGTTGAGATGAGGGTTGCTGGTAGTGATGACGGTGAAGGGAGGATGTGGATAATGCTTTTATTTTACTGGGTAGTTGTCCTTGATGTTTATGCGTAGGACCAGGACTGCCAGCAAACAACAAAGCAGGAGGTACACACCCTTCCTGCATCTGTTGTTGCTGCTGTTGTTGTTGTTGTTGTTGTTGTTGCTGCTGCTGCTGCTGTTGCTGAACCTGCCAAGCAGTAGCACCATGTAAGGCACTAGCTTCATCGACTGTAGCTCCGTTAAACAAAGCGCCAGGCATCGAAGAAGAATAATCCGAAGCAAATCGGGCGTATGGGTTGAACGCTTCCTCGGGATTGGGGAGATTGGTGGGTGGTGTTGCACGTGGGAAGCCATGAGAGGTGAGGTTGAGGTTTAAATTCAAGTTGATAAGATGGTTAGATGTAGAAGTAGGTGAGTTTTGACGGGTGGATGAGGCTGTTGTTGGGTCATAAGTCGTTGACAATGGTGAGGGTGGTTGAGAGATGTAAGGAGAGTGGGAGTGGTGATGAAGGTGGTGAAGATTGGGTAGATGATGAGGAATGAGAGCGTGTGGGGATGGATAGTTAGACAAAGGTGTTGATATGGGGGTATCGGGTGGGGAAGGTGATGATTGGACACTTGATTGTCTTGACGACGGAGGAGGCGGAGGTGGCAGGGGTTGAGCGTCGAGATCAATGTCTAGTTCCATATCGTCTGCAGAGTCATAAACGTATGGTTTTTTGTTATTGTGGTGGTGGTGATGGTGGTGTACAGTTGGATTAAAAGGGATTTGTATGTGTGCTTGTGGTTGGGTGGAAGTGGGATCTAGGACTATGATGTGGACTTGTTCGAAATGTTCCAGAAGGGCGTGTAGATCGTTGAGTTGGAGATTGCAGCAAGTGTAGTTACGACACTGAAAACGGATGAGAACTTTTGAGAAGAAGAGTCGAGGAAACAACGTACAAGTTCGCCTTCTCGTTCAAAGACGTTTACGGCATTCAGAATTGAGTCGTCCATTGGAGTCTTTCCACTGACGCTGATGGGGGGAGGGTGGTTAGTGATTGAAACAACGAGATAGATACAGACATCAGACATACTCTATAGAGCTAAGGAGTTGAGCCGTTGGAGAGGCAGGAAATCTGTTACCAAATGAACTGGCTCTCCAAGAGATGGGGGAACCCAAGAAGTGCCGGGTGAAAGATGCTGGGTTGAACGAGTCGTCTGTGATATACGAGCCTTCAGCGTACGCCAATTGTGAGTTGTTCGTATTGGGAAGGGCTATTGGTTTCGACTGGGCGATCATGGTGTTGATGGGAAAAAAAAAGAGTCAAGTCTCCCCTTTTCAACAAGGCCCTCGGTCTCTATCGGCCCGTGCTTCTTGCCTTGTCAATCCGCGAATCTCCGCACACAGCTTTCAATGGAATCCGAATTCGCCTCATGGCTGGTCCGAACGTTTTACCCGCATGGACGGGCAGTGTGTTAGCAGTGGTTTAACTTGTGGGTGCGTTTCACAAAATACACACTGGATTGGGCCTTTGCGAACCAGTTTGGCGACAATCGCCACCAGCAACTGTCATAGCAGCTACATCCAATTCTAATACTCGAAGAAACAGAGGTATCATCAAGTCAACGCAAGCTGCTGCAGCTAGTGATTCATGACAATGGACGTGAACGAATCTTTTAGCACCTTCCAAACCACATTCCAAACCGTACGGCTTTGGATTTGACTCATGTCAATATTCAATCTATTACGGTATTCTTTACCGCACACCCTATTGTGGTCTCCAATTCTCCGAGTCTGTCTCTCTCTCGATCTCCTTTCGAACCCTTCAATACGACATCCAAACGTTATAATGTCAGTATTCACGACTCAACGCCATGCAAAAAACCTATTAAGGTGGCACTTTAGCGTACTCGTAACGTCATAAGGCCTAGTAGCTCAAAGCTCAAAGTTGGTGTAAACCCCCATCTTTCATTGCCAAGTCACTTTTTTTCTAAAAAAAAAAGGGGCTTTGCTCCTGTTTCAAATAAAAAGTTTCTGGAGAAACTGCTACTAGTTAGTAGCTAGGAACAATGTGATGGTCACTGGATTCCGCCGGCTCGTTGACAGTTTTTTTCTTCTTCTCTCTTTCTATTGCCAAATCTGAACCACCCCGTACCGTAAACACCATCTGCCTAAACTGGCATCTAGTAACAAGGTCCCTCCAAGCCGTTTGCGCATCCAGGCCTCTCAGTACGAGCATCGGTATCATAAACAATACTGTACCATATAACTATTTTTTTCATTTTTTACATTCACTTGAAAGGCAGTGCTTACACATGGTGCGAGTCGAAAATGAAAACGTCCCAATGGCTTGGCACTAGCGAGTATGGGTAGTATTCTTAATTACCTTACCTTTTCTAAGTGTTTTTTTTTCCTTTTACCAAATGGACCCGAGGTCAGGCCCCTCACCCCCCAACTCTCAAAACAGGCCTTCATCTCAGCGTGGGTGCTCTTTCCCCCCCATTGGCTCTTACCCCCCAAGTCAGCATGTTTCATCATATTTTATATAATGGAACAAAGCTGTTCCCGCCGGATACGACGGGTTACGGACTATCATCTCAACTTCAGTCAATTAATATCGCATGCACCATAGGGTATGAGTAAAAAAATAAATGGATCTTTCTTATCATTAATATGCCGAACTTGAAAAAAAACCGTAGCTCCAAAATCCCACTTGATCGACATTGCTCGAGGCACCCGTCGTGAGCGGTGCACTGCTCCCCGACACTAAGCGCTAATCATGGTAAGCGCCCGTGCCGAGGTTATGCCGAGTCCGAAATAATCCGACGCTAATCCTACTCTTGCAATTACAAAGAGTCCGAACGCAGTATTTAAACCTGCGAGGCAGTGGTAGGTGAGGTTTTTCATAGGTATATTATCTTCGAGTTAGCTTTATCGAAGGCTCACCACAGGGGCAAGTATCATGGTCGTACTGCCTACCTAGTACTAATAATACCATATCTAATTGATACAAAGGTAAATCTCTGTTAGATTTACTAGATGGAAGGGCCAATCTGACATCGAGATGGTACCAAGCGTATACTGTAATTGGCAAGGGATTGGCCAATGGCGATAGATGACCAGACGTCTGCCACTGACTTGAAATCATATTCATACATCAGTATATGACATGAGTAATATGATAAAAATGATGTAAGTAGTAAAGATCGGAAAGACTAAGGTAGACCGCAGACTCAAAAAGTCACGATAGTACTTACTCTGCTTCCACCCAAAATCAGTACGGTGCAACAAAGGTCTCTCTATGTAAACATGGAGTGAATTGCGCTTTTATTTTTGAATCGTTGGATGACACTCGAAAAGTGCTATAACTAGTTCCGGGTTAAATATTCGATTCGGACTTGTTCGGCAGGGTTGCCATGTCTCTATGTAAACAATCAATCGGCTTCAATTTTGAGTTAGGCATACTGCCTCACTCTCCAAAAAATCTACCAATAAAATCAGATGTATTACATATCATTCCACCCGTGACATACGAATTGGATTTTTTTTTCTCTCACTTATGCGCTTATAAAAAGAAAAAGGTAATCAAGTATTTGTATAATAACTTGATCAAAGGCCGTTACGTCCGGAAATGAACCGCCGGTCGTCAATGCAGTGTATATATGACTATCGTGGACGTGTGTATGTGGCGTTCAAAGAGTCGTAGGTTTTCGGGTGCCACCAGATTTGTTAAGGTTGTGATTACAGTAGTGGGGTGCATGCGCATTGATGAGATAACCCATGGGCAATGTGGGAAGAAGGTGGGAAGTTGAAACCTGAGTGAAGTATGTTGAATATAAGGTTGCCAGAGGTCCTTCAGCCTTATAGAAGTTGTATACAATTGATAATAGTCCAACCTACATACTCCTTGAAACCGGGACTTCATCGGTATTTTAGTATGACCAATTGTTGAACCTCCGTCTTTTTGAACCCGACACCATCGTTCGTGAGGGCCGAGTTCAAGTCATATTTTTTGATTATCTATCAATTGCAAGTAGATTACTAAAATTGCAAGTAGATTACTAAGTAACCGTTGGTTGCTATTTTTGTAAAACATACCTTTTCCGAGTTCACCCAACTCCCGAGAACTGCCTCAGTGTCAAATGGTAAATTCTTTGACAGAATGTAATTAATTAAGATACATGATATACTCTTACTGTCTGTAAATTATACACAGAGACCAGCGTCGCATGGACGAGTATTAGATAGCGAAGAACATTTCGTTGGCTATGGGCGATCAATAAAATACGACTTGAACTTTAAACGTATTGAAAATTAGATAGATATAACGCAGTAAGGCGGAATCCCTTTCCACCTTTCTTCGAGTGAGTGACATATAGATTAGATTAGATAACAAAAAGTACTTACATGAAGCTCGGCTGCTTGTTCCGATAATTATTATTGATTACCGTTGTATGTGTTACATACTCGCACCATGTTTTTCCCAGAGCGTTGCAGCGGCAAGGTCGAACGACTTAATTTGAACTCCTTTGACATTAATTAACACTAATAACAGAAGTCTTCCTGGAAGCCAAGATCAAATTCCCTTGGTATGTAGGTAGACAATAAGTATGCCTAAGTCCATCGACAAATAAATGATCACCGAGTTTCACGAGGCTGAAGTAATCTTGACCTTGAATCTGAATGATCCCGGATGGCGATGGTTCGCTATAGTTAGTCTGAGGAACCCGCAATGTTAGTAAAGTAGCTCGTAATTTGTCATTTGATAAGGCATGGTGGAACTTATAGACAGTCAAGATCTTGAACTTGAACTTGGGTCTGGAAATTCCAAGAACTTTCCGCCGGCGGATCTGAGAGGGGGGGAATTCGAAGCAAAATGACTAAAGTAAACGGTGATCGCTTCCACGATCTTGAGGTGGTTGAGTCTCTACAGCGTAAATGATGCCAATCTGTCGGCAATGTCGGCAGTGAAGAAGATAACATTACCGTTAGTGAGAAGCAGCCCTCGTCCTCTTTGTGATACGTATAACGACGTTCGGATGGACAGCAAACAAACGTTTCCTGTGAGGCGAAAAATTGTTCTGCTGGATTTTGCTCGTCCGATGAATATTATTATTTATGGCTAATTTTACGATCATAGAGATCCATGCCGTTATTTCGGTTCGGAAGTTGAATCTTTATTACTTACTGGAAACTATTCGGTCCTCATGTTCAAGAATTAAATATCTGTGGGAAGTTTTGGCGAGAGCATACGCCGACGGCAGTGGATGATTAGGCGTTGCGGTTGGATTGACATTCAAAACTGCATCTATGGTGGGAAGCGTAAAGCACATCATAATATGGCCCGGACTCCACAAGAAGGACGAGAAGCTACGGGAACTGTTAAACGTGCGTGCCAGTGTGTATATGGACACTTATACCCAGGCCCCACTGGACTTGTTCTCTGGAACGGAAACGTCAATCTAACCCCAGAACTTTTGAAGCACGCCCAGACTTACTGATGGAATGACCATTGATGAATAACTTTGGAATAACCTGAATAAATTTCGTAAGGGTCGAACAGTCAACAATAGTGCAAGTTGATAGGTATTTCCAAGAAAAGAGTGATAGAAAGCCAAAGGTCACAACTAGTACTTAATCAAGTTAATGTTATGACTCAAAGTGCAAATGATGAGCTGAATTGGGAGTTTTCTTCATTTCTATCTGTATCTCTCTTGCTTTTCCTGTTTCAATACCTACGTCTATGGTCTGAAAACTCGTCGTAATAGGGGGTTCCAGGGGTAAGGAGCGATGTCGTAGGCCTCTTTGAAACCCATGTCGGCTTCGCCGCTCTTTTCTGCATTGTTGCTGAAGTCCCAGCGGAGGCCAAATCGGAGTTGGATGTTTGTTGTGGATGGTGTGCTGTGCTTGTCTAGACACCCTTTAGCCTGTTCTCCCAGTCTTCGTTCTTGCAATCAAAGTTTGGGAATCCGCCAAAAGGGATTTACTGTTGTCGGTTTTGAGTCAGCGCACACAAACACGTGATGTTAGTCACGTCGTCTACCTGTGACAACGCCGAAATAGGAAAGTTTCCTGTAGTTTAGCGAAAAAATGCATTTTGTACAACTTCCAGCCCTGCACCGATTTATGAACCTAGCTTCCATGAGTTACCACAAAAATGTGAATTTTGACACCAAAACCAAGTTTCATCCACCATTCTCAACGACAGCCACTTAATAAAATTTTGAGTAGACACATTTGATTGTCAAAATACTTGGCCATTCTACACTTCAACACATGTTTTGTGAACAGTGCAAATTTGAGTGAGATATGGTTGAATTTACTGGTGTACAAAGGACCGGGATGGGCCAAAATTGGGAATCAGCTTGCCCACCTTTCTGCGATCAATCACCATTCTATGAAAACTTTGAAGACAGACATTATTATTCCTTACATATCTTCCTATGAGGCCTATCTAATATATGGAAGAGTCATAGTTAGAAAGGTCAGTAGGTACACGAAAGACGGTGTACCAAAGTGTACAAAGGAGGTTGATTACTATACAAGACGAATATGGGCCTGAGCTTGAATTCGGTGGAGAAGAGTTGGCATCGCTGGATCTTGCATTGAATTAGCTCGTTGCCAGAAATCTTTAGTCCTCTTGCCTGGCACAATAGTCGAGCGTCGGAGCGTCTTATAAGGTCTCAAATTCAAAACCTACTACTGCTGAGGTGGAATATATACGTGGGCTGGGGCGGCGTATTACAAGGTATGTGTGATTAATGAGCAACAAGGACAAACATCATTGACGAGTTGTTCAACTGACGTTGATCAAAAAGCGGCAATGGGTTCTTGACAAAGCTTCAGTTCACACTTGGCCATATTACTTAAACCATGGCAAAAACTTCTTCTCGTCGTTCCAAGAATGTTCAGCCCGTTCAAGAATCAAAGCCTTCACCGAAAGCGCTATCACCCTCGCCCTCGCTTTCAGATTCGTCTATAGATGATGCCTCAAGCGTCAGTGAAGCACAACTGGAAGCCTCCCACGGATTTTCCGCATCGCGTCCTGGGTCACCCATGCAGTCAGGAGACCCAGAGGATAGTGTTACGTGTCAGTGGGAAGATTGTGGTAAGGTGTTCACCCATCTGCCAACATTGATTGATCATATCCATAATGGTAAGTTTTCGACTTGTGTTAGGTATATTATATGCCTTCGAAGTTGAGAAATGCCGGGGGCGGCCAAAATTTGGCACCTCGCCGGGACCCGAGCATTTGCTTTGCTCGTTGATACATTGATTTATCACTTGCTTACTTACAAGGGATGTTTTCTTTGCTTATAGAGCATATTGGCGTGCACAAGTCAAACTACACATGTGAATGGACGTCGTGTGGACGACGAGGACTGCCCCAAACGTCTCGTTTTGCTTTGATATCCCACATTCGATCACATACTGGCGAAAAACCTTACATCTGCTTGTTACCAGGTAATATATTTTTTCTTCTGGATATATGACCGTAATGACCTAAGAATCGCCTAGAATGCGACAAGTCTTTCACTCGCTCAGATGCACTCGCCAAACACATGAGACTACAACATAATATATCTCCTCCTGCTCCAGGGAGAGGCGGCGGCTCTCGCAAACGTAAACGTGCGCCTGACGATCAAACACTGGAAACTTCAGCCCCAATCGCATCTACGTCCGTGCCAACGCCTTATGCCATTTCTAATGGTAGCGGTTTCACTACATTCAAAATTCAAGCACGAACACTTTCCGATGCTATGGAGGATATTGAATTTACTCCAAGACAAGATTCCCTATCTGCGCGTAGCCATAAAGCTGGCACCAATGGACGACAGAAACGGCAACTTCGTCAAAACCCATTTCTACCGCACAATACGCCGACGCCCGATTTACAACCGGGTGAAGAAGATGATGGATATACTTCTTCGTCTTCAGATACTCTTCCTCCTCACCTGGAATCGCTTTATGACGATAAGACGGGTCTTATTCTAGGTCGGTCACCTGCGATGGTGATGTATCTTTTGATGAAAGCCAAGCATCATTGCGCTCTTGAGCAGCACGAGCTACTTTTGGAGCAATTAAAGATTGGCAAGGCGGAGCTGAAGAACGAAAAAGATGAAAAGGAAGCATCGTTAGATCAGTTTTTCCAAGAGATGCTCAAGTGAGTCAAATCATTTTGATTTTATCATCACCTGTCTCTACTGTCTTCTGTCTTCTGATCCTTTTCATGAAAGGGAGGACGCTGAGTTCCTCATATCCATACCTGAGCACGAGCTGCTCGGGGATCACACCCAGGTCACTCACGGTCGTTCTCAACCCCCGTTGGGCATTCCAATTGACGACACGAAGCCAGTATGGATGAAGTAGTGTACGAAACTGAAGTTTTTTGGGAGGACTTTTTAAATAGATCCTCTACCGTGTATCTATATTCTCTTATGTTGTTTAATCAATAATTACGGCCCTATGCCAATTGGTTTCAAAAGAAAAACAACGACATATTACAGAACGAAATGGTAATTGTTGAGGTAAATAGGAACCATGTTCGATCCTTTTTTTTTTTTGTCCACCCCCTGCCACTCGCGGATAGTTTCTGGCCCGTGATGTCTCTCAAATTAGTCTTTGAAATCTGGTATCGTTCATTCCCCAGTGCGATCCCTTTTTGCAGCGTATGTAGGCAATATTGAACCTGTATCTGAGGCAACCTAATTTCGCAGAGTTTTGGACAATTCGTTGCCCACGAAGCTGCCAGGCCAAGATAAAAATTTCCTGGAATAGAGCAGGCATTAGCCTGTCCAAGCCCGCCGAAATCCTCGAAGTGGAATGTGAGGAGAAGAGGTGAGAACAAGGATGGACGCTGTAAGCAGATTGAGATATTAGCCGGAGTAGTCAAATGACTAGTGAAGCATGGGATGTATTCGGGGGTCCTTGATTGAGAAAATAATGCAGGTCAAGTCGAGGAAATGCTCAGAAAGGGATGTCACAAACATCATGCACGGTGCCTTCTTCTTGAAAGACTGTCAAGGACAAAGCTTAATGGTGTCGACGTCAGATGATTTTGACCATTCAAGGGAATCCGCTACGTCCTTAGCACTCCACTGTGCATGGACTGAGAATTTAGGAGATGCGATGATCCTGTCGATTAGCAAACCGAAATCTGCCATGAGGTATACGGTTAGGGGGGGGGGGGGGGGGGGGGTTGAGTTTTGCATCGCAAGCTGTTTATAGATGGAGAGTTGACGGTCCTGCAATTTAACTCCCTGGATTCCAGGTACTATCATGCATTGCGAGCACCTACAGTTGGTTTTGGTCCAATAGCCTAAGGGATGTATAGGTTGGTAAGAGAAAATGTACATTGCCTAGATCAGCTTCAGGGAATAAAGTTTACATCAATGCAGGGACGAACTCAAGAACAACGATGCCATGGCCTCTAGATCAGCTGGAAACCACAAGACTTCAGTGATCTCATCGCCAGTAGACAATTGCGCAAGTGATCAAGTTCAGAACGAGGAAATGGTGTCCCTACAAAACAGAGTTCAACAAAAGGATTTTTACCATGTCGGCCTTTGGATTGGATGTTGACAAGTCAGGATGCTATCTTGAGCTCCACGTTTGCTTCCCAAGAATAAAGCACAATTGGACCTATAGAGCCTCGGATACGTTCTGCTCCCATTCGGTAGTTGTTTTTGGCAAGTGCGACTGCGTAAAGCTCGTTTGGTTGACAATGATTCAGTATACTGCATTCACCAACTCAAGGGGGAAATTCTGAAAGTAAAGGGCTCAATTGGAACACGGGATATGTTGGCTTTCAAGAGCTGCTGAGAATGACGGATAAGCCTTTGTGGACAAGGCTTGTCAACGCTGCAAGTCATATCAAATATGTGTTCATTAATTACTGAGTTCCCAAACAAGGCCGTCGGATCGAAAGATGACTCTGGTGCGCAGGTTGATAATTTCTTACTGCCGTGCTCATCTGATTACCCGTACCTAGCATTTGTCTGAAAGATACCTCGCATTCATAAGCCCAGAGATGGTCAAGCCGTTATCAACAAATATCTACGAAGCGAAGTGTGAGGGACCCCCGGGAAGCGGCTATGGCTGCGGTGGTCTATTGTCAACAGCAGGGGTATTATCTCTCTCACTGTGTTAAAAGATATCATTGTTGACTCCCTCTTCAAGAGGTTGCGTTACCAATGATCCTTCTCCATCTACAACAAAAATTCCACTACAGATGCGGCGGAGCAGTATCGATGATGGAAGAAATGAAGCTAAACGACGACTTGAGTGGACTCACTTTAGTGCTTGGCATGCTCGAGATTGGCTAAGTCCCATGTTATCATTACGACAATATGATTCTAACCCCTGGATGCGAAGGAGAAACAGCTAAATATTTCCCGAACACCAGCAATAACCCAAGCGCTACGAGAGTTCTTTCATGAAAATGAGTGCTCTAAAGTTGAGAGGAGTAGGTAAAGAGGTAAAGAGCGTAGAACAGAAAGATGCTGCGCTCGTCATACTTATCTAAGCCTCAACTGCCAAGGACACCTGTCTGGGAGAACATCGCCCCCGTGAATTCCAAGATACTGGTAATCGTATTTATACGGTAAATCTCTTGGCAGTGAAAATTCTCCTCATTGATTTAGCTTTGCTCATTCAAAGGTCTCTTTTTTGTCCCGCCCTCCTACTCCCCCAGAACCCAATTCTGGAAATTCCGATCAATTGGATTTTCCGATCAATCAGGTACGATGTTGGACAAAACCTAATGACACAAAAATGGGCAGGGGCTAGATGAAATTCAAATCGAACAACTTGGTGCGCCAATTTATTTTATTTTGTGCGAGGTATACATAGCGATTGTCGTTAGACCTGCAAGTTTGCCGAAAGGTCATGTGGGTCGTCACGGATGGGCACGGAGACTATTCCCTTTGGTGCTCCTGCTGATGAATACCGCATGGACCCTTGCTGTGTTCCTGTCATTACGGTTGTGTTGCAAATAAAGCTGCAGCCTCATCTTCCCTTAACTCCATGTCATCTAGAAATACTTATACGGCCATAACTCCAGAATATGCCGACTTTCCAGTTCCTCACACTCCAATCCCATCTGCCTTGAACCCATCATCCTCGAGGCGTCATGCCGAAGACCATGAGGAATATAGACCTAGCGTTGAAGGAGAAGGAAGCGATCCATCACGAATACGCAACTGGCTAGCTTCAGTAAACGATGTCGTGCAGAGGAATACAGGCTTGTTGCTCGTTGTAGCCTCTCAAGTTTTCTTTTCTTTGATGAACGCCGCGGTTAAAATGCTGAACAGCATAGATCCACCTATAACAGCGTTAGAGGTGTGTTTCTTTTCTTTTCTGTCTTTGAAAATGATCCTCATGATACTTCAGCTTGTGGCTGTTCGAATGGTACGCAAGATATATTCCTATTGATTTCTTTGTCTCATGAAATGCATTTACGCAGATAATCACCTATGTCTGTTGTATGGCGTATATGTAATGAAGCTCAACTAATCTCTTGCCCGCTCCCATAATCACCTACATTATCAATTAGGCTTGCTCGGAAGATTCCGGACCCTATATTAGGCCCAGAGGGAGTTCGACTGTTACTGGTGTTCAGAGGTTTTATCGGGTCCGCCCTCTCCGATCAATCGTTAAACACTCTTCGTTGGCTCACAGATAGTTTTCTACAGGTTTTTTGGCCTCTTTGGAAGTTACTACTCCCTACAGTACCTCTCTTTGTCAGATGCGACCGTTTTGACTTTCCTCACACCCACGTGCACGGCGGTGGCTGGCGCCCTCTTTCTGGGTGAAAATTTCACACGTCGAGAGGCCTTTGCGGGATGTAAGTGATTAGCCGACAGTTTATCCCTAAAGAATACTCAGGAATGCATCAGTCGTCAGTTTGGTTGGCGTCGTCCTGATCGCGCGGCCTACCGCCATCTTTGGCTTGGCAAGCCATCCTCATGCCCATGTACCCGTCATCCCTGCAATCGATGGTCAGCTAATTGTTCCTACAATTGTTGTAGAGAAGGGAACTCAAACTGAAAGGTTGATCGCCGTTGGGTACGTACGTCGTTTCTACGTGATTTTCCAACCCAATTAAATGCTTTGACAAGGGTTGCCCTTATTGGAGTTTTGGGTGCATCAGGAGCCTGTAACCAAACTTTTCCTGTGATACTTGAGGCCTCATCATTAACCAATCTTTTTTTCTTGGCAGTTACGACCATTCGTGCCATTGGAAAGCGAGCGCATCCTATGCATACCACGACCTTTTTTGCGTCTATGTGCATCGTTGTATCTACTATAGGGTAACTCTGGTGCTCACTATCGTTATACTTGAGCCTCACCATCGATTCAACTTGTAGACTGATTGCGACGAAAAGCCCGATTATTATTCCTGCTCGGATCGACTGGCTCGCTCTGTTAGTCATGATCGGGATCTTTGGTTTCATGGCACAAGTAAATGCATGGTGTTATCAAGTTCACCATCAGTTTACTAATTATAAACCGGCTATGGCTAGGTGTTGTTGACCATGGGGCTCCAACGTGAAACGGCTGGCCGAGGTACAATGGCTATCTACACACAGGTAGTTCTTTGAATCAAGATCTTTGAATATTGGGCTGAATATGCGTGATTAGATCGTCTTTGCTACTATCCTTGAGAAACTCGTCTTCCACGCCATACCTACGGCGTTATCCATAGTTGGAACACTGTTAATTATTATTTCCGCTAGTTACGTTGCAGTAAGTACTCATCTTGCCCTCACTCTGAGGTTACTTGACTAATCGACTTGGCGATGGCTAGCTTACGAAAGAGAAACAAGATCCACCAATCCCCAAGGACATACACTTATCACAAGCTAGTGAGCTCGAAGAGGGCCTCTTGAATTCTTCAAGGGAGGAGCATCACGGCGACAAATTGGATGATGACGAAACAAGTTGATGATCCTCAAAACTTAAGGGAGGAAACTGAAAAATAGACTTGTCCCTACGGCTCGTATATGGAACTTATACTTCTTGTGATCCTTTATATTGGCATTCAACTAATGGACCATACAGGTGTTATAGCAGTTATACTATCCTCTGTCTTTCTAGTACCTAATAGGTGCTGTATACGTAGCTATGGAACAATTGTATCCTTGAACATTGTAAACGCCAAATTGGATTCACGCTTCCAATAAAATATCTAAAAAAGCTTCTCAAGTTTGGCTCGGTCGAAGGTGGGATTGCGGCCCGGATCGACTTCGCTTCTTACCACCACCAACCCAAGCCTCTGAAATTTTCTGATGTCGCAGCTATATTATCAGCTAACAGGCTTCCAGTCGAACATACGATGGTATGTTCGATTTCCTGGCGTTCCAAATTTTACTACTGAATGTTCATACTAAGGTTCGCATACGACGACAAGCGGCTTTCAGAAATCATTGCAGGTCGCTCGTCTTTATTGCGTTCTCAGAGTAATCCCGAAGCCCCTATTGAACTTATTCTCGGTTTGTATCTAATTTATAGCACTGTATTTGTTCGTTTGTTCTGATGGTTGGTTCTCGTGGAACTTAGGTATCAAGCCCCATGGGACTTCCCATCTTTTGATCGCAAAAGAAAAGGCAGAGCAAATAGCTCAATCGTTGAGGGAGAAGTATCCTCAAGGCCCACCACTTTCCGCGCGTGATTTTGAATCACTGTCACCAATTTCATTCTACGATACCGAAGATTTAGGGAAGAAGATATCTAGCCTTAAACCAAGGGGAGCGAAGGGCCGTCCTGGCGATACCAGCCAAGCAAATCGAGGATATGACAAAGCGAGAGATGATTTCTATAGAGGCGCATTTGAACATGGAAGGTATGTTTATTTTATTTGCATTTTCCCCTTCTAGTTGTGTGATTGAAGATTTTCTTACTGAGGGTGCTATATCGAATTCTGAACAATTCGATTGACACAGAAAAGTACAGCATCGATGATGTGTCGTGGTCCAAAAACCTTCGCGTCCGATCTTTCGTTTTCAATACCAAAGGTATCGATGACCGCAACAGTGCAGATAAAATTAGAAACCCAATCGTTCTGGACATTGGCTTCTGTGACGCTAGTAATCCATCACTCCTTCCCAACATTCCAACGGCAACACATCTTGTAGATGCAGGAAATGCGCTACTCGGAGGAAAAGGGAGAAAAACGGTAGTCTTTCCTTTGCTCTATATTATTATTTCAGCCTCTGATACGCGATACTAAAGGCTTTCCGTCACGGAAGTTCGGATAGGATAGCTGCTAACGCGGTAGCCGCACGGGTTCGGGAAGTCTTCAAGGATCATGTAAGTTCCACCGAGGCACCAATGATACTTCTGGTCTACCATGAGGAAGAGACGATGAATTACATTCGGAATATGGGTGTTGATGTTTCTGCTTGGCGGTCGGGCATCAAGAGCTTGCTAATCCTTGACCGTCTCCAGGTAAGCTTTTCTTTTCAAAAGCGCAACCCAGAAAGAGATGAGCATTAGAACCAGAGACGAGACCGTTCTCCTCCAAGGAGACACAGCAATGCATCCTACCACGTCGATAATAGGCAATCTCCAAATTCCCGCCGTCGGCCAAATTCGCGGTCCCGATCTCCCCGTCGAAATTCGACAACCTACTCTTCACCGTCACGTCAGCATAATTCTTCAGGTCGAATGTCTTCCACTGCATATTCGTCGAGTAGCCGGCAAACCTACGCGCCCGTTTATGTCGTGGACGTTCGCCAGTTGTACATGAGGTTAATGCAGACAACCTCTGAACGTTTTATTGAAACCGTCTTTGCCTTTGGATTGGGAAACGCGAATGAATGGTGTGCGGGTAACGAAGCTACGTAAGTTTACATTTCTATCTGCTATTAGTAGCCCCCCTTTGACGGGAAGAATTTCTTGATTCTCACCCCCTTTCAACCCTAGCCTTATTATTGACATATGGCGTTCGATGGTCTCAGGAGTCCCGATAGACGAACAACGAGCCCAACGGGAGGTCGGTGTAAATCAGCCACCTCCAGAGACCAAAGTCGATCCGTCAGCGGATGCAGGCCCTTCGGCACTTGGTGGTGATGATGAAGATGATGAAGATCCGAATGATATTGTTATTCGAAACCCAGGTCCATTAGCACCAACAACTGCAGGGGCATACAGCAACTTGGATGAGTCTGACTATGAATCTCAATCTGATGATTCGGACTGATGTAAAATTTGCACAACTTTGACGGCCTTGCCAAAAGTTGTCATCACCAACGCCCATGCTCTTCGACTTCTCAGTCAATGCAGACATTTCAGTATTTACCAATCCTCACTTCTCTCCTCGTACTTACCATTGTAAAATGCTGTAACGGACAAGCTTGTGTAATTATACAATGAAGAGCGACACCAACGACAATAGATCATAGTAGCAATGCTCATTGGAGGTGAAGACAAACCAGCTAATATCAAGGAATTCGAGCCTCCCGGTCACCTATATTTTGGAGATCATATAGCATCATTTCGTCAAATGCTAAAAGAAATGAAGGACAAATCCGACAATGAAAAGGTATTGGCAATAAAGTCAATGCTAAAAAGGACAAAAGAAAAGAAAAGAAGATACTATGGTAGTCGCAGTAACCGGAGACCACCAAAATAGCAAGGCAACTCGAACAGCTACCAGAGCAATAGAAGAAGTCACCGATTCGAAACCGATTGAACTCCTAACGATACCCTGGAGCGCATGGATGATTGCCAAAAATGAACGACAAAGAAAAGATGAAAAAGATGATCAGTCAAAAAAGTCGTCGTCGACACTATACAGAAGCTCATAGTGGGGTCAACAAAGCAGAGACTAGTTGAGGTTAGGAACTTGAGTAGCAAAGAGGAATTACTGGAAGTCAAGAAATTGCTGTTCGATGAACAAGCCGACGAGGACCCAAAAACAGGACGAATCATTATTGGTCAACAACGGGTTTCAAGGTCCTTCGCGATCTTCGTAAGAGGTTTGCAGATACATTGCTACATCCCCCCCTTCACAAGAAAAAGAAAGAGAGTGGCCCAAGAATATCATAGACCCAAAGTGATGAGGAGTCACAAAAACAATATGTTTAGAACTCGTAGGATAAAAAAAAAACAAGAAGATGACCGTGTTAAAAAAAGAGACAAGAAAAAATAAAAAATACCGCATTTGGGAATTGAAACTGGTGACCCTCTTGGCTAGAGATACAGAAAAACGGCAATAAAACCGGAATAGAAAGGAAGGATTTTTAGTGAGAAATCAGTTTGTTTTTGCACGCGTTGCGAGATAAGGATATTTGGTGACAATGCCAATAAATTTCCGTCAAGTTTCTGGCCCATCCAATGTAATATTCAGCGGAAAAATCATCAATAATAGTTACTAGGTATATTTTCTTACTTGTGACGAGGTTACCGAGACCAAGAGTTCAGAGTTGGATGATGGTGCGTCCTCACATCGCAAAATTTCCCGTATAAGTTTCACCGCGTACTAAAATGTTACGGAGCGAAGGCGCAATCTTGTATATCATACAATGGAGAGCGACAGCAACGATAGTAGCAATGCTCACTAATGGAGAAAATAGGCCAAGACAGGATAGATACTCCTCTAAATTTGTCATGCCACTAGTCGATATACATCCGGTATGTTTAGCCAAGACGGAAGTGGAAGATAGTAGAAATTGCGGGGGACGAGATATATGTATGCCGTTGACCTCCAATCATTATTCCGTCATCAATTATTGTCAGCAGTAGAAAATCCAACATCCACCACTGCTCTCAAACGTTCTCCGTACTTAACAGTGAACCAAAGGAGTCTGAAAAGGCATTAAGGGCGTGCCATATCATCAAGGAGACTTCACTTACCCGAAACCAAGCCATGCCAAGAGCGCACTCGCTGTGTTGGTCACGACAAGACCATATGTTTCTATCATAGGCAAAGTCCCAGAAACAAATATTGACATGAGGAGGGCACGGAATGCACTGATATTACGCGTCAGCGATGGGTTAGCATAAAGAATAAAGTCTACCAACCTGTTCG